>Ga0068868_100002688_pt1 | contig 12336 bp, 9 predicted proteins | sample KBSMisM42_FD_64660 | JGI IMG/M metagenome (GOLD analysis project Ga0068868, IMG submission 64660) | Miscanthus rhizosphere microbial communities from Kellogg Biological Station, Michigan, USA - KBS Miscanthus M4-2 | ecosystem: Host-associated > Plants > Roots > Rhizosphere > Soil ...
TTCGACATCGACGCGCATGCGTGCCAGCTCGATCGCCTGCGCATGCCTGAAGCCAGCCATGCGTTCCTCGAACTTCGATTCAGTCCAGCTTTGGAGTTGGCCGTTCTCGCGGACACCTCATCCTCACGGAAGAAGGAATTCGGACCTGGCCGACAACTCACTTTACGAAGGGTGCCGAGCGCGGCAGGATGGCTGCCCATGCACATCACCATCCTTGACGACTATTTCGACACCCTGCGGACACTGGCTTGTTTCCGGCGGCTCGATGGGCACCAGGTCACCGTCTGGAACGACCACCTGCAAGACGAGGAAAGCCTGGCCGAGCGCCTGCGTGACACCGAGGCGCTGGTGCTTATCCGCGAGCGCACGCAGATCCGCGCCCCGCTGCTGGCGCGGCTGCCGGCGCTGCGGCTCATCAGCCAGCGCAGCGTGTATCCGCACATCGACGTGGCCGCGTGCACGCAGCACGGCGTCGTCGTCTCGTCGAACCTGCACCAGGGCACGCCGTCCTACGCCGCGGCCGAGCTGACCTGGGCGCTGGTGCTGGCCGTGGCGCGGCAGTTGCCGCAGCAGGTGGCGGCGATGAAGGCAGGCGTTTGGCAGACGGGCGTGGGCAGCACCCTGCGCGGCAAACGGATGGGCATCTTCGGCTACGGCCGCATCGGCAGCGAAGTGGCGCGTTACGGCCAGGCATTCGGGATGCGCGTGCAGGTCTGGTCCCGTCCCGCCTCGCTGGAACGGGCGCGAACCGACGGTGTGGAAACGGTCGCCAGCCAGACCGAGCTGTTCCAGACCAGCGACGTCTTAAGCCTGCATCTGCGCCTGGTACCGGCCACGCGCGGCATCGTGACTGCCGCTGACCTTGCGCACATGAAGCCGAGCGCGATGCTGATCAACACCAGCCGCGCCGGGCTGGTCGCGCCTGGCGCCTTGCTGGCTGCGCTGCGCGAGGGGCGGCCAGGCGCAGCAGGCCTGGACGTCTTCGACGCCGAGCCTCTGCGCGATCCCGACGACCCGCTGCTGAATTTGCCAAACGTGGTCTGCACTCCGCACATCGGCTACGTGACGCGCGAAGAATACGAGCTGCAGTTCACCGATATCTTCGATCAGATCACGGCCTACGCGGCAGGTGCGCCGATCAACGTCGTCAACCCCGAGGTATTGGCGGACAGGCCATGAGATGGAACACGTCGCGGATCGAGCGTCAGTGAACCGCCCGGGGGTTTCGAGGAGGCTCCAACCTTTGAGAGGATGGTGCCATGAAGAAGTGAGTCAACTCTTGACCCGGGGTTCAGCATCTCCATTTCGAGGGCTCGCCCTCTCAGAGGCGGTCCATCCCCCAGAGATACGCCGCTTCGCCCGTCGCCGCCGGTGGTTGCAGGCCGACGTCCTCGTGCACGTACCAGCACAGGTCGGTGATGGAAGCGTCGTCGTGCGCGCGCCGGGCCTCGAAGCCGAGCTTGCGCGCCAGGGCGATCATGCGCATGTTGGTCGTCAGCGTGATGCCGGTCAGTGCCGAGACGCCGTGGCCGGCTGCCGCGCGCATCAGGCTGCGCAGCAGCGTCTCGCCGAGCCCCTGGCCCTGCCAGGCGTCGCCGACGACGATCGCCATGTCGGCACTGTTGGGCCCGTGGGCGTCATCGCGGACGTAGCGCGCCACGCCGAAGAACTGCTGCACGCCCTCGACCTCGGCGAGGGCGACCAGCGCCATCTCGCGCTCGTAGTCGATGTCGGTCAGACGCTTGAGCTCGCCGGGCAGGAGCTTGCGGCCCGAGAGCAGGCGTTGGTAGCGCGTCTGCGGCGACAGGCCGACGACGAAGGCGCGCTCGAGCCGCAGGTCGCTGGCGCGGATCGGCCGGATCGTGATCGGCCGCCCGTCGCGCAGCCGCTGCGTCTCGACGAGGTGGAACGGATGGGGCGCCCGGCTTCGTCCGGGCGCGGGCACGAGGGCCAGAGCTGTGGTGGTCATAGGCTCGCTCCGTCGAGGGCCAGGACCTGGTTCTTGCGAAGGACGATGCCAGAGGTGTTCAGTTCGAGCTTCATGTTCACTCCTTCATGCACCTGGTGCATCCGAAACCCGGATTAGGGCAACCGCTCGCCGGCGCAAGAACCGGATTGTTCTTAGGAGAAGCCTGCGGCTCAAACGAGCATTTCTCATTGCATGCATGCGCGTTGAGCATGCAAGAGCCGGCAAATCCGGCGCATCGACGGAGCGACCCTCGAGGAGACCGCGCGGGGCTTGGGGGCGAAACGAAACCTTGCGGGCGATGGGTCCTCGGCAGGCCGTCGAGAAATGGCTGCGGCAGGCATTCCGGGAAGGACGGAGGTAGAAAGTGCGCCATGGCCAGGCCAGGGCCACCCGTCGACGGCGTCGCCTCCGAGGTGATATGAAGAGGGCGGACCCGCACCAAAGGAGGATGGTCAGCGAGCGACAGGTTTCCTATCGTGGCGACATGGACTACTTCCTGAACTCGATCCACGGCGGAGCCGAAGAGGCCGTCCGCGGCGGCGGCATGGGCACGCTCCTGGCCCTCGCCGTGGTCCTCGTTCTTGCGGCGGCTAGCGCGGGCGTGCTGGTAGCTAGTGGCTGGTTCCTGGTGGCGGGCGCCTAGCGTCGTCGACAACTCAGCGCGGCCGCGAGACATTGCGCGGCCCCTGTCTTAGCGCGAGAACCGCCCGGCGAAGCTTCATCTTGCGTTCAGCGAGGGCATGGGCAAGGTCACGCACAATGGCGTCCATGCCAAACATTGCAACTCTCCTCAAAAGCGAGATTTCCCGCGTCGCCCGAAAAGAGCTTCGCAGCGAAACTCTTTCCCTCAAGAAGGCGACCCGAACCTATCGCTCCGAGATCGCCGCACTCAAGCGCCGTATGCAGGAACTCGAGCACCAGCTTCGCCGCATGAACAAGAGTACGGCGAAGGCGTCACCGGTCGAGGACGAATCGGCGACCGCTGAAGGCCTCCGATTCAGTGCCAAGGGACTGATCTCACAGCGCAAACGATTGGGGCTCTCGGCGGCCCAGTGCGGGCTACTGGTCGGTGCCTCTGCCCAGTCGATCTACAACTGGGAAGTTGGCAAGGTCCGGCCTCGCGCCAAGCACCTGGCCGCCATCGCGAGCCTTCGGGCTTTGGGAAAGCGCGAAGTCGCTGCCCGCCTGGCTGCTGCTTAACTCGAAGCGTTGAGCTGGTTCATCGGCAAAGGAGGGGACGCCGCGACCGCGGTGCTCTGCGCCGGTGCTGGCAGACCTCCAAGTCTCGCCAAGGTAATTGGCCGTTACACCTGACCAAGCCGCACCTGTGTTTCGCGGCTAAACACCGAGGTGTCGGCGCTGGTGTTTAGCGGCTATACACGAGCAGGTGGCGCCGGTGTCTCCTACTGCTGAACCTGCCGACGCGGGCACCGCCTGTTTAGCCGCTAAAACACGACGAAGCCTGCATGGACTTTGACCGTCAAGCCGGCGGCGGGCGATGCGCCTCGAACCCAAGCAAAGGCTTCCGCCGGATTTGAGCCGAAATCCGGCATCTCGATCGCATCGATCGTCGACGAAACTAAATACGTAGTCGAGGCGGGATAGGCGCCTTCAGAGTCGACGTAATAGACGCTTCGCGATGGATGCTTCACAAGAATCTCGTGCTGCAAGAGAGGTTCTCGTCGTCGATTTCGGTAGCTTCAAGGGCGGACGCTAGTCGCGGTAACCCGGCAGCTCCCGGTCCAGCACCCGCATCATGGCCTCGAAGTAGAGCCGCTCGCGCTCGCCGCGCGAGTGCGTGTCCTCGGCATTCGGCGTCTTGACCCGGGTCACGATCTCCTCGGCGAGCACCTCGAGCGGGCGGCCCGTGCTGAGAGCGAGCACCTGGTTGCGGCAGACGCGCTCCAGCTTGTAAAGCCGCCGGTAGGCCTGCGCCACGCTGTCGCCGGTGACGAGCACGCCGTGGTTCTTCATGAAGACGATCGGCCTCGAGCCCATCACCCGAGCCAGCCGCTCGCCCTCCTCGAGCGACGCGGCCACGCCGGTGTAGGTGTCGTCGTAGGCGACCTGGCCGTCGAAGAAGGCGGCAGTCTGGGTCGTCGGCAGCAGCCGGTTGTCCTGCAGCGAGTTGAGCGCGAGTACCCAGGTCTGGTGCGTGTGCAGCACGACCGCGGCACCGGTGAGGCGATGGATCGGCGTGTGGATGCAGTGCGCCGAGCGCTCGACCGTGCCCGTGCCCTCGACCGTCGCGCCGCTGTCGTCGTAGATCACGAGATTGCTCGCGCTCGCCTCCGACCAGTGCAGGCCGAACGGCAGGATCAGGTAGCGGCCTTCCTGCCCGGGCACCCGCATCGTCAAGTGGTTGTCGATACCCTCCTCGAGCTCGTGCAGGACCGCGAGCCGGTAGGCGGCGGCGAGATGGATGCGGGCTTCGGCCAGTGCGTCCGGTCGACGGGGCGAGGCCAGGGGAGTGACGGACATGGAGGACGCTCCGGGAATTCGAGAACCAGGAGTGTGCCCAAATGCGCCGCGCCTGCGGCGGCGGGCGGCGGCTGTTTCCGTAAGCCCTCGATATCCCCTTCGACAGGGGGGGGTGGCGCCGGCCCAGGGCCGGCGCTAGCCTTCGGCGACTCCATCACCCGACCGCGGGGTGCGACATGCCCAATCTGCTCGAAGTCCTCGGCCTGAAGACCCTGCCGGCGCTCGTCGACCAGGGTGCCGAAGGCGACACTGCAGGCGACGACGGCGACACTGCAGGCGACGACGGCGAAGTGGCCGCCTCGCCGCCCGTCGTCGGCACGGGCTCCGCGCCGCCGGTCTCGACTAACGCGCCCGCGCCGGCGAAGGGGGCGGCGCCGCCGTCGCTTGAGCGGCAGAAATACGACGCCGAGCGCGCCGGGGTGATGAAGCTGCGCAACGAGCTCGGCAAGCATCCGCAGCGCGCGCACGTCAAGGACCAGACCGACATCTCCGACCCGGCCCTCGGCGCCGCCAACGCCGCCGCCGCCAAGCCCGACTGGCCGAAGGCGATGGCCGAGCTGGCGAAGGCGCGAAAGGCGTGCGTCGACGGCAAGCGCTTCGCCGATGCGTTCGCGCCGGTGATCGCCAAGCGCGGCGATGCCAACCTCCTGCTGACGGCGGCGAAGGCAAGCGGCCTCGGCGGGCTCGCGCAGTACCCGGCCAAGCTCGCCAGTGCCGACGGCAACATGACGCCGAAGAAGCGCCAGTTCGTGCAGGCGACCGCCGACCTCGACTTCATCATCAACGGTCTCGCCCCGCGCTTCAAGAAGCTCTATGTCGACGATGTCAAGCCCAAGGTCGCGGCGCTGAAGGCGCTCGACGCGACGACGAACATCGTCCCCGCCGAGATCGCGGCGATCGAGGCCATGCTCGCGCAGCAGGAGGCCGGCATCGTCGCTAAGCGCTGGCGCCAGGTGAAGCTGACCGCGGTGCTGCTCAATAAGCGGCTCAACATCGCCGCGAAGGTGAGCGACCGGCGCGCCGACTACGACGTCGAGCGGCCCAAGGCCGACACCGCCCTGCAGGCGCTGCGCACGCACGGCGCCGCGGTCGCCGCGCCGGTCGGCCTGTTCGAGTTCCAGCTGAAGGAGGCCGACGCGATGGCGTCGCGCGAGGGCATGCGCTTCGAGGACGCCAAGGACCGCGTGCTGCGCACCATCCGCTCGTGCGAGACCTTCGACCAGCTCGCCCGCGACGCCGCCGGCTACACCCAGGAGCGTGTCGCGCTGGCGCAGCAGCTCACCAGGCTGCGCGGCCATGCCGCCGCCGAGCGGATCAAGTCCGAGCTGGACGTCGCCCGCGGCTCGCTCGACGAAGCCGCGAAGGCGGCGGGCGACAAGGGCGCGCCGGGCACGCTGCTTCTGCTCGGCGTCTCTCCCGCTGCGCACGACATCGCCGGAGCAAGGGTCAGGCTCGGCCAGGCCAGGGAGTCGCTCGCCACCGCGGACAGGCTCGCCCAGGGCGTTGACGGCGTCGCGGCGATGGAGAAGGCGCTCGACGGCAAGGGCGACAACCTGCCGGCGCTGCGCAAGGGCCTCGACGCGCTCGTCAAGGAACTTGCCTCGGCGCAGAACGGCGCGAACGCCGACCTCGCCAAGGTGCCATTCGACGCCGTCGCCGCCAAGCTCGCCGAGGCGAAGAAGAAGATTGACGGCCGCAAGCCCGAAGGCGTCGCCGAGCTGCTGCTCGAGGCCGGCCGGCGCATGGTCGAGGGCCGGCGCATCCAGATCGAGCATTCGCTCTACCTCGACCGGTCCGCGGACTTGCAGAAGCGCGTCGACGCGCACAAGGCGATCAAGGCGCAGGCGGCGAAGATCCAGTCGAAGATCGACGCCATCTCGGTCGCCCTCTTCGATGCCGGGGCCGCCGAGGTCGCGGGCGACCACGCCGCCGCGATGGCCAAGCTCAACGTCGCCGAGGCCGCCGCCGCCGCGGCCGACGAGGCGCTCCTGAAGCGCGGCGAGTTCGACCGCAAGGCCAACCTCGTGCAGCTCGACCTCGGCAAGCGCGCGTTCGCCGCGATCAAGGTCGCGCAGGAGAAGGAGCTTACCCGCGCCCGCGCCATGGCCTCGGTCTACGACTTCCCTGTGGCGCTGCGGGTGGTGCAGGAGATCCGCAACGCGATGGTCTCGCTCGAGACCGAGAAGATGGCGAAGACGGACCCGCCCGACCCCGACCTGGCGAAGAAGGCAAAGGATCTCGCCGACGCCGGCGCGCTCGACGAGCTCGACGCGCTGATCAAGAACCTGCCGCCGACGCTCGACAAGCAGGTGTTCATCGACCTCGCCGAGGCGCGCTTCAAGGGCGTCGAGTTCGACGTCGAGGACGACGGCAACGCCCAGGTCTCGATCCAGCGGATGTGCAAGCTGATGGACGGCGTGCCGCAGGACGTCGTCGCCAACAACCCGAGCCTGAAGAAGGTGAACCGCCGCGTCACCGACGACGACGGCACGGCGCTGAAGGCGCCTTTCTATCGCTCCAAGGACAACCTGGTGGTGATGAACTCGCGCCCGGGCAAGGGCAAGAAGGCCGACTTCCAGAAAGGCGCGAAGGGACGCCTTCCCGAGCGCGAGGAGAAGTGCAAGCCCGCCAACGACAAGCCCGAGGAGCTGTTCGACTTCAACATGCTGCACGAGCTGGCGCACTCGATCGACGACGCGCGCGGCTACATGCTCGCCAACGGTCCCAAGGACGATCACGGCGGCTGGATCGAGATCGGCGGCGACGTCGAGCAGATCGTCGAGGCGGTGATCAGGGAAACCGGCTTCGGCAAGGCGCCGGCCGAGCGCCAGTACGTGCTCGACAAGATCCTGCGCAATCCGGCCACGCCGCCCGCGACCTTCTCGGGCGACAAGGCGCGCTTCGAGAAGTTCGTGGCCGCGGCGCAGACGCCGAAGGTCTGGGACAGCCAGGCGCTCACCGAGCTGGCCACGCTCGACAAGCGCGTCTACCAGGAGTCCTATCCGAGCACCTGGACCAGCTACAAGGCCGAGGCGAGGAAGCGCGGCATCACAAGCTACCAGTTCCGCGCCCCGGGCGAATGGTTTTCCGAGCTGTACGCCGCGTTCAAGGTGGGCAAGCTCAAGCCCGGGCATCCGTCCGAAGGCTGGCTGAAGAAGCTCAAGGTCTGACCGGCGTTCCCCATCGCACAGGAAAGGAGCCGCCATGTCCGTCTTCGAAACCACCGCGTTCGCCTGCCCGTCCTGCGGGTCGAGCGTCGACGTCGAGCTGGTGCACAGCGTCAACGCGGTGCGCCGGCCCGATCTGCGCGCTGCGATCCTAGACCGCAGCTTCCAGAGCGTCGCCTGTCCGAGCTGCGGCACGACCTTCCGGGTCGAGCCGATGTTCACCTACCTCGACGTCGGCCGCAGGCAGTTCGTCGCCGCCCTGCCAGCGAGCGAACTCGGCGGCTGGAAGGCGGCCGAGGCACGCGCCCAGGCAGCCTGGGACAAGGCCTTCGGCAAGGGCAGCGACGGCGAGGCGCTCGGCCGCGAGATGCAGGCACGATGCACCTTCGGCTGGCTCGGCCTCAACGAGAAGCTGATCGCGCACGAGCACGGCATCGACGACGTCGCGCTCGAGCTCGCCAAGATGGCGACGATGCGCTCGCTGGGCGATGTGAAGGTGAGCGCGGACCGGGAATTCCGCCTCGTCGGCGCGACCGACGATGAGCTGATCGTCGGCTGGCTGCGAACCAGCAGCGAGGAGATCGACGACGAGTACGGCGTTCCGCGCCAGCTCCTCGCCGAGATCGACGCCGATCCCGAGGCCTGGGCGGCGCTGCGCGCCGACGTCTCGGGCGGGATGTTCGTCGACTACCGGCGAGCGCTGTTCGACGCTCCTGACTGAAGGATTGCGGATCAGGCCGCATCTTCTTCCTCTTTCTCGTCGGCCGCGGTCTCCCGTGATTTGCACCAAGGTGCGATTGCCCTGCGAGACCCGATCTTGCATCCTCGTCGCCCGGGTCCACCCTGCTAGTCGGGCGGAGAGCCCGATCTCATGCCTGGACCCGGCGGTCCCGTTGAACGTTGGTCAAAAGCGGCAAGAGTCGTTGCGGTCCTGTAGCAACAGCCGGTTTCATCAGCGAATGACGACGTCGGCGAGTGCCAGCAACGATTGCGGGATCGCGAGCCCAAGTGCACGGGCCGCCTTGAGATTGATCGTAAGTTCGTACTTTGTCGGTTGCTCTATCGGAAGATCACCCGCCTTGGCGCCCTTGAGGATCTTGTCGACGAAAAGAGCCGAGCGGCGAACCAAGTCCGCACCATTGGGCCCGTAAGCAACCAAACCACCCGCGTCAACGTAGGCTCGGTTCTCATACATCGCGGGCAAACGGTGCCGTGCCGCCAGGTCGGCGATCGTTTCTCGCCGAGCAGCGGCAAAGGGGCTTGTCTGCACGATCAAAGTCTCGGCCCCTGCCTTCGCAAGACCAGCAAACGCACGTGACAAATCTTCGTCAGTCTTGACCAATTGCACGACGAGATCGAGTTGCAATTGCTGTGCTGCCGACTTCATGGCGCTTAGAAGCAATGGCGTGGCGAATGCATTGTCAAAGGCAAGGAGTGACGTGCGCTTTGAGCGAGGGACGAGTTCTCGCAATATCTGGAGCCGTTTCGCCGCCAGTTCTGTCGACATGAGTGTTATTCCGGTGACATTGCCACCGGGGCGTGCGAGGCTCGTCACGAATCCGCTGCCGATCGGATCGGCCGCGCTTTGCATGACGATGGGGATCGTGCTCGTAGCTCCCTTGGCCGCGCTGATCGCCGGCGTCGCCGATGTCACGATCACTTCGACGTTCGCCTGAACCAGCTCTGCCGCGAGTGCAGGGAGCCGCTCCTCGTTGTCTGCTGCCCATCGGTACTCAATGGCCAGGTTCTGGCCTTCGACGTAGCCGAGGTCTCGGAGAGCGGCAAGAAACTCCTCGTCCAACGGGCCCAGGCCGACACGCAGGCTCAGATAGCCGATGCGCCGAACTCTTCGTTCGCGTTGCGCACGCGTCGCGGGCGCGGTTCCTCCCAGAACGATCGGGACCGCGATGCTGAAAACAAACTTGCGCCGGTTTGTCACCGCAGATAGGTTATGAATACTTGGCTTTCACCCATATTACCTAGCGCTTGCGCGGGTCACTCAAAACACGCTCTTCGTAACTCCACCGTCGACGCGCAGCGCCGTTCCGGTGGTTCCAGACGATAGAGGACTCGCGATGTAAGCCACCATCGCGGCGATTTCCTCGGGCGACTCGAAGCGCTTGATCAGCGAGGTCGGACGGGCTGTGGCGAAGAACTCCTTTTCGACAGCCTCAGCCGTCGAACCACCCGACTTGGCGAGTGCGTCGACGAAGTCGGCGACGCCACGCGATCGGGTCGGCCCGGGAAGAACGCTGTTGACCGTAATGGCCGTTTCGGCAAGCGACTCCGCCAAGCCGCGCGCTATCGCGAGCTGGGCCGTCTTGGTCATACCGTAGTGAATCATCTCGGCTGGGATCTGGACGGCGCTCTCGCTCGAGATGAAGATGATCCGTCCCCAGTCGGCGCGCTTCATGGCCGGGAGTACCAGGCGGGCCAGGCGGACACCACTAAGCACGTTGACGTCAAAGAATCGCCGCCAGTCTTCGTCCGGGATCTCCTCGAAAGGCTTCGGTTCGAAGATCCCGAGGTTGTTGACCAGGATTTCGATATCGGGGAAGCGGGCGACGAGCGCACTCGCCGCCGTAGCGGTGCTCATGTCGCCTGCGAATCCGATCACCTCTCCGCCTGGGCCGGCGCTTATGCGCGCCACGGCTTCATCGACCGATGCCTGCTCGCGACCGTTGACGATCACGCGTGCGCCTTCGTGGGCCAGCGCCGTGGCGATTGCATGCCCGATACCGGCGGTGCTCCCGGAGATGAATGCGAGCTTGCCCGTCAGTTTCAGGTCCATGCTTTTGTCCTTTATCGGTTGCTAACAGACTCGGCCCTCGGCTGGTCGTGTTCCCTGATACATACGTCGAAAGGAGCCTGACGCCTAGAGCGATAGCGCCATGGGAAGTCATGAGCCCACTTATTCCGGGTCGAGGGCGACGACGGCCTCGTCGACCCGCACGTGCCCTGGCAGCCCTTCGCCCAGCCCCTGCGCCGGCAGGAAGCCTCCAGACTGGTGCTTCCAGAGAAGGGCATAGTGGCCGCCGAGGCGCAGCAACTCGTCGTGTGTGCCTTGCTCGACGATTCGTCCCTGCTCGAGCACGACCAGGCGATCCATGCGGGCGATGGTCGAGAGCCGGTGCGCGATCGCGATCACGGTCTTGTTCTGCATGAGTGTCGCCAGCTGGTCCTGGATCGCGAGCTCGACTTCGCTGTCGAGCGCGGAAGTCGCTTCGTCAAGGATCAGGATCGGGGCGTCTTTCAGAATCACGCGGGAAAGGGCGATGCGCTGGCGCTGACCTCCCGATAGCTTGACGCCGCGCTCGCCGACGTGCGCCTCGTAGCCGGTGCGCTCTTTCCAGTCGACGAGGTCGAGGATGAAGTCGTGCGCCTGCGCCTGGCGGGCCGCGGCCTCGATCTCGGCCGGCGTCGAGCCTGGCCGGCCATAGGCGATGTTGGCGGCGATGGAGCGGTGCAGGAGCGACGTGTCCTGCGTGACCATGCCAATGGCGGCTCGCAGGCTTTCCTGCGTGCAATGGCCGATGTCCTGGCCGTCGATTCGGATCGAGCCCTGCTCGCTCTCGTGGAAGCGCAGCAGGAGGTTGACCAGTGTCGACTTGCCCGCGCCCGAGCGGCCGACCAAGCCGACGCGCTCGCCCGGGCGCACGACGAGGTTGAGGTCGTCGAGCACGCGTCGTCCATCGGCGCGGCCATAGGTGAAGGTGAGGTGCTCGATGCGGATCTCGCCGCGCGGCACCTCGAGCTCGCGCGCGTTCGGTCGGTCGACAAGCGTATGCGGCACGGCGATGGTCTGCATGCCTTCCTGGACGATGCCGATGTTCTCGAAGATGCCGGTAACCTCCCAGCTCACCCAGCCCGAGACGTTGGCGATCTGCCAGGCGAGCGGTAGCGCCGTGGCGACGGTGCCGGCGCCGATCACGCCCTCGCTCCACAGCGTGATGCCGATCGCCGCTGTCGAGACCAGCAGCAGCGCGTTCAAGATCGAGAGGGTGAGCATGAAGCGTGTGATGAGCCGCATGTGGGCGGCGATCGCCCCGGTGTGGCCATCGATCACCTCGCGCACGTAGGCGTCCTCGTCGCTGGCGCGTGCGAACAGCTTGACAGTGAGGATGTTGGTGTAGCTGTCGACGACGCGCCCCATCACGTGCGAACGCAATTCCGACGACGCCTTCGAAAGGTCGCGCATGCGCGGCACGAAGTAGGCGAGGAAGAACACGTAGCCCGTCACCCAAAGGGCCGTCGGCAAGGCAAGTCGCCAATCGGCGAAGGCCATGAGCACCAGCGCGCTGATGCCGTAAATGGCGATGTACCAGATGGCGCGAATGCTCGAGACCACGCACTCGCGCACCGCGTTGCCGGTCTGCATCACGCGGTTTGCGATGCGTCCGGCGAAATCGTTCTGGAAGAACGGCCAGCTCTGCCGCACGACGTGCCAGTGGCTCTGCCAGCGGATCAGACTGGTCGCGCCGGGCACGACCGCGTTGTTGCGAACGAGGCTGTCGGCGAGCAGCGCCAGCGGCCGGCCGATGATGACAAGCAGCGCCATGCCGATGAGCGCCGGTAGCGCGTGTTTGAACGCGGCGAGGCGATCGTTCGCCTGCATGAGGCCGACAAGGCGGCCGATGAAGACCGGGATCGCAGTGTCGATCAACGCGACCGCCAGCCCGGTCGCGAACATTGCCGCGTAGAGGCCTCGGGTCTGGCGGA
>Ga0068868_100002691_pt1 | contig 12334 bp, 7 predicted proteins | sample KBSMisM42_FD_64660 | JGI IMG/M metagenome (GOLD analysis project Ga0068868, IMG submission 64660) | Miscanthus rhizosphere microbial communities from Kellogg Biological Station, Michigan, USA - KBS Miscanthus M4-2 | ecosystem: Host-associated > Plants > Roots > Rhizosphere > Soil ...
GTGATCTGCTTCTGGCTGCTCGACGCCGGCAACAACACCTCGATGGAGCCGTACCGGGCGTTCATTTCCGACCGGTTGCCCAAGGCGCAACTGGCTCGCGGCTTCCTCACCCAGAGCATGTTCACCGGTGCGGGCGCGGTGCTCGCGAACCTGTCGCTGTTCCTCCTGCAGAAGGTGGGGGCGCTGGAGAAGAACGCCGGCAACGGCGTGCCCTACTGGATGTACGTGTGCTTCATGATCGGCACGTTCTGCATCCTGCTGACCGTGCTGACGGCGATGGCGCGCACCAAGGAATTGACGCCCTCGGACGAGGAACTCGCCGAGATGCGTGCCACGCCCAAGGGTCTGCACCACGCCGTCAGTGAGATCGCGGACGCCGTCAAGACGATGCCCGTCGCGATGCACAAGATCGGCGTGGTGTTCCTGTTCCAGTGGTACGCCATGTTCATCTACTGGCAGTTCCTGGCGGTCAGCCTCGGCGAGACGGTGTTCCACTCCAATCCCGAGGATGGCGGGCCCGCCTGGGACCAGGCGATCGCCTGGAGCGGTCTACAGAACGCCGCCTACAACTTCGTCACCATGATCTCGGCGCTGTTCCTCGTCGGGTTCGCGCGCAGGATCGGCGCCAAGCGGGTGCATGCTGTCGCGCTCGGCCTGGCCTCGGTGGCACTGGTCTGGCTCGCGCGCATCGACAACCAGTACGTCGCCCTGGTTCCGATGATCGGCCTCGGCATCTTCTGGGCGAGCGCGGTCGGCGTGCCGTACCTGATGGTCGCCAGCATGGTTCCGGCCCGGCGCACCGGCGTCTACATGGGCATCCTGAACATGATGATCGTGGTGCCGATGCTGATCCAGACGGTCACGTTCGGCTGGATCTTCAACCACCTGCTCGGCGGCAAGGGCAGCAACGCGATGACCGTCGCCGGTGTGCTACTGGGCATCGGCGCGCTGGCGATGCTCTGGGTGAACCCGCCCGACGAGGCCGACGAGTCCCCGATCGTGCCGCTCGGCGCCAAGCGCAGCATCAGCGTGTACGAGCGGGTCGTGGTGGGTTCGGACGGCACCCCGACCAGTCTGTACGCGGTGGACCGGGCCGCCGAGGTGGCGCAGGCCGCGCAGGCCAAGCTCGTCGTCGTCACCGCGTACCGCGACGCCGATGCCGGCGCCGCCTCGGGACAGGCGGAAGGGATGCACCGCGACGTGTACGGGATCGACGCTGCCCGCGACGCACTGGAAAGGTCGGTCACCACGCTCACCAGGGAGCGCGCGAGATACATCGAGCAACGGCTCGTCGCCGGCGACCCGGCGCAGGCGCTGCTCGACACCGTCGGCGTGAACCCGGCGAACCTCATCGTCGTCGGCAACCGGGGGTTGGGTGCGAGCGAGGGGCAAATGCTCGGGTCGGTTCCGGCCGGTGTGGTCAAGAACGCCGTGTGCGACGTGCTCGTCGTGCAGACGTCCGCGCTCGACGAGGACCGGATATTCGCCAAGGAGCGCGCACCCGGCAGGGAGCGCACCCTCGGTAGGGAGCGCACTCTGGGCAACGAGCGCACCCTCGGCAAGGAGCCGGCGAAAGCCAGCGCGAGCGGCGACCCCGAACCGCTCGCGGATACGGAGCCCGAAGGTCGACCACCGACTCAGTGATCAGTGGTGGCGCCGCCGGTGGGCGCCGAGGACGTCCAGGCCGAAGTCGTTCTCCGGGTCGCGCCAGACGGAGTGCGCGTGGTTGGCGCCGCGCTGGGTGTTGTCCCATTCGATCAGCAGGCGCGGCCCCTGCACGCGGTAGTAGTGCGGGGCGCCGGGCTCGGTGGGGCCGGCCCAGGCGAAGTGCAGTGCGTCGAGGGCGTCGTCGTCGTACGCCGCCATCGGCGAGACCGCCTCCGGCACGCGCCCGAAGTACGTCCCGAGCAGGTCCCGGAGGACGGCGCGCTGCGCGGCGGCCAGGTCGGAGCCGGGAATCCCCTTGGGCCGCGCGGTGTACTCCAGCGCGCGGTGGTCGGCCTCCTCGTAGCCGGCCGCCGCGTCGATCGCATCGCTCAGCGCCTGCAGCTTCGCCTGCTCGGCTGCTGCGGGTGCCGACGCCCGAGGTGTCCTGTGCGGCCACCTCCGGCCAGCGGTCACCGATGGCGGCCACAACGTCCGGCCCTCGGCCGGCCAGGTGACCGGGACGCACGCACCGGGCCGGCTCAGCGGGTGAGGCGGCCCAGTAGCGCGGACGACGCGGCGATCGCCACGGCCGCGCACCCGGCGAGCACAAACAGATCGACGGCGACGTGGCTGGCGGTGCCGACCAGCAGCCCGCGCCGATGGTCGGCTCGTCGAGGATGAGCAGCCGTGGTCGGTTGACCAGCGCCTGGGCCAGCTCCAGCCGCCGCACCATGCCGCCGGAGTAGGTGCGGGCCAGCCGGTCGGCCGCGTCGGCCAGGCCCATCGCGTCGAGCGCGTCGGCGACCCGCCGGCTCCGCTCCCGGCGCGGGACGTCGAACAGCCGGGCGAACAGGGCGACATTCTCCCGACCGGTCAGCGTCCCGTCGGCCGACAGCAGTTGCGGCACGTACCCGATCGCCCGGCGCACGGCGTAGCGGCGGCGCGCGGGGTCGGCGCCGAACACCGTCACCATGCCCGGACGCACCGGCAGCAGCGTGGTGATCAGGCGGATCGTCGTGGTCTTGCCGGCCCCGTTCGGGCCGAGCAGGCCGAAGATCTCGCCGCGGCCTACCGCGAGGTCGACGCCGTCGACGGCGACGTGCTCGCCGAACGCGTAACGCAGCCCGGTGCACCGCACGGCCGCCGCCGTCACCGGTCGAGCTCGGCGGGCGCGAGCGTGTCGATCGTCGTCAGCAACCGGCGCAGCGCGGGCAGCGCGTCTTCGATCGCCGCGACGTCCGCGTCGGGCAGCCGGGCGAGCGCCTCGCCGACGAGCCGGGTCCGGCCCGCGCGCCAGGATCCCATCCGCCCGCGCGCCGCGTCGGTCAGCTCCAGCCGGGCAGCGCGGCGGTCGCCCGGGTCGACCCGCCGCTGCAGCAGGCCGGCCGCGACGAGCTGGTTGACAAGCGTGCTGACGGAGTTGTCGGCCAGGTGCAGCACCCGCGCGGCGGCGGCGACGCCGATGCCGGGCTGGGCGTCGACGGCGTGCAGCAGTTCGATCTGCGCACCGCGCAACGGCGGGTCGGGCATCGTGGGCCGAAGCCGCCGCCGCACCACCCGCCGCAGCCCGGCCACGGCGTCCATGAGTTCCGCACCGGTGTCGTCGTGCCCCACACCGGCCACACTACCTCTCAATCAGAGGTAGTTCTACGCCGGCTCGGGGACCCCGCCGGGCTCGCCCGGCCCGCGCCCGGGTTCCACCGGCGCGGGCGGCAGTGTGTCGGGCGTGTCCGGCAACAGCTCGCCCGGGTCGTCGGGGACCGGCTCGCTCGGGTCGATGGGCGGGTACTCGTCGGGATCCGGGCCTGGTAGCACCATGACCTTGAGCTTGCCCGGCCCGGTGCGCCCTCAACCGTCACGCGGTGTTGTTGGCCAGCGCGAGCAACCGGTCCCGGCTGCCATTGCGGGCGTGGATGGGTAGCCATTGACGAACATCGTTGGGCGAAGGGCCGGATTCGGCAAGAGCGGCAAAGGAAAGGTTTCACTCCCGGTTACGATCGATGTCTGACCGATCGGTCAGTTCCTGACCGACCGGTCAGGATGGATGATCCTGTCAGTGAAGGGGGCCGGGTGAGCCGCACGAACACACGCGAGGAGATCCTGCGCGAGGCCGCGCGCCTGTTCGCGGTGGTCGGCTACAAGGCCACGTCCCTGACCGACATCGCGAGCGCCGTCGGCTGCTCCAAGGCGACGCTGCTGTACCACTTCGAGTCCAAGGACGCGATCTTCGTCGCGCTGGTGGAGCCGGCGCTCCGGCAGGTGCAGGACCTCGCGACCCGGCTCACCCCTCTCGCGGCCGGCCCGGCGCGGGAGGCGGCGATCGTCGGGTTCGTCGACCTCGTCCTGACCTACCGCAGCGAGATCGCGCTGATCTACAACGAGATCCTGCAACTGCTCCAGCGGCCGGCGTTCGCGCCGCTGAAACCGGCCGTGGACGCGCTCGTGGCCGCGTTCGCCGGGCGGTCCGGCGACCCGGCCGACGAGGTGGCGGCCGGTGTCGTGCTGGCCGGCATCGTGACCATGGTCGTCGACCGCATCGACGACGCCGGCGACCTGCGTGACTCGCTCATCCGGGTGGCGCGCCGCGCCCTTGTAACGCCAGTGCCGCAAGCGGAGGACTGAGAGATGGCGACGTTCCTGTACCGGCTCGGCCGTGCCTCGTTCCGGCACCGGCGCCTCGTGCTCGTCGGGTGGCTGGTCCTGCTGGCCGCCCTGGGCGCCGCCGCGCTGGCCTTCAAGGGCCCGACGTCCAGCAACTTCACGATGCCGGGAACCGAGTCGCAGCAGGCCCTCGACCTGCTCCAGCGCGAGTTCCCCGAGGCGAGCGGCGCGACCGGAATGATCGTGGTCGCCGCGCCCGAGCAAGGCGGACTGATGGCCCGCAAGGCGGCGATCGACGACCTCGTGCGGGAGGCGTCGGCGCTGCCGGGCGTCGTCGGGGCGCTGGATCCGTTCATTGCCCGCGCGGTGTCGCCGGACGGCCGCTACGCCCTGATCCAGGTGCAGTTCGCCGAGCCGCTCGACGAGATCACCAAGGCGCAGCGGGCCGCGTACGAGCGGACCGGGTCCGCCGCCCGCGCCGCGGGTCTGCGGGTCGAGCACGGCGGCGAGGTGACCGGCGGCGAACCGGAGATCGGCGGCACCGAGTCGATCGGTGTCGTGGTCGCCCTCGTGGTTCTGGTCGTGACGTTCGGCTCGCTCGTCGCCGCCGGCATGACGATGCTGACCGCGCTGATCGGGGTCGGCGCCGGCATGGCCGGCCTGTTCGCGTTGAGCGACGTCGTCCAGCTCACCAGCGCCACCCCGGTGCTGGCGCTGATGCTCGGTCTGGCCGTCGGCATCGACTACTCCCTGTTCATCTCCTCACGGCACCGGCAGAACCTGCTGGACGGCCTGGCGCCGGAGGAGGCGGCCGGACGGGCCGTCGGCACGGCCGGCTCCGCGGTGGTGTTCGCCGGGACCACCGTCTTCATCGCGCTGGCCGGGCTTGCGGTCGTGCGCATTCCGTTCCTGACCGTCATGGGACTCGCCGCCGCCGGCACCGTCGCCGTGGCCGTGCTCGTCGCGGTGACCCTGCTGCCTGCGCTGCTCGGCTTCACCGGTCAGCTGATCCTTCCGCGCGCCCAGCGTGACGCGCAGCGCCGCGCCCACCGCAAGCCCGAGCCGGAGGGCATGGGGTTCCGGTGGGCCCGGCTGGTGATCCGGCTGCGCATCCCGGTGATCCTGGTCGGGGTGCTCGCGCTCGGCGCGCTGGCCCTGCCGGCCGCCGACATGCGGGTGGCCCTGCCCGACGACAGCCACACCGCGGAGGGCACGTCGCGTCGGGCCGCCGCCGACCTGATCACCGAGGGCTTCGGCCCCGGATTCAACGGCCGCCTGGTCCTCGTGGTGTCCAGCGACTCGCCGGAGCGCACCGGCGCGGCCGTGCAGCAGGCGTTCGGCGCCCTGCAGGGCACGAAGAACCTGCTGGCGGTGGCCGAGCCGCGCTTCAGCGGCGACAAGCGCACGGCGCTGCTGCCGGTGCTGCCGACCACCGGTCCCACCGACAAGGCGACCGAGACCCTGGTCCGCGACGTGCGCCATCGGGTGGCCGGGATCGACGGCGTCACCGTCGCGCTCACCGGCGCCACCGCCGTCGGAATCGACGTGTCGCAGAAGCTCTCCGACGCGATGCCGTGGTACCTGCTGCTCGTCGTCGGCCTGTCGGTCCTGCTGCTGATGCTGGTGTTCCGCTCGATCCTGGTCCCGGTCAAGGCGGCGCTCGGCTTCCTGCTGACCGTCGGCGCGACGTTCGGCGTCACCGTGCTCGTGTTCCAGGACGGGCACCTGCGCGGTGTGGTCGGCTTGGACACGCCGGGGCCGTTGGTGAGCTTCCTGCCGATCCTGCTGATCGGGATCCTGTTCGGGCTGGCGATGGACTACGAGGTGTTCCTGGTGTCGCGCATGCGGGAGGACTACGTGCACGGCGACACCCCCACGCAGGCCACCATCAACGGGATGGGCCACGGCGTGCGGGTGGTGACCGCCGCAGCGTTGATCATGACGTCGGTGTTCGGCGGGTTCGTGCTCGTCGACGATCCGGTCATCAAATCCGTCGGGTTCGCCCTGGCGGTCGGCGTGGCCATCGACGCCTTCGTGGTGCGGATGACGATCGTGCCGGCGGTGATGTCGCTGCTCGGCCGTGCGGCGTGGTGGCTGCCCGGGTGGCTGGGACGGGTCCTGCCGAACGTCGACATCGAGGGCGAACGGCTGCGGCGCCAGCTGAGCGACGATCGCGATCGGACGCGGCCTTTGTCGGTTGACGCACAGGGCGCCAACGCTCTTCGGTGAGGTCGACGTTCGCCGATGTAATGAGTGATCGCTCGGGCGTCGGACCGGGAGGTCATCATGAGGCGCAGCGTCGCGTTGCTCGGACTTCTGTTGCTCCTGCTGGCCATCGGGCCGGCCGTCGGTGTTCCCGGGGACCTGACCGTCGGGCCGCAGCCGCGCGGCGAGGAGGAAGAGGAGGCGGCCGAGCACGCGGCGGCGCGGGCCGAAGCGGGTGAGGAGCGGGAGGCGGGCAAGGGCCGCGATGCCGGCGCGGGCCGCGAGGCCGAGCCGGGCCCGGCCGGCGCCGACCAGTGGTTCGTCGCGCAGCGGCAGTACCCGTACACCGCTGCATCCTCGCTCGACGCCGACTACCGCGCCGCGGCGGACCAGGCCGTTCGGTCCCGGCGGGCCGGCACCACCGCGGCCGTCGCGGCGGCCTGGCAGGCGCTGGGGCCGTCGAACATCGGTGGCCGGGTCACCGACATGGTCGTCGACCCGGTCCGGCCCGACACCGTCTACGCCGGCGCCGCCACCGGCGGCGTGTGGCGCAGCACCGACGGCGGCGTGCGGTTCAGCAGTTCCTGGCCGGCCAACGTCACGCCGTCGATCGGGGCGTTGGCGATCACCCCGACCGGCACCCTGTACGCGGGCACCGGCGAGGGCAACCCGGGCGGCGGAAGCGTCACGTTCCCGGGCAACGGCGTGTTCCGGTCCGCCGACGGGGGAGCGACCTGGACGCCTGCGGGCCTGACCGGCAGCGACCGCATCGGCCGGCTGGCCATCGACCCGACGAACGCCAACCGGATCTTCGCCGCCGCGACCGGCAGCCTGTTCGTGCCCGGCGGCGTGCGCGGGCTGTACCGGACCACCGACGGCGGCGCGAACTGGCAACTGGTGCTGGCCGGTGCCAACGGCACCACCGGCGCGGTCGACGTCGCGATCGACCCGGGCAACCCGAACCGGGTCTTCGCCGTGATGTGGGACCACAAGCGCGAACCGCAGGGCCGCACCTACGGCGGCGTCGGGTCCGGGGTCTTCCGGTCGACCGACGGCGGCGCCACGTGGGCCCGGGTGGGCGGCGGCCTGCCGGCATCGGGCTCGAACGTCGGCCGGATGGGGATCGCGATCGCCCGGGCCAACCCCGCGCGGATGTACGCGATCGCCGCCGACACCACCGGCAACTTCCTCGGTTTCTGGACGTCTACGAACAGCGGCACCAACTGGACCCGAGTCACCAACACGTCGTTCCTGAGCACGTCGCAGTCGACGTTCGGCTGGTGGTTCGGCCGGATCTGGGTCGACCCGGCCACGGCGCAGCACGTGTGGGTCGCCGGGGTGCAGATCCTCGAGTCCCTCGACGCCGGCGCGAGTTGGCGGCGCAACACGACAGTGCACGCCGACCAGCACGCGTTCGCCTTCGACCCGCGCGTGTCGGGCCGGGTGTTCCTCGGCAACGACGGCGGCGTGTACCGGTCGACGGCCGGCGGATCGTTGACCGGCACCTGGACGAAGACGACGGCCCTTGCCGTGAACCAGTTCTACACGGTTGCGGTGTCGCGGCAGGACAACAGCCGGGTCAGCGGCGGCGCGCAGGACAACGGATCGCTGCGCAACTGGGGAGGCACGGCGTTCAACTCGATCGGCGGCGGCGACGGGACCACCAACCTGATCGATCCGTCCAATCAGAACAAGGTGTACTCGTGCTCGCAGAACGGAGCCTGCACCCGCTCTACCGACGGCGGCACCACCCGGTCCAGCTTCGGTTCGACGGTCTCGGACCGGCGCAACTGGGTCACGCCGATCGTGTTCGACCCGAACAACCCGGCGATCATGTACTACGCCGGCAACCGGGTGAACCGCTCGACCAACTCGGCCGCGGGGTGGACCGCGATCAGCCCCGACCTGACCCGCGGAAACGGCGGCGTCGGCGGCGCGGTCTTCGGCACCGTGACGACGCTCGCCGTGGCCCGCTCCAACAGCCAGGTGATCTACGCCGGCACCGACGACGGTCGGGTGTGGATCACCCGCAACACCGGCGGCTCCTGGACGGAGATCACCGCGGGTCTGCCGACCCGGTGGATCACACACATCGAGGTTGACCCGGCGAGTGCCGACACGGCGTACGTGTCGGTTTCGGGCTACCGCAACGGCGATCCCGGCGCGCACGTGTTCAAAACCACCACCGGCGGGACGAGCTGGCAGGACATCTCGGCCGGCCTGCCCGACGCGCCAGTCAACGACGTCGCCCTCGACCCGCGCAACGCGGCGGTGCTGTATGCGGCCGGCGACGTCGGCGTGTTCGCCCGCGTGGCCAACGGCACCTGGTCGCCCGTCGGTTCCGGGCTGCCCCTGGTTCCGATCTCCGACCTCGACGCCGTGGCCGCCGCAACCACCACGGTGCTGACCGCCGCTACATACGGGTTGGGCTTCTACCGCACCACCACGAACTGACCACCCTCGATTTCGGCGATCTGCAAGTCGCAGGGTATGCGCCGTGTCCGGCCCGTCGCAGACTCGGGGGCGACCAGTGCTGCGTCGAGCAGCGCCGATTGATCAACACCTCACTCTCAGGGGGACATGGTGATCAACGGACGTCAATTCCGACGAATGGCGATGCTGGGAACCGCCGTGATTCTCGCACCGCTGCTCAGCCCCGCCCAGCCGGCCGCCGCGGAGCCGCGGCTGACCCTGGACAACCCGACGTTCACCAACGCTGCGGCGTTCGACCGGACGGCCCCGTTGCGTGACGTGGTGCGGGCCCGGGCGGCGTCCCGGGCATCCGTCAGCGCGGCCGGCCCGAAGGTCGGTGACATGCGGCCCGACAACGGTCCCAGCGCGGCCAACCGTCCGTTTGCCGGTGATCCGGCGGTGCAGCGGCACAAGCCGAAGCCCGTCATTCCCGGTACGAAGGCCAACTTCGAGGGACTGTCCAACCAGGACAACTTCAACGTGCTCGGCCTGCGGGTCAACCCGCCTGATCCGGTCGGCGACGTCGGCCCGAACAACTACGTCGAAATGATCAATCTGGTGTTCGCCGTGTACTCCAAGACGGGCGCCCTGCTGCTCGGCCCGGTGGATACCGGGACGTTGTGGGCGGGCTTCCCGATCGACGAGTGCACCGAGCCGTCCGGTGACCCGATCGTCATCTACGACCAGTTCGCCGACCGGTGGATCCTGACCCAGTTCACCACCCGGGGCCTGGACTTCCCGGACGAGCCGGCCAACCCGTTCTACAACTGCGTGGCGATCTCCACGACCGGCGATCCGACCGGCTCGTACTACCGGTACGCGTTCACGACAGGGTTCAACTTCCCGGACTATCCGAAGTACAGCGTCTGGGACGACTCGTACCTGATCACGACCCGCGAGTTCGGCATCGTCGACGAGTCGATCTACGGCATCGGGATCTACGGCCTGGAGCGGGCGAAGATGATCGCCGGCGACCCGAATGCCCGTGCGGTCAGTTTCCTGCTGCAGGAGGGCCGGGTGCCGATCAACCTGATCGGCGACGGCCTGCTCCCGGCCGACGCCGACGGCAGGAAGCCGCCGAAGAAGAATTCGAAGGCGCCGATCATCGGCACGCAGGACGACGAGGGTCCGTACGGCGCCACGTTCGACGCGTTGAACGTGTGGGAGTTCGACGTGAAGTGGAACGCCGCACCGACGGCGTCGGTCGCGTTGGCCACGCAGTTACTGGTGGACGAGTTCGACTCGATCTTCCCGTGCGCGCCGACGGCCCGGGACTGCCTGCCACAGCCGGGCATCACCAACCCCGACCAGTTCCTGGATGTGCTGTCCTACCGGCAGCGGCCGCTGTGGCGGTTGGCGCATCGCACGTTCGGCGACTACGAGGCAATGGTGACCAACCAGGCCGTCGAGGCGCTGCCGGGTGTCGCCGGGATCCGCTGGTGGGAGGTGCGGCGCAACAGCAACGGCCGGTACCGGGTCTTCCAGCAGGGCACGTTCGCCCCCGACGACGGGGTGCACCGCTGGATGGGGTCGATCGCCATGGACCGCAAGGGGAACGCGGCGCTGGGCTACAGCGTGGTCAACGGCGTCGACATCTTCCCCAGCATCCGCTACACCGGCCGGCTCGCGGGTGATCGGCGCGGTGAGATGACTCTCGGCGAAGCCACCGTGGTCAACGGCACCGCCGCACAGACCAGCCTCAACTCGCGCTGGGGCGACTACACCTCGATGAATGTCGACCCGGTCGACGACTGCACCTTCTGGTACGTCAACGAGTACTACACCGCCGCCGGCGCAGCCACCGCACCGGCCGGCAACGGCTGGCAGACCCGCATCGCCAGCTTCAAACTGCCGGGCTGCTGACCGGCTGACGATCGCCACCGGGCGGCGCGCATCCCACGCGCCGCCCGGCGGCGCCGTGTGCCGGTGCCGTGTTCCGGCGGGGCGTACGGCGACGCAGTCGTGGCGGTGCGGGTGATGTACAGACCTTGATCGTTTTGGTAGACCGGCATCAATATCCTGGCTCGGCTCCCTGAAGAAGGTGATGCCATGTCCATCCTGACCGGTCGAGCGCCCAGGCGATCCCTGCGCGCCGCCCTCCTGGTCATTCCCACTGTCGCCGTGGTGCTGTTCAGTGCCGGCCCGGCCAGTGCCAACGTCCCGCTCACGCAAGTCAGCACCGACCCGTACACCGACGCGCAGGCGCAGCACCGCACGGAGGTGGAGCCCGACACGTTCAGCGCGGGCACCACGATCGTCTCCGCGTTCCAGGTGGGCCGCGTCAGCGGCGGCGGCGCCTCGAACATCGGCTGGGCCACGTCGACCAACAGCGGGGCCACCTGGACCCGCGGGTTCCTGCCCGGGATCACCACCAACGCCGGCGGCGTCTACGCGCAGGCCAGCGACGCCGCAGTCGCGTTCGACGCCCGGCACAACGTGTGGCTGATCTCGTCGCTGGCGATCCGGTCTTCGTCCGTGGACGTGCTGACCAGCCGGTCCACCAACGGCGGCCTGACCTGGTCGAATCCGGTCTCGACAGCGACCGGGCGGCTCGACAAGAACTGGATCGTATGTGACAACACCTCGACCAGTCCGTTCTTCGGCACCTGCTACACCCAGTACGACATCAGCGGATCCGGCGACGCGATCCGCCTGAAGGCGTCGACCGACGGCGGGCTCACCTGGGGGCCGGCCCGCACGTCGAGCAGCAATCCGACGGGGCTCGGCGGCCAGCCGGTCGTGCTGCCCAACGGCACGGTGATCGTCCCGTATCTCGCTCTCAACGAGCAGATCCGTTCGTTCCGCTCGGTCGACGGCGGCGCCACCTGGCGGGCAACCGTGCTCGTCTCGTCGATCTCGCACCACACCGTCGCCGGCGGGCTGCGCGAGGAGACGCTGCCGTCGGCGGAGGTCGACTCGGCCGGCACGGTGTACGTGGTGTGGTCGGACTGCCGGTTCCGGTCGGGCTGCCCGCGCAACGACATCGTGATGGCCCGGTCCACCAGCGAGACGACGTGGGCCGCACCGACCCGGGTCCCGATCGACGCCACCACCAGTACCGTCGACCACTTCGTGCCCGGCATCGGGGTGGACAAGTCGAGGGCCGGATCCAGTGCCCGGATCGGGCTGACGTACTACTTCTACCCGAACTCCAGCTGTACCGCGTCCACCTGCCAGCTCAGCGCCGGGTACATCTCGTCGACGAATGGCGGCACCAGTTGGAGCACGTCGACGCAACTGGCCGGCCCGATGAACCTGGCGTGGATCCCGAACACGTCGCAGGGCCGGATGTTCGGCGACTACATCTCCACCTCGATCATCCCCGGCGGCAACGCGTACCCCGTGATCCCGGTCGGGACCGCACCCAGCGGTGGCCTGTTCCACCTGCCGATGGTCGTACCCACCGGCG
>Ga0068868_100002712_pt1 | contig 12278 bp, 8 predicted proteins | sample KBSMisM42_FD_64660 | JGI IMG/M metagenome (GOLD analysis project Ga0068868, IMG submission 64660) | Miscanthus rhizosphere microbial communities from Kellogg Biological Station, Michigan, USA - KBS Miscanthus M4-2 | ecosystem: Host-associated > Plants > Roots > Rhizosphere > Soil ...
TTCTCACATTCAAGAGAGGAATAAAATCATGTCTATTCGCAGGGCCCTGCTTGCCTTGTCTATCATTGTGGTTTGGTCCGCGTCAGCGGCGGACTCCAGGAAATCAGATCCCGTCAATCATAATCGCAGTGGCATCGCCATTCAGGGATACGACGCCGTCGCTTATTTCACCGACTCCAAACCGGTCAAGGGGGACGTGAAATTCAGCTTTACATGGCGCGATATTATTTGGCAGTTTGCTTCTGCTCAGCACCGGGACCTCTTCGCAAAAGCCCCTGAAAAGTACGCTCCGCAGTACGGCGGTTACTGTGCTTACGCCGTAAGTGAAAACCACACCGCTGACATCGATCCCGAGGCTTGGAGGATCATCGAAGGCAAACTCTATTTGAATTACAGCAAAAGCGTTCAACAAATGTGGCTGAAGGAACCTGAGGCACGGATTCGGCGTGCAGACCAAAATTGGCCGAACCTTCACAAGTGAGACGCTCTCGGATCGCTCCTGGATGGACTGGACTCAGCTCATCCAGGCGCCGCGGTTCGCCATCGTGGTTAATTTGACTGAGCGCCACTCAATTGAGTAAATCAGATTCTATGAATGAGAATCCCGCAGCTTCCGACTGGGCCCTCACACGCGGCGAGAAATGGCGTGCCCAACTCGCTGGCATGGAAGCAATGCTCACTCCTGTTAATGAACCACTCCTCCTTGCGCTGCATCTCGACGCGCCATGTAGAATCGCTGATATCGGATGCGGTGGTGGTGGGACTACAGTGGAGCTCCTACGCCGGGCACCGGCGGGAAGCATCGCTCACGGCTTCGATATCTCTCCAGCCCTAATCGAAGTGGCTCGTGCCCGCAACCAATCCGATGCACGATCCATCGCCTTCGAGATCGCAGACATGGCAACAGCAATTGCACCGCAAGGGCCCTACGACCGGCTCGCCTCGCGCTTCGGCATCATGTTCTTTGACGATCCGACTGCCGCTTTTGCCAACTTGTTCCGCTGGCTCGCACCGGGTGGGCGCTTTGCGTTTGCGGCTTGGGGCCCTCTGCCTGAAAATCCGTGGATGACTACTGTGCGCGAAGTGGTGGCCAAAATCATCGACTTGCCGCCACCCGAGCCCGAAGCGCCAGGACCGTTCCGCTATGCTGAAGCCGAGAAGTTGCTCGCCCTGCTAGATCGGGCCGGTTTCGACAAGCTTGAAGTCGCCGACTGGCGCGGAGCGCTGGCGATTGGCGGCGGGCTGCCAGCGGCGGAGGCGGCGAGTTTCGCACTAGCATCCTTTTCTTCGTTCGGCGAACTGCTCGCCGAGGCAGGTGACCCCTCGTTCAATGACGCGCATCGATCATTGACGGCGAGCCTTTCCGGGCATCAGCAGGAAGGTGAGGTCCGCCTAGAGTCGAGCGTCCACATCTTCACCGGCGCGCGCCCAGGGTAGCTTTTGGGCTCAGCGGAGAGCGCCTATTTCGTAGTCTACGACTGTGCGCTGGGCCTGGTAGTCGTACTTAGCGGATGTGTTGGCAATCTGCGCTGAAGTCAGATTCAATTGGGCCTGGCTGAGTTCAACGATCGAGCTAAGACCTAAATCGTAGCGACCTCGCGCAAGATCCAACGCCAGCGAGGATTGCTCAAGTAACTGAGCAGTAAGGCCGACGCGTTCAAATGCAGTTCGGGCATTCAAGTACGCGACTCGCACGTCTCGCGTGATGCGGTTCGCGACATCGTTTACTTGTTGAGTAGCTGCTCTGGCGCGTATCTCTGCCTCAGTCTGACGGGCACGAAACAAGCCGCCGTTGAATACTGGAATGCTCACGTTCAATCCGATCGCGCCATAGCGGCCTGGAACCGCATCCTCTCCAACCGGCACGAAACCGGCAGTTCCAGCAACGGCTACTGTAGGATACTTAAGCGCGTGTTCAGCCTTGGCGAAGCGTTCGGCGGCGCCCTGCTCCAGTTTCAAATCCTTCAACTCTGGACGGTCTTGAAGTGCTCGCTGTACAAAGGTGTCTACCCGGTCCGGCAACGCATCGGGCACCGCCTCCTCAGAGAGTGAGAAGGATGTCGGCGCAGACAGACCTATCGCTGCAGCTAAATCGGCTTCGGCAGATTTCAGGTCGTTTTGCGCCTGTGCGAGTAGTAGCTGCGCGTCCGCAAGGTTTACGTTTGCAAAACTGACATCCAACTGCGACTTAAGCTGGCTATGGAACAGCGCCGTGATTTGGTCCGATACCAACTGGCGCGCCGAAACAGTCTGCTGGGCAACTTGCAAGACTGCATTCGCGCGAAGCACAGCAAAATAGGCCCGAGTGGTCGCGACCAGGATGTCGGCACGCGTGGTCTCGGTCACCTGATCTTGCGCTTGCGCTCGCAGCTTGTCGGAGGCGATCAGGCTGCTTGTCCGCCCAAAGTCCGTAACAAGTTGATTGACCATCAGCCCGGAAGCGAAGCGATTGTAGACGACCGGATTGTTGAGTCCCCCTGCCGCCAAGCGGCTTCCCGAGTCGGCTCCGACCCCAGTGATGAGACCGTTTACGTTCGGGAGAAGCCCGGCGCGCGCCTCGATGGGAGCTTGGTACGCGGCGGCGGCGTTCAGGCGCGCAGCGGCGAACTTCGGATTATTCTGGGTCGCTAGATTCTCAGCCTGCGCCAGTGTCAGAGACATTGGCTGCTGGGCCCACGCCGGGGCCATGAAAACGCAAACTGCAACATACCGGGTGATCAACTGGTGGCCTTCCTTCCATGAACAAGCAGATAGCCGGCCGGAACCAGGAAGACAGTCAACAGGACCGATAGCGTCAGACCGCCCAGAAGCGCACGCGCGAGCGGTGCGTAGCTTTCACTCCCTTCTCCCAGCTTGAGCGCCATCGGCAGCAGGCCGATAATCGTCGCGAGCGACGTCATGAGAACGGGTCGAAGACGAACGCGGCAAGCCATCGCGACTGCGTCGCGTACGGCTCTTCCTTCATGTCGAAGCTGCCGCGTGAACTCGACGATGAGAATACTATTGGACACTGCAATCCCCGTCAGCATGACGATTCCCATGAGCGACATCACATTGAGAGTCGTGTTCGTAAGCCAGAGCGTCAGCAACACTCCGGTTATTCCGGGCGGAACTGCGAGCAGGATCAGCAGGGGATCGACAAAGCTGCGGAATTGGGCAACCAAGATGAGATACAGCAGAACAATCGCAAGCGAAAGCCCCAACGCGAAGCTACGGAATGAATCCCGCATTCCTTGCACCATGCCGCGTAGAGTGACATTCAGACCAGCGGGAACTTTGGTTGCGGCGATAATCTTGTCAATCCCGCTCGCGATCTTTCCGAGGTCCTCGTTCAGCGGGCGGACATAGATGTCATTCACGCGGCGGATCGCGTAATGGTCGACTTCCGTCGGAGACTTGATACGGGTAATCGAGCTCATGCTATCCAAACGTGTCGGTATCAGGCTCGCAGGACCTCGCAGCGGGATGGCTCTCAAATCGGATAGGTTCTTCACCTGTCCTTCCGCGTACTGGACCGTAAGCATGTAATCGTTGCCGGACTTAGGATCGATCCAGAAACTCGGCGCAATCATCTGATCGCTGGTGAGCGCGGTGATCACGTTACCGACGACCTCTTGCTGGTCTAAGCCGAGTTCGCTCGCGCGGGTCCGGTCGATGTCTAGCTTGAGCGCGGGATAGTCGATGTCCTGCGGAATGTAAGCTTCTGCGACGCCGGGGATTGCCCTGATCTTCGATGCCAGATTGAGCGCGGTTGCGTAGGACGACGCCAGATTGCTGCCGGAAACCTGAACGTCAATCGGCGCGGGCAATCCGAGGTTGAGAACTGCGTCAACCAACCCTCCGGATTGGAAGTAAGTAGTGAGCTCCGGCATCTCTACTCCCAGCTTCTGCTTCATCATCTCCATGTATTCGTAACTTCCGGTCTTGTGCCCGTCTTTCAGACTGACCTGCACGAACGCCGTGTGCATGGCAGAGTTCGTCGTATAGATCGCCGAATAGTCGGGGGTCGCGCCGATGTTGGAGACGATCATTCCCAGTTCGTTCTCGGGCACTGTTTGACGGATCAGCGCTTCGACCTTCGCGATTTCACTTTCGGTAACCGCGATGCGGGTACCGCTGGGAGCCTTAACATTGATGACGAATTGCCCCGCATCCGTGCGCGGGAAGAACGACAATCCCAGTAACGGAAAAATGAAGAGGCTCGCCACAAAGGATACGCCGCAGACCGTCACTGTGGTCCACGGATAGTTCAACACTCCTCCCACCAACCGGTCATAGAAGCGCAAGAACGATTCAAAGCGATCGTTAAACCAGATATTGAACCGTTCTCCCAGACGCCAGCGATTGTGGCTGCTCTTCAATTCAACATCGACAGGCTCCTCGGAGGAAGGTGTCCCATGATGCGACGCTTTCAAAAACCGCGCGCAGAACAGCGGAACGACAGTCATCGCCACCAGGAAGGAAGCGAAAAGAGCTAGTACCACGGCAAGGGCAAGTGCCGAAAAAAGAAACTTACTCACGCCGTAAAGAAACGTCACCGGGAAGAAAACCACCGCCGTGGTCAGTGTGGCAGCCAGAACGGGTAGGGCTACTTCGCGGCCGCCAATCTCAGCCGCTTCTACGGGATCTTCTCCCAATTCCAAATGCCGGTAGATATTCTCCAGCACCACCACGGAGTTATCGATCAATCGCGAAAACGCGAGAGCCAATCCGCCCAACACCATGCTATTCACGGTTCCCCCGCCCAGTGCGAGCGCGATGAACGTCGCCAGTGCCGAGAGCGGGATGGAGAAGAACACCGCCACCGTTGCGCGGATGCTCCCCAGAAAAACCAGAATCATCACGGTGGTCAAGAACAAGCCGATACCGCCTTCGTCCACCAGCGTCTCAATGGCGGTCTTGACGAAGCGGGACTGATCGAACACAACGCTGGTCTTCAGGCTTTCAGGGACATCCACCAATTTGGTGAGCGCCTCTCGAACCCCGTTCACAACGGCGATGGTGTTGGTATCCCCGCCTTGCTTGAGCACGGGGGTATAGACCGACGGCTGGCCATCCACGCGGACAATGTTGGTCTGAATCTGTTGCGCGTCTTTTGCATAACCGACGTCATGCACACGCACCACAGACTGGCCCACTACTTTCAGTGGAAGCCGATCGATTTGATCGATGTCGGGAAGCTGGCTGTTGGTATAAATGTTGTAATCGAGCGACCCAAGCTGCACGTCTCCGGCCGGCAGAATCAAGTTTGAACGATTCACCGTTCGCACCACATCCATCAGGCTTAGCTGGTGAGCTTCCAGTTTGTAAGGGTCGGCGTACACCATGATTTGCCGGTACGCGCCGCCGAATGGTTGCGGAACACTTGCGCCGGGCACCGCGGCAATTTGATTTCGAACTTGAAACTGAGCCAGATCGCGCAACGCCGTTTCGTTCAATCCCTCGCCTTTGAACGTCACTAGACAGACGGGAAGGCTTGACGCGTCGAATTTCAGAACAATCGGTGGCAAAGTACCTGGCGGCAACCGGCGCAATTGCGCCATCGCCAGGTTCGATATCGATGTGACCGCCGAATCGGGATTTGTTCCCGGCTGGAAGTACACGCGAATGATACTGACGCCCGGCAGCGATCGCGATTCGATATGGTCAATGCCCGCACCCAGCGTGAAGAATCGCTCGAAGCGGCTCGTGATATCCGTTTCGATTTGTTCCGGCGGCATCCCGCTGTAGAACGTCGCGACGACGACTACCGGGATATTGATCGGAGGAAACATATCCACCGGCATACGGGCTACACTGCTGATCCCCACCACCAGGATCATCAGGCAAAGAACAACAATGAGGTACGGGGTGCGGATGGCAAAGCGCGACATATCTCAGTGGGCTGCTTGAGCCGCCATATCGACCAACTTGGGATAGACTTCTTGACCGTCGTGCAGACTAGCTCGGCTACTGGTGACTACCAAGTCTCCTTCGCGCACGCCGGAACGGATCTCGACGTTGTCGCCGGTCTGAAGTCCCAGTTGCACGCTCCGGCTTGCAACGTGGTTGTCTTGCGTAACGACCATTACCTGGCCGTTGGACTCTCCGTGCGTGTCTACGGCCGCAAGAGGCACTGCCAATATGGCGGCTCTATGATCGAGCATCAGGTTCACCTCAGCAAACATTCCGGGTATCAAAATTAGGCTCGGATTCGGGACGTCCACCTCGGTATCCATGGTTCGTGTTGCCGTCGCGACTTTATCCGCGAAACGAGCGACTCGGCCAGGAAACGACCGGTTCAGCGTTTGCACGCGCACTTCAACCTGTTGTCCTATGTGTACGGTAGGCACTGCGGATTCCGGGACCGGGAGGACCAACCTCAAGAGGCTGTTTTCCGACAACCGTACCAGCGGCATCACTTGAGTACTGGATGACGTTCCCGCTTGGATCATCGAACCGGTATCGGCGTAACGTTTCGTAATGACGCCGGCGAACGGTGCAGTGACGCGAGTGTAATCCAATAAAGTTTTAACCTTTTGCAACTCCGCGGTACTGACCTGGACCTGATGTTCCGCGGCAGACAGACTGGATTTCGCGGCACTCACCTGCGCCTGCGCCACCAAATCTCTGCTCTGGGCGTCGTCGATCTCTTGTTGAGCAATAAGTCCAGCCTTCTGTTTGGCAACGTCCGCCAAACGCGAGTAAGACAGGTGGGCGATACTGCGTGCCTGCTCCGCCCGTTGCAATTCGTCGCGAGCGCGGGAGACCTCCGCCTGGCTGCGGCTCAAAACCGACTGGGCGCGAGCCTGATCGTCGGCCATTTCAGGGATTTCGAGCACCGCTAGAAGATCTCCCTGCTTGACGCGCGATCCCACATCGACGTTGATGTTCTTAACGTATCCGGCAACCTTTGCCATGACCTCAATCTCCTGGAATGGCTTGAACTCGGCGGTGAGAACCAATCCGCGAGACATATCCTCGGTCTTGGCCTTGGCGACAGCAACGGTTGGCACCGTCGATATCTTGGATTCCTCGGCTTCAGCATGCGAAGCTTTGGTACAGGACTCGTTAAGAAAAATGCACGCTCCCGCAAGAAGGAGGCTGGATGCGAAGAGAAGGCGGGATTTTGGAGGCACTCGCCGCCCAAGTATGTCATTCGCGGCGCACCCCTCCCATCGCAGACAGTTGGTAGATTTCGACACAGCTATCTGGTAGGAATCCGTGACTTCTTAGCGCACGTCAAAAAACGTATGGATCGTCGGAATCCTGCGGATCCTCCAACCGTTGTCGGCCTCATGCTCGACCAGCCGCGATTGCGACAGCGCAGGCTCCCGTAGGCATTTCCGTGCCGGTTGTTGCGAATGCTGGGCTCGTGATCGCGGCGGGCATTCCCACGGCAACAAGAATCGTGAATTCGAGGGCAAACATAGCCTTTTCTCCTGACTCCAAGATTAAGACTCGACGTACGCGAACGGGATCGCATGAAGTTAGTAGACCAAGCAGAATCGCCCAGTAGAATCTTCCCCTTTTTGTACGGCGGGGTTAGGCTAGTAGCTGGTGAGCCACGCCCAGGAGGATAGCCCGAAACCGCTCAAAAGCCGGCTAGTGTTGTTGGCCGGTTTTGGCGGCCTTCTCGCAATCATCGCGTTGTCGGGAGTTGACGCTCTGCGGGTGCTCAGTCAGTACCGGAAGGAAGACAACCAGATCCGCCGGCAATACTTGTTTAGAAATCGAGTGCTGAACAACATTCGCGCCGAGGTTTACCTCTCTGGTACATATGTGCGCGACTACCTGCTGGAACCGGACCCTCAGCGAGCGTCGGGATTCGGAGCAAACCTCGCAGACGTGCGGCGCCAGATGGAAGCGGAGCTCGCTTCTTATGCGGGTCAATTAGAACCCGTGGAATCCACGCATTATGGCGTCTTGCAAACCGAGTTAGCGCAATACTGGAAGGTGCTTGAACCGACTCTCAAGTGGGATACACAAAAACGGCAAACGCAGGGCTACGCATTCCTTCGAGACGACGTGTTTCCGCGCCGCACCGCGATGCTCGATGTCGCCAGCCGGATCGCCGATATTAACGAACAGCAACTGAATGCGGGAAATGAACGCGCTTCCGGACTGCTCGGACAATTTAAGACCCGGCTTCTGACTACTTTATTTGCGGCCCTCGCCCTGGGGCTGGGAATGGCGGCATTCAGCATCCGCAAGATCCTGCAGCTCGAAGCCCACGCTCTCACACGATACCGGGAAGTAGCTGAGGCGCGTGAGCAATTGACTCACCTCTCTGCGCGACTGGTGGAGGCACAGGAGTCCGAACGGCGCTCACTCTCGCGAGAATTGCATGATGAGGTGGGCCAATCTCTGTCGGCCGTCCTGGTGGAATTGCGCAACTTGGTCGGTGGATTAGGCGTACGCGCCGACGAGCAAATCCGGAGCCAGGCGGAAGTGATCAAGGGCCTGGTGGAAGGCAGCATACGGTCCATACGCAACATGGCTCTTCTGTTGAGACCTTCTATGCTGGACGATCTAGGCTTGATACCAGCGTTAAGGTGGCAAGCGCGCGAAGTGTCGAAGCGCACTTCGATGGAAGTGAGTGTCGCTACCGAACTGGAATCAGAGAACCTGCCCGACGAACACAAGACTTGTATTTATCGGATTGTCCAGGAGGCTCTACACAACTGTGCCCGTCATTCGAATGCCACTACCGTACGCGTTCGTGTACAGCAAAAGGCCGGCGCGCTCTTGCTTTCCATCCAGGACGATGGCAAGGGCTTCGACGTGCATCAATCGAAGGGGCTGGGATTACTCGGCATCGAGGAACGCGTGGCGCAGCTTGGCGGCAACTGCCACTTTCATTCAGGCCCGCGGATCGGCACCATCCTGACGGTTGAACTTCCCTTTAATGCTCCACCAATCCAACCAACTAAGGAGCAACGTGAAACAGATTCGCGTCCTGTTAGCGGATGACCATAACGTCATACGCCGGGGGCTACGGCTGCTGCTGGAGAGCCATCCTGAATTTACGGTTGTAGCCGAAGCCGCCGACGGACGGCAGGCCGTCGAACAGGCAAACGCGACCCGGCCGGATGTCGCTGTGCTTGATATCACAATGCCCCACCTGAGCGGCACCGAGGCTGCGGAGCGGATCACGGAGACGCTTCCCGCTACGGCGGTCGTGATTCTCAGTATGCACTCGGACGAAGGCTATGTTCTTCGGGCTCTTAAAGCAGGCGCGAAGGGGTATCTGCTTAAGGATTCGGCGGAAGGCGATCTGATCGAAGCGATCAAAGCGGTCAGCGGCGGGAAGGCGTTTTTCAGCCCCGAAGTAAGCCGGATGCTTGTCGAAGATTACATGCGCGAAATCAAGGCGCGCGGCGTCCACGACAGTTACGAGCTCTTGACCCTGCGCGAACGGGAGATCCTGCACTTGTTGGCGGAGGGAAAATCCAACAAAGACATTGCCGGCATGCTTGCGTTGAGTCTCTACACTGTGGAAACACATCGCCGAAACCTCCAGGAAAAACTAAATATTCACAGTCTGGCGGAGTTGATTCTTTATGCCGTGAGAAAAGGACTTATCGTCTAGCGGCCGATTGTCTAGCGATAGTGTTTTATCGGCATTGGTTGCACTCTCATCGAACTGCTCCAATAGGACCAACCCAATCGGATCGCGCGCAAGACATCCTCTCCGCGAAGGGGCGTAGCGAGAAGATCGTGTCCGCCCCGCCGGATTACTTCATTCCACAAGTAGTCATCCGCCACCTTGGACACAAGAATCGCGTATGCCCGATGTTCCGACGAAACCATCATTTGGATGACATCGCGCCAATCAGTGGCGGGCAGCTCTCGGTCGCATAGAACGATTGGGGCCTTGCTTTCATTCAGCGCGTTCCACGCGTCGCCGCAGTTACCTGCTAAGTGGAGGACCCACCCATTTTCATCAGCCAAGCGTGACAACAGCTGGCGATCCAGGCGGCTGGTTATCAATGCGACAATCTCGATACCGCTTACCGGTCCTTGGGTTGTAGGAGGCCGGGCGTGTAGTTCGGAGGTGGACGTCACTTCCCGAATGAAGTCTCGAAATCGCTTTAGCACGGCGTTTCTGCCCAAGTTTATCCGGCATTGAAATCCGTCGCTATACCAGACTTCCGGTATTAGACGTCAAAAGCCTTAGTAGCGACCTGAATCGACGACCTTTTACGGGGGTAGAGGCAAATCGAAAAAGATGTGGATCCCGTAGCCCTCTGGTAAAACGCACCGCAGCTTAAACGCCGAGTTCTTTCTGCTCAGACCGGTCTCAAACGTCCGGAAGCTTCCACTCCTCGTCGAAGTAGCCAGTCATCAACACCTCGCTTTCGACGGGAGTGCCGACTGGTTGGCGCACGCGCAATACCGCGTAATCGCCGAAGCGCGGAAACAGCGTGGCATTGGTGGCCGCCAGTTCGTTCGCATGGAACGAGTGGCCGCTGTTCAATACCACATAGCGGCGCGGTTCTAACGGATTGGGATAAATCATCACCAACGTATGCTGCGCGGCATCAAACGTCTTGCGGCCCACTGAGAGCTGACCGGCGTCCCAGCGAGCCGGTAATTTGCCTGCCATGCGATTGAGGATTTGATTGCTCTGCGGATCTCCGAAAACAACCAGATGGCTTTGCGCCATGTCCGCCGGCGTCACTTCCGTATCGTTCTTGACGCGGATCTGGCCGCGGAAATATTTCGCAAAATCGTTGCCGAAGCGATCCAGAGTTTCCTGCGCATAACGGCCGACAAGATCGTTGCCGGTGCGGCCTGTGGGACGAACGCATAGGAACGAGTCCATGAATGCGTCGTCAATGGGGCCCTGCAAGCCGTGGCGTTTGCGAAGGCCGCCGTTGTCCGCGTTGTTGGCGCCGCCTTCCTTCCATACTCCGCCGCGCCGGGTCAGGCGCAGGTCGCTTGCGCCGGAAGAGGCGATGCTCTGGCCGTCAATCTCAATTTTCTTGATGCCCGATGCATTCAGCAGAAGCACGCTTACGTTCTTCGTGCGGACCTGCATTGTTCCAGCGGTCCGCGAGCGCGTGGCGTCCACTTCGGCGCGCTCGTAATGCTGTTCGAGGCCGTCGACAGTCACCCAGAAGCAGCGATGAAAGCGCGTCGTATAGGTCACGAAGCGAATGTGATCCGGCTCGACGCGGCCTTTTTTTGCAGCCGCATCCATGAACGCGTTACAGCGTTTCCGGCTCTCCGGTTCCCAGGCATGCGGAGTCTTCGGACCCACGATCATGCTCATCGGCACGTCTTTCGTGACCCAATCAAGCCCGGCGGGTTGGAACGTAATGCCCGATTTAGCCAACTCCTCGCGAATGTTGGCTAGATTCGGAAGCTGGCCATCGATTTCGCCCGTATAGGCGGCCGTGGGGAGCTGGAAGCAATTCAATGCGTAGTCTTTCGAATCGTAAATATGCAGGCCCTTCAATTCGTGCGCCGGCAGGTTGGGCATGCGGCCGTAATTTTGGGTGTCGTTGAAGCCCGCGCCAGGTTCAATGGCAGCCCAGTAATCGGGGTGCTGTAAGCCTAGATGCCACGTCCCGGAACCGCCCATCGAAAAGCCTCGCAAGGTAATGCGATTCTCGTCCACCGCGTAATTTTTGCGCGCGGCCTCGACGCATTCAAACGCATCGGTTTCACCGGCCCAGCGGTAGGCAACATTGGTGCGTCCGAAAACTTCGATCTGGAGAAAATCGGGCGCCGGTACCGGCTGCGGCTCGTCATTGGTGATGTGCGTTGCCGTGAGGAATTGCACCTCCACCATCCTGCGATTGGTGCCGTGAAGAAGAACGTCCAGGCGCCCCGGCTGGCTTCGGTTGTACGAGGCTGGAACTGTGGCGATGTAAGGTTGGGCGCTGCCATCCACTCGCGAACGGAAAGCGCGAATGACCCGTCCGGTCGCCGTGGTCCACGAGGACGTGCCGGCTTCGAGCTCCGCCGCGCGGGCGAGGCCGAGGTCCGCCACGGCCAGCATCTGCTCGGCCGATTCTTTGCGGAAGTACTCGTTGAAACGCTCGATCCAGACTAATGCTTTGTGAAAAATCTCGGCTTCGACCAACAATTCATCCGCGATATTTTTCTTACGAAGGTTCTGCAGGCTGGTTTCGAGAAGCGCGGTTTTTCGCCGGATCTCCGCGAACTGTTCGGGAGACGGAGGGAATCGTTCGCTCGGCAGCGGTTGCGCCGGAAGCACATACTGACCGTATCCGAAACGGCCCACAGCGGCCGCTCCCGTGAAGAGAAGAAAAGTTCGTCGATTGGAA
>Ga0068868_100002714_pt1 | contig 12268 bp, 12 predicted proteins | sample KBSMisM42_FD_64660 | JGI IMG/M metagenome (GOLD analysis project Ga0068868, IMG submission 64660) | Miscanthus rhizosphere microbial communities from Kellogg Biological Station, Michigan, USA - KBS Miscanthus M4-2 | ecosystem: Host-associated > Plants > Roots > Rhizosphere > Soil ...
CGCCACCGGCAGCTCAAGTGGAAGGCGCTCGACAAGCTGGAAGCAACGCTGATGGTCTTGTGCGGCGTGTGCATCGCGATGTTCACGCTGTCGGTGCTGTGCGACGTCGTCACGCGCACGCTCGGCGCGCCGTGGCTGTGGCTGCAGCAGGTGACGACGGCGTTCTTCGCGTGGGGCGTGTTCATCGGCATGGCGGCGGCCACGCGCCGCCTCGATCACTTCTACCTGACCGAGATCACCAAGCGCATGACCGGCGCGCCGCGCAGCGCGATCGAGATCGTCAACCGCCTGATCGTGCTGGTGGTCGCGGGCGCGCTCGTCTGGTTCGGGTGGAAGAACGCGCTGCTGGACCTCGGCAGCTTCCGGATGCCGTCGCTGATACCGCTGACCGTCTACACGGCCATCGTGCCGGTGGCCGGCGTGCTGGTGGCGCTGTTCACCGTCGAGCAGCTCGTCAACGGTTGGAAGCACGGCTTCGAAGGACCCGAGGACCGCGACGAGATCCGGGAGACGCTGCTGTGACGCCGACGGCCGTCCTGCTCCTGATGACGGTGCTGTTCCTCGTGTTCGGCTACATGGGCGTGCCGGTCACCTTCGCGCTGATCGGCGGCGTGCTCGTCGCGACGATGTTCACGCAGATCAGCATGCAGTCGATGATCGGCCAGCTGTTCCACGGCATCGATTCGGAGACGCTGCTGGCCGTGCCGTTCTTCCTGCTCGTCGGCGAGCTGATGGCGTCCTCTGACGTCGCGACGCGGATGATCCGTCTGTCGCAAACGCTCGTCGGGCACCTGCGCGGGGGCCTCGCGCAGGTCGTGACCCTGTTCAGCATGTTCTTCGCCGGGATCTCCGGCTCGTCGGTCGCGGACGTCGCCGTGCTGAGCCGGACGATCGCGCACGACATGGCCAAGGAAGGGTACGACCGCGCCTTCACGGCGGCGCTGATCGCGTCCGCGTCGACGATGGCGAACCTGATTCCGCCGAGCATCATGGCGGTGGTCTACGGCGCGACCGGCGACGTGTCGATCGGCGGGCTGTTCCTCGCCGGCGTCGTTCCGGGCGTGCTGATCGGGATCGGCCTGATGGTGTACAGCTACTTCTTCGGGCCGACCGGCGTGATGAAGAAGCGCGCGCCGCTGACCGAGGTGATCGTCGCCGCGCGCGGCTCGGCGCTGCCGCTGGTCATTCCGGTCATCATCATGGGCGGCATCCTGACCGGCTGGTTCACGCCGACGGAGGCGGGGATGGTGGCCGCCGTGTACATCATCGTCGTGCTGATCCCGGCGCTGCAGCGCGGGCACGTGAAGGAACTGCCGCGCGACTTCATGTACGCGGGCCTGCTGTACTCGCTGCCGCTCGGCGCCGTCGCGGGCGCCTCGGCGTTCGGGTGGATGGTCGCGTACCTGCGCGGTCCCGACATCGTCGCCGGCTACATCACGCAGGTCGCCGGCAACGACGGGGCGATGATCATGTTCCTCCTGGTCGCGATGTTCGTCATCGTCGGCGACTTCATCGACGCCGTGCCGGCGATCATCATCTTCATGCCGATCATCCGCAAGCTGGCCGAGGTCGGCAACATCAATTCGCTGCACATGGGCGTGGTGATCATCACGACGCTGGTGTTCGGCCTTATCACGCCGCCGTACGGCCTGTCGCTGCTCGTCGCGTCGAAGTACGTCGGCGTCGGATTCGGCAAGGCGGTGGTGCGCTCGCTGCCGCTCTACATCGTGTTCTTCCTGACGATCGCGTTCACCGTCGCGTTCCCGAAGGTCGTGCTGTGGCTGCCGAAGCAGCTGCTGCCGGAGTCGGTCGGCTGCTTCAAATCGCCGAGCGGCGCCGGCTACATCTGCCCGCCCTGAACGTCGGGCGGCGGCCGTTCGGTGGCGCGCTGCGCTTCGACGAAGCCGAACAGCCGCGCCGGTGTTTCCCACAGCACGCGCTGCCGGTCGCGCGGGTCCGGCACCCAGCGGTCCAGCAGCGCGCGCACGGGCCCGTAGTCGATGCGCGCCGGGATGCGCAGGAACGGCCAGTCCGATCCCCACACGCAGCGGTCGACGGTGAAGGCGTCGAGCAGCGCCGCGACGAACGGCTCGGCCGCGTCGTAGAGCGGCGGCGCGTGGGGAAAGCGGAACGGGCCGGACAGCTTCACCGCGTGCCCGTCGCGGCCGAAATCGAGCAGCGCGCGAAAGCCTGGCTGGCCAACGCCGCGCGTCGCGTCCGGACGGCCGCAATGATCGAACACCAGCGGAACGCGCGCGGCGCGCAGCGTTGCCGCGGCATCGTGCAGCTGGTCGCCTTCGCATTGCACCTGCACGAGCCAGCCGAGCTCGCGCACCCGGGCGAACAGGCGCGGCAACGCGGCGTCGGTCAGGACGGCGGCGCCCGCGCCGATCAGGTCGAGCCGCAGGCCGATGACGCCACCGTCGGCGAGGTCCGACAGCGTGCGGGCGTCGGCGTCGGGCCGGACCCGCGCGATGCCGCGGAAGCGGCCGCCGCCGGCGCGGATCGCGTCAAGCATGCAGCGGTTGTCGAAGCCGTAGCCGCTGGTCGGATTCACCAGCAGCGCGTGCGAGATGCCGTGCGCGTCGTGGACGGCGCTAAGATGGGCGGGCGTGCCGGCCTCGTGCGGCGCCGGATGGTACGGGACGTCCGGCGGGTACGGGAAGCGCTCGACGTCGAAGACGTGGCAATGCGAGTCGACGGCAGGGCCCACGGCGCCTCCAGGAGGAGCGAACCACGATGACGACCGCTGCAACGACGGCCACCGGCTTGCGCGTGCACCCGTTGACGCCGAAGCTCGGTGCGCGCATCGACGGCGTCGACTTCGCCGAGGACATCGGCGACGACGTCTTCGCCGCGATCTACGCGGCCTACCTGCGCTACCAGGTGCTGCTGTTTCCGCCGCAGGACGTGCCGCCGGCGCGGCAGGTTGCGCTGGCGCGCCGCTTCGGCGAGGTCCAGGTGCACGTGATGAACCAGTATCACGCCGACGGCTTCCCCGAACTGTACCGGCTGTCGAACCTCGACGCGACCGGCCAGCCCAACGGGCGCCATCCGGACAAGGGCACGCTCGAGTGGCACACCGACGGCTCGTGGCAGCGGGTGACGGGCCACGCGACGATCATCTACGGCGAGATCGTCCCGGAAACCGGGGGCGAGACCCATTTCGCGGACATGTATGGTGCGTACGCGCGCCTCAGCGACGCCTGGAAGGCGCGCATCGCGGGCCTGCGCGCCGTGCACAACCTGGACTTCTCGCGCACGCGGCGTCACGGCGAGGAGCCGATGACCGAGGCGCAGCGCCGGGCGAAGCCGCCGGTCGACCATCCGATCGTGCGCACGCATCCGGAAACCGGCCGCAAATGCCTCTACCTCGGCGACCACGCGGAGTCGATCGTGGGCCTGCCTTACGACGAGGGCCGGGCGATGATCGAGGAGCTCAACCGGTTGGCGATCCATCCCGACCTGACGTACGAGCATCGCTGGACGCCGGGCGAGCTCATGGTCTGGGACAACCGGTGCACGATGCATCGCGCGACCGGGTACGATCCGGCGACGCAGCGCCGCGTGGTGCGGCGCTGCACGGTGCTGGGCGAAGTGCCGGCCTAGACCTGGCGGACGGGGAGGGCGCTACGGACCGACGGGCCGGTCGGCGTCCCCGGACGTCGCCGGCGTGTTCTCGCCCACGCTCGCGGCCACCTCGTCCCCGGCATCGCCGGCCGCAGGAGGCGCGGTCACGAGGGCAGCGGCGAAGGTGGCGGCCTGCGCCGCCGGCACGATCCCCGGAAGGAGCGACGGCAGTTCGCCCACCAGCCGCCGCGCGCCGTTGAAGTGCTTCTGCCAGTAGCCGGCCGACAGCGTGGTGACCTCCACCTCGCGGCCTCGGCGCGGCGCGTGGATGAAGCGGTCGTCGCCGAGGTAGATGCCGACGTGCGAGAACGCGAAGCGCCTCGTGTTGAAGAACACGAGATCCCCCACGCGCAGGTCGGCGAGCTCGACGCGCGTGCCGACCTTGCTCTGCTCCTGCGCCGTACGCGGCAGCGTGACGCCCGTGACCTGCTGGAACACGTAGCGGATGAGGCCGCTGCAGTCGAGACCGCGGTCGGGCGTTTCGCCGCCGTAGCGATACTCGACGCCGATCAGCCCCAGCGCGAATTGGGCGACGTCCTGCGTCCCGGACCAGACACTCGCGGCGGCCTTCAATGTGGAGTCGCGGGCGGCCGCCGCGAACGACGCCGGCGGGTCGGCGCCGCGGGCCGCGAACGGGGCGGTGGCGAGGGCCGCGGCGACGGACAGCGCAAAGACGCTCCGCCGCCGACGGCCGGCCGGTAGAAATGACCGCATCGCCGGATTGTCGCCCAGCCGGTCACCGGCGGGCAACCCGAATTTAATCAAGCGGTTCCGGATCTCGGCTTGGCGACGGCCCCGTGGGCTGCCCGGAACGGGCCAGCGGCCGCGCCGCGGCCCGGCGCCGGCGGGCCTCCTTCGCGTCGATCACCAGGGGGCGGGTCAGCTCGACGCGGTCCCCTTCGCGCAGCGGCAGCGACACGGGCACGCGCTCGCCGTAGATCGCGCACGCGAGCGTCCTGGGGTCGAGCGCGAGCCGGTCGAGGAGGCCGGAGGCGGCCAGTGCGTCTCCGACGACGGCGCCCGGCGGCAGGGCGACGCGGACGATCGCCTCGACGCCCGGCGCGGCGTAGACGACGGTGACGTCGACGGGGCTGCCGTCGCCCGCGCCCGCGGGCGGGGCGGCGCCGGGCGGCGGGTTTGCGGCGCTCATCCGGCGCGTCGTGCCGCGCGGCTCACGCGCGCCGGCCGTACACGGTTTCGGCGCGCCGGACGAAGGCGTCGATGAACGTCGTGGCGATGTGGTTGAACACCGGGCCGATGGCGCCGTCGAGGAGGCCGGTCGCGAACTCGTACGCGAGGTCGAATTCGACCTTGCACGCGTCCGCGCGCAATTCGCGGAACCGCCATTCGCCGTGCAGGTGCCGGAACGGTCCGTCCTTCAGCGTGATCACGATCGACGACGGCGGATCGTTGACGTTGTCGGTGGTGAACTGGGCGCGGACGCCGTGGTAGTCGATGTGGATGCGCGCGGTCTTCTCGCGTTCGGAGGTGGCCAGGACGCTCGCGCCGCCGCACCACGGCAGGAACGCCGGATACGCCTCCACGCCGTCGACCAGCTCGAACATTTCGAGCGGCGCGTAGGGAACGAGAACGCTTTTCTTGACGAGGCGCATGGGGGGCCGCGGTTAGAATAGCCGACAAGCAAGAAAGGCCGGAAGCACGATGAGCATTGTCGAGAACCGCAAGGCCACGCACGACTATTTTATCGAGGAACGTTTCGAGGCCGGGCTGTCGCTGGAAGGATGGGAAGTGAAGGCAGTGCGCGCCGGGCGCGCGAACCTGAAGGAGGCGTACGTCGTCATCCGCAAGGGCGAGATCGTGCTGATCGGCGCGCACGTGAGCCCGCTCACGACGGCCTCGACGCACGTCCACGCCGACGCGACGCGCACGCGCAAGCTCCTGATGCATCGCGAGGAGATCAACCGGCTGATCGGCAAGGTCGAGCGCGCCGGCTATACGATCACGCCGCTCGACCTGCACTACAAGAACGGACGCATCAAGCTGGCGATCGGCCTCGCGAAGGGCAAGAAGCAGCACGACAAGCGCGAATCCATCAAGGAGCGCGAGTGGGTCCGCGAGCAGGGGCGGCTGATGCGCAACCGGACGGGCGCCGCGCGGCGCTAGCACGTCGATGCGCGACGACCTGCCGCGGCGCCCGGCGAACCACGTCCCGCTGACGCCGGTCGACTTCCTCGACCGCAGCGCGCTCGTGTGGCCGGACCGGATCGCGGTGCGGCACGGCGCACGCGCCTGGACCTACGTGGAGTTCGCCGCCCGCTGCCGGCGCCTGGCGTCCGCGCTCGCGCGCCGTGGCGTGGCGCGCGGCGACACGGTCGCCGTCATGGCGCCCAACGTCCCGGCGCTCCTCGAGGCGCATTACGCGGTGCCCGGGCTGGGCGCGATCCTCAATGCGCTGAACGTCCGGCTCGACGCCGCGACGATTGCCTTCTGCCTCGCGCACGGCGGCGCGCGCGTGCTGATCACCGACGCCGAGTTCGCGCCGACGGTCAAGGCGGCGCTGGCGCAGGGCGCGCAGGACATCCTCGTCGTCGACATCGACGACGCCGAGGGGCCGGCGGGCGAGCGGCTGGGGCCGCTCACGTACGAGGCGCTGCTCGCCGAAGGCGATCCGGATTTCGCGTGGCCGGGGCCGGTGGACGAATGGGACGCGCTGTCGCTGCTGTACACCTCAGGCACCACCGGCAATCCGAAGGGCGTGGTCTATCACCACCGCGGCGCGTACCTCAACGCGCTGGGCAACGCGCTCGCGTTCCGCCTCGTCGGCGACAGCGTGTACCTGTGGACGCTGCCGATGTTCCACTGCAACGGCTGGACGTACACGTGGGCGGTGACCGCGGCCGGCGCCACGCACGTCTGCCTGCGTCGCGTCGAGCCCGCAAAGGTCTTCGCCGCGATCCGCGACCACGGGGTGACGCACCTGTGCGGCGCGCCGATCGTGCTCAACCTGCTGATCCACGCCGGCGACGACGTCAAGGTGCGGCCCTCGCGGATCGTCGACGTCGCGGTCGGCGGCGCCGCGCCGCCCTCGGCGGTGATCGAGGCGATGGAGGCGATGGGATTTCGCATTACGCATCTGTACGGCCTGACCGAGTCGTACGGACCGGCGACGCTCTGCGCTTGGCAGCCCGCGTGGCGCGACCTCCCGCTGGACGAGCGCGCACGCAGGATGGCGCGGCAAGGCGTGCCGATGCCGACGCTGTCGCACGTGCAGGTCGGCGATCCGGCGACGGCGACGCCGGTGCCGCGCGACGCGGCCACGCTGGGCGAAGTGATGCTTCGCGGCAACACGATCATGAAGGGCTACCTCGACAATCCGCAGGCCACCGACGCCGCGTTCGCCGACGGCTGGTACCGGTCGGGCGACCTTGCGGTGTGGCACCCGGACGGCTACATCGAGATCAAGGATCGCAGCAAGGACATCATCATCTCGGGCGGGGAGAACATCAGCTCGCTGGAGGTCGAGGAGTGCCTCTACCGTCACCCGCAGGTGATGGAGGCGGCGGTCGTCGCGAAGCCGGACGAGAAGTGGGGCGAGACGCCGTGCGCGTTCGTGACGCTGAAGCCGGGCGCGGACGACGTGGATGCGGCCGCGATCATCGCCTGGTGTCGCCAACACCTCGCCGGATTCAAGGTGCCGCGCGTCGTGGTGTTCGGTCCGCTGCCCAAGACGGCGACGGGCAAGATCCAGAAGTACGTGCTGCGCGAATCGGCGCGCGCCGGCGGCGCGTCCGATCGCTGATCCGATGTTCGCGCCCGACGTCCTCGCCGGCAAGACCGCGCTCGTGACCGGCGCGTCGAGCGGCCTCGGTCGGCATTTCGCGCAGCTGCTCGCGCGGCACGGCGCGCGCGTGATCGTCGCGGCGCGCCGTCGCGAGGCGCTCGACGGCGTCGCGGCGGCGCTGGGCGACGCCGCGCGCGCCGTCACGCTGGACGTGCGCGATGCGGCGGCGGTGGAGCGCACGATGGCGGCGCTGGGACCGCTCGACATCGTCGTCAACAACGCCGGCATCGCGCTGACGGGAAAGGCGCTCGACGTCGACGACGACGACTGGCAGCGCGTGCTCGATACCGACCTGTCCGGCGCGTTTCGCGTCGCGCGCGGCGCGGCGCGCGCGCTCACTGTCGCGCAGCGCGGCGGCGTCATCGTCAACGTCGCGTCGATCCTCGGCCTGCGCGTCGCGAAGCAGGTGCCGGCGTACGTTGCGGCCAAGGCGGGACTCCTCAAGCTCACCGAAGCGCTTGCGCTCGAGTTCGCGCCGCTTCGCATCCGCGTCAACGCGCTGGCGCCGGGCTACGTCGAGACCGACCTCAACCGCGAGTTCCTGCACTCGCCCGCCGGCGATGCGATGGTCAAGCGCGTGCCGCTGCGCCGCTTCGGGCAGCCGCAGGACCTCGACGGCGCGCTGCTGCTGCTGGTGTCCGACGCCGGGCGCTACATGACCGGCGCCACGATCGTCGTCGACGGCGGCCACACGCTCGCCTGGCTCTAGGAGATCGCGCATGGATTTCTCGCTTCCCGCCGACGTCGACGCGCTGCGCCGCCGCGTCGTGGCCTTCGTGCGCGACCGCGTCCTGCCGCTCGAGGCCGATCGCGCGAACTACGATGCGCACGAGAACATCGCGCCCGCGGTGCTCGAGCGGATGCGCGCCGAGGTGAAGGCGGCGAAGATGTGGGCGCCGCAGCTTCCGGTCGAGCACGGCGGCCTCGGGCTGTCGGTCGTCGGCCGCGCCGGCTGCTACGAGGCGATGAATGAGTCGATCTTCGGCCCCGTGTGCTTCAACTGCGCCGCGCCCGACGACGGCAACATGACGGTGCTCGCGAAGGTCGCGACGCCCGCGCAGCAGGCGCGCTGGCTCGCGCCGATCGTCGACGGCCGCGTGCGCTCGGCGTTCGCGATGACGGAGCCGCATCCGGGCAGCGGGTCGGACCCCGCAATGACGCTGACGACCGCCACGCGGATCGGGGATCGCTGGATCGTGAAGGGGCGCAAGTGGTTCATCACCGGCGCGGAGGCCGCGCAGCACTTCATCCTGATTGCCAAGACCAGCGACGATCCGCGCAAGGGCCTGACGGCATTCCTCTACGACCGCGACCAGCCGGGGTGGCGTATCGTCCGGCGGATCCCGATCATGGGCCCCGAGGAGCATGGCGGCCACTGCGAGATCCAGTTCGACGGGCTGGAGATCCCCGACGAGAACCGCCTGATGAACGTCGGCGACGGCCTCAAGGTGACGCAGATCCGCCTCGGCACCGCGCGCCTCACGCACTGCATGCGCTGGCTCGGACTCGCGAAGCGGTCGCTCGGGATCGCGCTCGACTACGTGGCGGTGCGCGAGAGCCACGGCCGCACGCTGGCGACGCTCGACAGCGTCCGCGGGCTGCTGGGCGACGCGGCGATGCAGATCGAGATCGGCCGCCTGCTCACGATGCGCGCCGCGGTGAAGCTCGACGCCGGCGACTATGCGCGCAAGGAGATCTCGATGGCGAAGATCGTCGTCGCCGACGCGCTGCAGCGCGCCGTCGACACGGGCATCCAGCTCTGCGGCGCGCGCGGCTACTCGAAGGATACGGCGCTCGAGTGGATCTATCGCTACGCGCGGCAGGCGCGGCTCGTCGACGGCGCCTCGGAAGTCCATCGCGGCGTGCTCGCCGGCTATCTGCAGGACGAGCGCGACGCGTTCTGGGCGTGGGACCCCGCGTGACGGCAGGCGCCGGCGCTCAGCGCTGGCAGCGGGGGCAGTGGAACACCGCGCGGCCGCCGGCGTCGTCGCGCCGGATCGCGCCGCCGCACGCGTAGCACGGCGCGCCTTCCCGATCGTAGGCGAGAAAGCGCAGCGCGCCGAACTCGGCGCCCGCGGCGCGCAGCGACTTCGCGCGCGCCGGATCGTTGGTGATGCCGCGCGTGCGCAGGCTCCGGCGCGGCAATGCGTGAATCCGGGCGGCGAGACGTGCGCGCTCGGCGTCGGACAGCGAGCCCGCGCGCCGCGTCGGCGCGAGCCCGCTGGCATGCAGGATGTCGCTGCGCAGGTAGTTGCCGAGCCCGGCGAGGAACCGCTGGTCGAGCAGCAGCGCCGCGAGGGTGGCGCGGGCGCGCCGGGGATCGGCGAGGCGGGCGGCGATGACCGCCGGGGTGGTCGCGGGGTCGAGCACGTCCGGGCCGAGCCGCGCGAGAAACGGATGCCGTGCGAGCGTCGCGGCGTCGAGCAACGCGATCTCCGTCGCGCTGTAGAGCACCGCCGCGTGCGTGGCGGTCGCGAGCACGACGCGCACCTGGCGTCCGTCCTCGATCTCCGCGCCCGCGCGCACGACACGCCACGCGCCGTAGAGCTGGTTGTGGCTGTAGTGCGTGACGCCGTTGTCGAACGCGATCAGCATCGCCTTGCCGCGTGCGGCGACGCTCAGCACACGCCGGCCCGCCAGCGCGCGGCCGCGACGGGCGAGCGCCGGCGTGCGGTACTCGACGCGGACCAGCGTGCGGCCGACCAGCACGTGGGCGATCGCGGCGGCCTCGCGCCGGATCTCGGGCCCTTCAGGCATCGTCGCCGAAGGCTCAGCGCACGGTGACGCGCGCCGGACCGGCGACGATTTCGCCGATCACGGCGGCGTCGTCGAAGCCTTCGGCGCGAAACGTCGCGAGCACCGCGTCGACGCGCGCCGGGGCGCAGGCGACCAGCAGTCCGCCGGACGTCTGCGGGTCCGTCAGCACGTCGCGGACCACGGCGGCGTCCGCCGCGGGCAGGGTCACGTCGTCGCCGTAGCCCGCGAAGTTGCGGCCCGACGCGCCCGTCACGAATCCGCGCCGCGCGAGATCCAGCGTGGCGGGAAGGAGCGGCAGGCGCGCGAAATCGACGACGGCGCCGGCGCCCGAGGCACGGCACACTTCCAGCAGGTGGCCGAGCAGACCGAACCCCGTGACGTCGGTCAGCGCGTGCACGCCGTCGTCGCGGCCGAGCGCGATGCCGGGCGTGTTGAGGCGGGTCGTCGTGTCGCGCAGCGCCGCGTAGCCGGCGTCGTCCAGCGCGAGTTTCTTCAGCGCGGCGCTGTAGAGGCCGACGCCGAGCGGCTTGCCGAGCACCAGCGCGTCGCCGGGCCGCGCGCCCGCGTTGCGTTTGAGGTGCCGCGGGTCGACGACGCCGATCGCGACCAGTCCGTAGATCGGCTCGACCGAGTCGATCGTGTGTCCGCCCGCGATCGGGATGCCCGCCGCGCGGCAGGCGGCTTCGCCCCCCGCGACGATCGCCCGGATGTCCGCCAGCGGCAGCGCGCTGACGGGCATCGCGACGAGCGCCAGCGCGAACAGCGGCGTCGCGCCCATCGCGTAGACGTCGGACAGCGCGTTGGTCGCCGCGATGCGGCCGAAGTCGTGCGGGTCGTCGACGATCGGCATGAAGAAGTCGGTCGTGGCGACGATCGCCTGCGTGTCGTTGAGCGCGTAGACGGCGGCGTCGTCGGACGTCTCGATGCCGACCAGGAGCGCCGGCGGCAGCGGCAGCGCCGCGGTTCCATGCGCAAGGATGTCGCGCAGCACGCCGGGCGCGATCTTGCAGCCGCAGCCGCCGCCGTGGGAGAACTCGGTGAGGCGGCGCGGCGGCCGTTCGGGCGCGTTCATCGACGCATTTTACCCGGGGTGCCAGCGGGGTCGCGTGTAGCCCACACGGCGCCGCCGTGCGCTCGCTCGCGGCCGCCGCGTTGCAAAAAGCCGACGCGTATCACGCGGGGAGGACGCCTACCGTTCCAGCGGGGCGCCGAAAGGCGTAGCATCGCGGCAGCGCTAACGGCCCGGGGCGTGCGCGGCAGGGAACATTCGCGCGCGACGCCCCTCGAATGCGACAGAGGCCGGGCGCGCCACTGCGAGGAAGAGGATTGAAGCCGACGGATATCGCGAATCCCGACTATTTCCACAAAGTCGTCGATTGTCAGTGGGCCTGCCCGGCCCACACGCCCGTACCCGAATACATCCGCTTGATCGCGGCAGGCCGCTACGGCGACGCCTACCTCGTCAACTGGGAATCCAACGTCTTCCCCGGGATCCTCGGCCGCACGTGCGACCGCCCGTGCGAGCCGGCGTGCCGGCGCGGCCGCGTGGAGGAGGGCTCGCCGGATCATCGTCGTGCGAACGCCAAGCCCGAGCCGGTCGCGATCTGCCGGCTGAAGCGCGTCGCCGCCGACTACAAGGGCGACATCCGCGCGCGCCTGCCGCGTCCTCCGGCGGCGCGCAACGGCAAGCGCGTCGCGCTGGTCGGCGCCGGTCCGGCGTCGCTGACGGTGGCGCGCGACCTGGCGCCGCTCGGCTACGCTTGCGTCGTGTTCGACGGCGACCCGCAGGCCGGCGGGATGATGCGCACGCAGATCCCGAAGTTCCGCCTGCCCGACAAGGTGATCGACGAGGAGGTCGGCTACGTCCTCGACGGGGGCATCGAGTTCGTCGGCGGCACGCGCGTCGACTCGCTGCGCGCGCTGCTCGGACAGGGCTTCGACGCGGTGTTCGTCGGCAGCGGCGCACCGCGCGGACGCGACCTCGACGTTCCGGGCCGCCGCGAAGCCGCCGCGAACGTCCACATCGGCATCGACTGGCTGGCGTCCGTGTCGTTCGGCCACACGACGAAGATCGGCAAG
>Ga0068868_100002715_pt1 | contig 12267 bp, 11 predicted proteins | sample KBSMisM42_FD_64660 | JGI IMG/M metagenome (GOLD analysis project Ga0068868, IMG submission 64660) | Miscanthus rhizosphere microbial communities from Kellogg Biological Station, Michigan, USA - KBS Miscanthus M4-2 | ecosystem: Host-associated > Plants > Roots > Rhizosphere > Soil ...
AAGCGCACGGGCATGTCCGGAGCACGGCCAACCGTGGGTACGCGTCGTCGTCGATGACGCCGACACCAAACGCGGTGACGACATCGCGCGTCTCTTCGCCGCGGAGCTTCGATCGCGCCACATCGCAGTCTGCACGGCGCCATCGCAAGGCGCGCCTCCGCCGATCGGCGTCGTGGCCGTTCGCACGTCCGCCGAGGCCGCGTTCGTCGAGGTCGACGTGCGCGACGATCTCACCGCGAAATCGCTGAAGCGCGAGGTCGCCCTCGGCGACGTTCCCTCCGACGTGCGCGCGCTCACGGTGGCCGTCGCCGCCGACGAGCTCTTGCGCGCGAGCTGGGCCGAGCTCGCCATCAAAAGCGCTCCACCTCCGAAGCAACCGATCCCGGCGGAGGTGCGCGACGTCGTGCGCGACACGATGATGGAGACGCCCAAGCGCGACACGCCACCGCGCATCGCGTTCGGCGCCGGCGCAGCGATCGACGCGTTCACGGGCGGATCGACGCTGATCGGCGCTGACGTCTTCTTCGACGTGTGGATCATCCCTCGCGTGCGCGTCAGCTCGCGCTTCGGCCTGCGATCCGGCACCTCGACGCGCGCGGCGGACGGTGACGTCTCGACGTCGGCGATCGTGTTCGACCTCGGCGCCGCCTTGACGCTCACGCCTCCTCACCTTCGCGCTGGCCTCGATCTCGCCGTGCGCGCCGGCGTGATGCGACTCGCGTTCGTCGCCACACCTTCGTCGGGCGCGGTCGCGAGATCGCTCGCTGACGCAGCCGTGCTCGCCGATGCGGGCATCCTCGGCTGGCTGCGCCTCGCGCCGAACCTTCGAGCGCTCGTGGACACGAGCTTCGTCGCACCGCTCCGTCCAGTCGTCGCGACGGACGGCTCCGAGATCGTCACGGGTGTCTCCGGTGTGGGAGTCTCTGCCACGCTCGGTTTGTGGGGGACATTTTGATGCGTGACCTCTTTCGCACGACCTGCGGTACCTTCATATCGTGCGGCTTTCTCTGGGGATGCGACACCGCTTCGCTCGAGGTCCTCACGCCCAACCCGGATGGGGGCGTGGAGGCAGCGCCGCCGGACGCGAGCGAGGCGGAGGCGACGACGTGCTCGCCCGTCGGCATTCGATGCGGATCTTCAGGCGATTGCTGCTCCGGCTTGTGCGCGCTCGACTCGTTCTCCGAGAGAACGTGCCGGCCGACCACGGGATGCCTCGGCGTCGGCCAGACGTGCTCCTTCGCGGGCGCATGCTGCTCGCTCTCGTGCTTCGCGCCGGACGGCGAGAGCGGAACGTGCACGAGCGCGTCGTCGTGCGCGACCGCCGGCGGCAAATGCACGCACGCCTCGGACTGCTGCTCGAACACGTGCAACAACGGGACGTGCGCGAAGGCTCCGGGCTGCCAGCCTGCGGGCGAGACGTGCAACGGCAACGCCGAGTGCTGCGGGCAGCTCTGCTCCGGCGGGCACTGCGCGCTGCTCGAGGCGTGCCGCGTCGTGAACGAGATCTGCGCGTCGGGCGCGGACTGCTGCTCGGGGGTCTGCAACGCGTCGAACCGCTGCGTGAACGACACGCAGACGTGCAACGCGAACGACGGCAAACCAGCGAACAAAGTCATCGGCGAGGTGTGCGCCGGGCCGCAAGATTGCGCGACGCGATCGTGCGTGGCGACGGGGAACGAGCCGAAGCGATGCGCGCCGATCAGCGGGTGCACGGTGCAGTGCGAGCGCTGCGACTCGGACGCCGACTGCTGCTCGGGCTCGTGCGTCGCGAGTGCGAGCAACGTCAAGCGCTGCGCAGCGGCGACCTGCGGCAACGACGGCGAGCTCTGCACGGGGAGCGCGCAGTGCTGCAGCTCCGAGGCGTGCACGCCGGACGGCACGTCGATGCGCTGCGAGCACGCGACGACGTGCGCGAACAACGGTCCCTGCGCAGTCGGCACCGAGTGCTGTTCCTCGCACTGCATCCCGTCGCCACAAACACTCGCGTGCGGAGCCTGCGTCGTGGACGGCGCGCGCTGCACCGCCAGCTCGGACTGCTGCGGGTACCCTGCGTCGTCGGGATGCGTACGCATCTCCGGCGAATTGATCTGTGCACCGTTAATCCATTGATGGAGGTCGGCTAGATGAAACGCGCAACTCTCGGTATCGCCACGCTCGCGTCGGCGTGCATGTTCGCGGTGGCTTTCGCCGCGTGCGGCTCGGACAACGGCGGAAACGGCGACGGCGGCGATGGCGACGGCAGCGGCGACGGAACCGTCAGCAGCGATGGGCTCGCCGACGCATCGATCTTCCCTTGCACCGACGATGGATGCACGCCGTTCCCGCCGCTTGGAACGACGCCTTGCGCGCCGAACGTTCTCGGCCCGCCGAAGCTCGTCTACCCGACCGACGGCCTGCTGCTCCCGCCGAACATGAACGTCCTCGAGGTTCAGTTCGTCCCGCCCACGGGCGCCGTCGAGTACGAGGTGGATTTCGAGAACTCGATCACCGACGTGCGCGTCGTGACGCTCTGCAACGCCGTGCCGGACGTGCGCCAGGGACCGAGCAAGGGCTGTGGAATCACGCTCCCCCAGCTCGCGTGGAACGACATCGCGAACGCGAACCGCGACGGCGATCCCGTCAAGGTCACCGTGCGCGCCACGATCGACAACACGTGCGTCACGACGTCGGCCGAGAACGTGAACGTCTCGTTCGCGAAGGACGATCTCGCGGGCGGCATCTACTACTGGCAATCGGCGACGTTCGGCGGCATCGGCGGAACGACCGGCGGCATCTACAGCCACGACTTCGGCACGTTCGATCCGACGCCGACGCCGTTCTACACCGACGACACGTCCGGCACGTGCGTCGGCTGCCACAACGTCTCGCGTGACGGCGCGCGCATGTCGCTCGCGTTCGACGACCCGGACGGCGACGACGAGTTCGGCGACGTGCACACCGCGGTGCTCGACATCGCGACGAAGATCCGGCTCAGCACACCGAACGGCGGCAAGCTCCCCGGCTTCCAGACGTTCACGCACGATCACTCGCGCATGATCGCGACGACGTACTCGATGACGCAGAAGAACGCCGCATTCGCCGTGTTCGACGGCGACGGCGTGAATCTCCTCGGCACACCGGCGCTACCGACTGGGATGCAGGGCACGCAACCGGATCTCTCGAAGGACGACTCGACGCTCGTCTTCGTCGTGCCCGGCAAGGTGAACAACGCGACGACGATCTCGTCCACCGGCGATCACCACTTCCTCGGCGGCTCGCTCTATACGGCGTCGTTCTCCGCGACGAACAACACGCTCGGCACGCCCGCGGCGCTTTTGACGGCGGGCACGTCGCAGAACTTCTACTACCCGTCCTTCTCGCCGGACATGACCTTCGTCGTCTTCAACGAAAACGCAGACACGAGCGCGCAGAACAACAACGGCGACGCGTTCTACAGCCGCAAGGCGCGCGTGAAGATCATGCACTGGCCGACGCAGAACGGCGATCAGCCGCTCGATCTCGGCGCGCTCAACATCCAAGACGGCTTGTCCAACTCGTGGCCGCGCTGGAGCCCCTTCGTCGGGCACTTCCACGGTCACAACATCTTGTGGCTGACGTTCTCGTCGAACCGCGACTACGGCCTGCACCTGACGAACACGGGCTTCGACAACTGCTACCCGCCGGAGAGCCCGGCGTACGATCAGCCGCAGCCGCTCAGCAAACAGGGCGTCACGTACAAGAACTGCGCGCAGCCGCAGATCTGGATGGCCGCCGTCAACGTCGACTCGGATCGCAACCAGGACAGCAAAGACCGTTCGTTCCCTGCGTTCTGGCTCCCGTTCCAGGACGTGAACTCGCACAACCACTCCGCGCAGTGGGTCGAGAAGGTGAACAACCCGGATCAACCCGACGGCGGCACGTGCGCGCCGACGGGCACGCCGTGCGGGCCTGACGCCGGCGCCGTCGTCTGTTGCCAGGCTTGCTGCACCGTCAACAACGTGTTGCAGTGCGCGACATGCATCAACTGACGAGAGCGGTCGCGTTGTCGCTGCTCACGCTCGGCGCGTGCGGCGGCGACTCCACGAACGACGACGCGGGCGCGGACGCGACGCAAGGCAACGACGCCGCCGGCAACGACGTCGTCGCCTCGGACGTCGTCACGCCCGGCGACGCCGACAAGACGTGCGTGCCGGTGGATGGAGGCCTTCCGTGCGACGGCCTTCACGTCGCGTGCGGCACGCTCCAGTGCGACGCCGGATCGCAGGTGTGCTGCATCAACGACGGCGGCGCGAAGGAGACGTGCACCGTCGCGCCTCCGACGGACGGCGGCAAGCCTCCGCCGAATTCGTGCACCGCGACGAAGATGGCGTGCGACGAGGCCGCGGATTGTCCGAGCGGCAACGTCTGCTGCGGCTTCGTCGGCGCGGGCGGCGGCTTCAACACCGCGTGTCAGCCGAGCTGCGGCACAGGCTTGCAGTTCTGCCACGGAAGCGCCGAGTGCCTGACGGGGTCGTGCACGGTGATGCCACAATGCCACGGTGTCACGGTCGAGACCTGCGGATCGTTCTGCCCCTGATCGATCGTCACCCATCGTCACCCGTTGCGGTGTGTTGGGTTTACGCTATTCATTCATGGTCGATGGTCGCGGAACCCTTCCTCGAGATCACGGATGAAGAAGCGTCGGTCGGCTTCGCGCTCGAAGACGGTCGCGTCGTGCTCTCGCTCGGTCGCGGTCTCTTCGCCGTGAAGATCCATCACGCGGGCGACGTTCGCTACGCGATCTGCGACGATGCGATGAACCTGATTTATCCGACGGCGGGCTCGCTCGCGGAGCTCGGCGCGCGCTTCGGCATCAAGAATCTCTCCGGCGCACGAACGGGCTGACACGAGGAATAATGCCACGCGCCATCGCATGGCGTAGGCGATCTTCGTGCACTAGAACACGCATGGAATGACCGCGAGCCCCGCCTCTTGGGAGGATCAACATCGCCTGCTCGTGGAGAGCGTCGTCGACTACGCGATCTACATGCTCGACCCGAGCGGTCGCGTGGCTTCGTGGAACGCGGGTGCGCAACGCATCAAAGGGCACACCGCCGCGGAGGTGCTCGGCCAGCACTTCTCGATCTTCTTCACGCCGGATGATGTCGCGTCGGGCAAGCCGGAGCGCGAGCTCGCGATCGCGCGCGCCGAGGGTCGCTTCGAGGACGAGCTCTTGCGCGTTCGCAAGGACGGCTCGGAGTTCTGGGCGAACGTCGTCGTGACGCCGCTTCGAAACGAGAACGGCGACCTCGTCGGCTTCGTGAAGGTCACGCGCGATCTCACGAAGGAGCGCCAGGCGCGCAAGATGGAGATCGAGAACCAGCTCAAGGATGCGTTCCTTGCGACCGTCTCGCACGAGCTGCGCACGCCGCTCACCGCGATCCTCGGGTGGACCAAGCTCCTTCGCAAGCAGCGCCTCGAGCCGAACGTGTCGAACGCGATCGACGTCATCACGCGCAACGCCGAAGCGCAGGTGAAGCTCGTCGACGATCTGCTCGACGTTTCGCGCATCGTGAACGGCAAGTTCCGCGTGGAGATGCGCGAGGCGGACCTCGTGTCGATCGTCGCCGAGGCGATCGACGTCGTGAAACCGACCGCGCTCGCGAAAGACGTCGCGCTCTCGCTCGAGGATCAGGACGACCCGTGTTTGCTCGTCGGCGACGCCGAGCGATTGCGCCAGGTGTTCTGGAACATCTTGTGGAACGCGGTGAAGTTCACTCCACGCAACGGCGAGGTTCGCGTGTCGATGCACCGCGAAGGCGCGCAGGTCACGGTCACGATCGTCGACACGGGCAAGGGCATCGCGCCCGAGTTCCTGCCGTACGTCTTCGAGCGCTTCAAGCAAGCGGACCAGTCGATCATCGGCGGCGGCGGCGGGCTCGGCCTCGGGCTCGCGCTCGTGCGTCACATCGTCGAGCTCCACGGTGGCTTGGCGACGGCTGCGAGCGACGGCATCGGCAAAGGCGCGCGCTTCGACGTCACGCTCCCGATCCGCGCCGTGAGGCCGACGAGCGTCCCGGAGCCGCACCCGAAGTCACGACCGCTCGCGGGGTACCGCGTCCTCATCGTCGACGACGAGGCGGACAGTCGCGAGCTCATCAGCGCGGTGCTCGCCCACGCCGGCGCCGACGTGCAGACGGCGGGGAGCGCGGCGGACGCGATCGGAACGCTCCCGCAGTTCCGGCCGAACATCGTCGTGAGCGACATCGGCATGCCCATCGAGGATGGTTACTCGCTCATGCGCCGCGTCCGCGCGCTGGCGCAGGACGAAGGCGGCGCCGTGCCGGCGATCGCGCTCACGGCATACAGGCGCGAAGAGGACAAGGCCCGCGCGCTCGCGGCCGGATTCACCGCGCACATCGGAAAACCCGTCGATCCCGAAGATCTCGTCCAGGCCGTTCAGAGCCTCGCAGACGCTTAATTTTGCGCCTTAACGGGCCGTTCGTTGGGCGGAACCCATGGGCCTGCGCGCGCGTGACGACTCGACCGTGGAGCTTTCGCTCGAGCAAAGCGTCGTCGCGGTCGCCGCGAGCGGGCCTCACCGTGCGATCGTCAGCGAGGCCCTCGCAAACGCGCAGTTCATGGTCGTCTCCGACGTGGGTGTGCCCGGCGCGGGCGTCGTGATTGGTGACGCGGGCGCCGAGAGCGTGGCCTCGCTGCGGGCGCGTGCTCGTCCCGACGCGGCGATCGTCGTCGTCGCGCCGGTGTCTTCGCCGGAGCTCGTGCGCGAGTCGCTCGCAGCGGGCGCGGTCGCGTGCCTTCGCCCGCCGCTCGTCGCCCTTGAGCTCGTCAAGGTCGTGCAATGCGCGCTCGACACGCACGCCGCGAGGTCTCAGGTCGCCGACCTCGCGCGCAAGCTCGATCTCGAGACGCACCTCGCGTCGATCGGGCGCATGAGCGCGGGGCTCTCGCACGAAATCTCGACGCCGCTCCTCGTCGCCGCGACGAACCTCGAGATCGCGCGCGACGAGCTCGCGCAGCTCGCGTCCGCGCTCGGCTCGCGTGAAGAGGTGAACGCGATGAGCACCGCGTTTGGCGAGATGCACGACGCGCACGAGCGGCTCCGCAACGTCCTCGAGATGATGCGCGAGCTCGTCGGCCAGCGCCGCGTGGGCCGTCTCGATCGCGTGGATCTGCGTCGCGCGGCGGAGGACGCGAAGGCGCTCTTGGCGAATCAGCTCGAAGACGTGGAGATCGAGACGGCGGGTCCGCAGACCTTCGCGCGCGCAGATCACGTGCTCCTCGCGCAGATCCTCCAGAACCTCGTCTTGAACGGCGCGCACGCCGCGCGGAGCTTGCCAGCGCCACGCGTGCGCCTCCACACGTATCACCACGAAGGCCGCGCGATCGTCTCGGTGCGCGACAACGGGCCGGGCATCCCGCCCGAGCTGCATCAAAAAATCTTCGAGCCCTTCTTCACGACGCGCCGCGGGCGAGGCGGCACGGGGCTCGGCCTCGCGCTGTGTCGCGAGTACGCCGTGCAGATGAACGCCGACGTGACGTTGTGGAGCGTGCCCGGACGAGGCGCGTGCTTCCGCGTCGCGTTCAGCCCTGCTTGATCGATCGCGCGGCCGTCTTCTGGCGCGCGTGCGAAGGACGACGCGCGCGAGCGAGCGCGTTGCCCAACGCCGTGGTGCTCGGCTCGTCGAGATTCTGGAACTCCACGCCCACGCCCGCGTCCGAGGTCCATCGCACGATCGCACGAAGCGCCGCCCCCCAGTCGGTGTCGCCTCCGCGCAGATGCACGACGACGCGCTGCCCGACGCTCGCGTTGACGCGCTCCACGAAGGCGCCGCCTTGCGAGAGATCGCCGCACGTCGTGAGACGAATGTCCGACGCAGCGAGCTCCACCAACACGACCTCGTGCACAGGGACCCGTTCGAACTTTCGACGCTCGCTCACTTCGAGTCATTCGAGCACGACCACGGAAACCGTCCATCACCCCTGGGGGTGAGACGCCCGCGATCCGGGCTATCATGAGGGCGTGACCCTCCGGGCCGTCGCCCTTCTCCTCGTCGCCGCCTGCAACTCGGATCCCCCGCCCATGAGCCAGGATCAGCTGATGGATCCGCAGGCTTGCGCGCAGTGCCACCCGACGCATTTCGCCCAGTGGTCGGGCAGCATGCACGCCTACGCGGCGGACGATCCGGTCTTCGTGGCGATGAACGCACGCTTCCAAAAAGAGGTCGCCTCGTCGGGCGCCGACCCGTCTTTTTGCGTGAAATGCCACGCGCCGGTGGCCCTCGCGACCGGGGCGACCTCCGACGGGCAGAACCTCGCCACGCTCGACCCGAAGCTCCGCGGCGTCACGTGCTTCCACTGCCACGGCCAGAAAGACGGCTCCTTCGCCGGGCCGATCTCGGACCCGGCGCACGGGGCGTCGCACAAGTCCGTGTACTCTACATCTTTGGATTTGAACGACCCGAGCTCGTCGGCGTTCTGCGGCACGTGCCACGACGTGAAGAACGGTCACGGCGCGACGGTCGAGGCGACGTTCTCCGAGTGGCAAGCGAGCCTCTACGCGCAGCCGAACCCGATCGTGAACGAGACGTGCGGCGCGTGTCATACGGTCTCTAGCCTCGCCGCGGCGGCGACGACGAGCGGCGCGCCGGTGCGGCGCATCCACGATCACTCGATGGCGGCGTTCGACGTCGCCGTGACGACGTTTCCGAATCAGGTCGAGCAGAAGGCGCTCGTGCAGCAGACGCTCGACGCGTCCATCGTCGCGAAGCTGTGCGTGGGGCAGCCGACGGGCGCGCCGAACGTCACCGTCACGCTCGACAACGCGTTCGTCGGGCACGCCTTCCCGAGCGGCGCGGCGCACGACCGGCGCGTGTGGGTCGAGCTCCATGCGTACGCGTCGGGCACCGACCTCTTCGATGACGTCTCGTGGGTGATGCGCACGAATTTGTCGGACGCTTCGAATCAGCCGGTGATGTTCCTGTGGCAAGCCTCGAGCGTGGATTCGTCGCTGCTCTTGCCGCCGGCCGTCACGAACGACCCGAACGATCCGAAGTACGTCCACTCGGTGTCGCGCACCTTCAAGCCGCCGCCGAGCGCGGACCGCGTGACGATGATCGTGCACGCGAAAGCCTTCGGCGACGAGGTGCTCGCCGATCTCGTGGACGGCGGCGAGCTCTCGGCGAGCGTGAGCGTGCCCACGTTCGATCTCGAAGGCACGAAGCTCGAGTGGAACCTCTCGAGCGGCTACCGGTGCGTTCCTTAAGTCCCGTCGACGCAGAAGTCGAACGACGCGCTGTCGTTCATCTGCGGGCTCGCGATCGTGAGCGTGACTTGCCACACGCCGCGCATCGACAAGTTGATGCCGGAGATGCCGTACGTGCCGTCGCCGTTCGACGTGACGGTCGCGATGGTGGGGCTCCCGTGGCCGTGATCTGGCATGACGGACGTGATCGTGAGCGTCCCGGTGATGGGCGTACCGCCCGCGTCGCGCACGCGCACGTTCCAGTCGTTCAGACCTTGTTGCACGGCCGAAGGCGTCGCGGACAAAATCGTGAACGCGGCGCCCGCGGGTCCGTTGCTCGTGAGGCCGGGCGTGAACATCTCGACGCGCGGATCGCCGGCGCACGCCGCCGGTGTGGGCGTGGGGCTCGAGCACGCCACGAGAACGAGCACGAGCAGGAATGCGCACCTCACGATTCGAGGATAGCTTAACGTCGATGCTCCGCCGCTGGCTCGCCGCGCTCGCGATCGTTTGCACGGCAGGCACGGCTCACGCGAACTCGCGTCTTCCTGCGACGAATCAGCTCGTCATCGCGCCGGACGACACGTCGTTCATGCTCCTGCGCACGACGTTCGGCTTCTTGTTCTCCCAGGACGCGGGAAAGACGTGGGATTGGCTCTGCGAAGACGCCATCTCGTCGTCGGGGCAGCTCGACCCGGCCGTCGCGCTGCTCAACGGCGGGAGCGTGCTCTCGGCGGAATCGGGGCTCGCCGTCTCGCTCGATCGAGGCTGCTCGTGGGGGCTCGTGCCGGGCCTGGACATGACGATCGTCCCGGACGTGGCGCGCGCGAGCGACGGCGCGACGGCGATCGCGGTGAAGAACATCTACGCGTACGCGGACGCCGGCACGAGCTTCTTCGATTCGCAGATGTACAAGACGATCGACTCCGGAAAGTCGTGGCAGCCGCTCTCGGGCGTCATCGATCCGGTGCTCACGATCGACACGATCGATCTCGCGAAGAGCGATCCGCTCCGCATCTACGCGACGGGCATCCAGTACGGCTCGCTCATCGCGAAGATCCTCGTCTCGATCGACGGCGGCTCTTCGTACGCGGAGCATGACATCCCGCTCGTCGCGGGAGAGAACGGCGCGTTCATCGCTGCGGTCGATCCCAAAAACGCCGACGTCGTGTACGTCCGGACGCTCGGCGTCTCCACGCAGCAGACGATCACGAGCCGTCTGCTCGTGACCACCGACGCGGGGAAATCGTTCACGCCGCGCTGGTCGGGCGACAAGATGCAAGGCTTCGCGCTCTCGCCGGACGGGACGCGTGTCTATCTCGGGAGCACGAACGCGGGGCTCCTCGTCGCGAACGCGAGCGATCTGGCGTTCACGCAAAAATCGGCGCTCGCGATCCAGTGCCTCGCCACGTCGGGAAGCACGCTCTACGCATGCTCGAGCGAGCCGAGCTCCCACGCCGTGACGGGGACGCCGTTCGTTCTCGGCGCGTCGATCGACGAAGGGACCACGTTCACGCCGCTCCTCGCGCTCTCGGGCGTGCGAGGTCCGCTGCAGTGTCCGCCGCAATCCGTGGCGACGACGACGTGTGTTCCGAAATGGCCTGCCATGGCAGAGACGCTCGCGATCGACGCGGGCGCCAACAAGAGCGACGCCGGGTCGGAGCCGCCGCCATCCAGCACGTGCGGCTGCGACACGGGCGGGTCGTCATCGTCGTTCGTCGTTTTGTTGATCGCACTCGCCGCGATCGTCGCGAGACGCGTCAGCGCTGCGGCCTCTTCGTGATACGGACGCGCCCGATCTTCTTGCTCGACCGTTTGCGCGGCGGCGGGAGGCTCTCCTCGCGGGGGATGACGATCACGGCTCCGCAGTGCGGGCAATAGCGCGCGGTCTTGGGCACGCTCGTACGGCAGCGCCGGCAGTTCGCTCCGCGGTCTTCGATCACGATCGGCGAGGTTAACTCGGCGCGAGCGCTGCTTGCAACCCGATGTCACCCACCCAACGGCGCACGCACGATCGAGACGCGCGCGTGTGGCGCCGTCTTGCAGCTAATGCGTTCGAGTTCCGACCATCGTCGGCAGCATCGGTCGTGGCGCGGGCATCGAGATACGCGTCGCGACCAATTTGGTGATGGCGACCGTGGCCCACAGGACGACAAGCGTGATCAGGTACGCGATGACGGGCAGGATGAACTCGACGAACATGGCTTACGCTCGGAGATCACTGCAACGCGCGCTCCATTCTCATTTCGGGCGCTGCGTCTCGAACGAGTGACAATTTGCTACGGGACGCGACGGGTACCACCGGCCTAAATTGTGCGAATCCGGATAGGCCGTCGATGAGCAGAGCGAACGTCGCCAGACTGTCGAGCAACGCCGCGCTCTCGGGCGACGATTGCCGCCTCCTCATCGAGAGCGTCGTCGACTACGCGATCTTCATGCTCGACACGGACGGCCACGTGATGACGTGGAACCCGGGCGCGGAGCGCATCAAGGGTTGGCCCGCGGACGAGATCATCGGCCAGCACTTCTCGAAGTTCTTCACGGCCGAGGACGTCGCGGCGAAGAAGCCCGAGATGGAGCTCGCTCAGGCGACGAAGCTCGGCCGCTTCGAGGACGACGGCTGGCGCGTTCGCAAGGACGGCACGCGCTTTTGGGCGAACGTCGTCATCACGGCGCTTCGCGACGAGGCCGGCAGCCTGCGCGGCTTCGGCAAGGTCACGCGCGACATGAGCGCGAGGCACGCCGCCGAGCAGGGCCTTCGCCAGGCCGAGCAGCGCTTCCACCAGATCGTCGACGCGGTCGTCGACTACGCCATCTTCATGCTCGACGAGACGGGCCACGTCGCGACGTGGAACCCGGGCGCTCGGCGCTTGAAGGGATACGAAGCGCCCGAGATCATCGGCAAGCACTTCTCCGCGTTCTACACGCCCGAGGATCGCGCCGCGGGCAAGCCCGAACGGGTCCTCGAGACGGTGCGCCGAGAGGGCCGCTTCGAAGAAGAAGGGTGGCGCGTGAAGAAGGACGGCTCGCTCTTCTGGGCGAAC
>Ga0068868_100002724_pt1 | contig 12242 bp, 10 predicted proteins | sample KBSMisM42_FD_64660 | JGI IMG/M metagenome (GOLD analysis project Ga0068868, IMG submission 64660) | Miscanthus rhizosphere microbial communities from Kellogg Biological Station, Michigan, USA - KBS Miscanthus M4-2 | ecosystem: Host-associated > Plants > Roots > Rhizosphere > Soil ...
AGAGCGGGCGTTTCCCGGGGCCGATGGCGTTGGCCGGTCCCTGGATCAACCCGTACACGTTCGGCACGCCCTGCTTGGACGCGAAATCATCCATCTCATCATTGAGGAGAAAGCCGAGCCCTTCGACCGTCACACGTGAGCCCAGGGAATCATTGAGCGTGGTCGTGACGGCAACGGCGCTTCCGTCGGCGTCCACAACCGAGTAGTGAGTAGTGTGAGGCGGCTCGCGTAATGGTCCGCGCAGTGGATGCGCGGCGGCGTAGCTGTCGAGTTCGTGGAATACGCCGGGACGCTTGAGGTCTTTGCCGCTCGCGCGGCTCGGTTCGATCGAATCACGCCAGGCCGTGGCATAGCGCTTGTCGATCAACTGGGCGACCGGAATCTTCGCAAAGTCGGGGTCTCCCATGAATTCAGCGCGATCAAACATGGCGCGGCGGAAGGCTTCGGCAATCAGATGGATCGATTCAGCGGAACGATTCCCCGCCTTGGCCAGATCGAAGCCTTCGAGAATATTGAGGATCTCGACCAGCGCGACGCCGCCCGAAGATGGCGGTGGAGCGCTGATGACTTCATAGCCGCGATAGGTGCCGACAATGGGCTGGCGCTCTTTGACTTCGTATTGCGCCAGGTCTGCAGCGGTGATGAGGCCGCCGCCTTTCTGAACCGAGGCCGCAATCTCGCGTGCCAGGTCGCCGCGGTAAAAATCGTCGGGGTTCCGGGCGATTCGTTCCAGTGTTCGCGCGAGATCGGGCTGTTTTAAAACATCACCCGGCTGAAACAGATTGCCACTGTTCTGGAAAATGCGGCGCGACTCTGGAAACTTGGCGAGGTCTTTGTCTTTGAGGTCTTCAGCGTCGTCCCATGAAAGCGCGAATCCCTGGCGGGCGAATTTGATGGCTGGCGCCATCACCTGCGCGAGCGGCAGCTTGCCATATTTTTTCTGGGCGTAGGTCAGTCCGGCGACGGAACCGGGCACGCCAATGGCTTTGTAACCGACGAGGCTCATGTTCTCGATGACGTTGCCCTGGGCATCGAGATACATGTTTTCCGTCGCGGCTGCGGGAGCCTTCTCGCGGTAATCGAGGAAGTGCCGCGTCCCGTCGGCCATACGGATAAGCATGAAACCGCCACCACCGAGATTGCCGGCCTGGGGATGAACTACGGCCAGAGCGAAGCCTGTTGCCACCGCAGCATCGACTGCGTTTCCGCCCGCGCGCATGATGTCGACGCCAACCTGGGATGCAAGCTCATGGACACTGGCGACCATCGCGTGCGGGGCATGCGCAGGACGCAGTGGCGCGGCCCACAGGGCCGAGACGCATAGCCCTGTCACCACACACACGATCAGTTGCTTGCCAGGGATTCGCATAACAGTAGCTAGTACCCGGTACTCAGTAGCCAGTACGTTGCGGATAAATTCGGGGCACTACGATTTTGAACGAAAGCTGGTTGATGATACATAAGCGACGGGTTCATAAATCCAGTCGCGCCTAGACTTGCTCGCGCAGTTCTCCCAGCGTCACGCTGACGTCCATCTTCTTCTTGTTGCGGTAGATGGTGATGCGGACGGTGTCGCCAGCGCGATGGTTGTTCATGATCTGGGCGAGGTCCTGCTGGGTGTCGATTTTCTCGCCGTCGATGGCGACGATGACGTCGCCGCCGAGCATGATGGCCATGTTACCGAGATAAGCGCGCTCGGTTCCTCCGCGCAGTCCCGCACGCTCGGCCGCTCCGCCGGGAATAGCCTGGGAAATCAGCAGGCCATAGTCGGTCGACAAACCCATCTGTTCCGCCAGTTCAGGATCTATTGGCACGGTTTTCACACCGAGCGCCGGACGACGCACCCGACCCAACGTGACGAGGTCATTCAACACAGCTTTCGCCGTATTGATGGGAATCGCGAACCCGATGCCCGCGCTCTGCCCGACGCTGGACGCGATCATGGTGTTGATGCCGATGACTTCTCCGTGCCAGTTCAGCAACGGGCCGCCCGAGTTACCGGGATTGATGGCGGCATCGGTCTGGATCGCTTCGTCGATGCGCATGCCGTCCGGTTCCTGCACGGGCCGGATCGAACTCACAATGCCGCGCGTCATGGTGCCGGAGAGGCCGAAGGGATTTCCGATCGCGTAGACCTTCTGGCCGACACGCAGGTTGCGCGAATCGCCGAGCGTCACCGGAGTCAGCCCCTGGGCCTTGATCTGGATGATGGCGAGGTCATGGGGGCGGTCGGTGCCGACTATGGTCGCGCGATACTTCTTGCGATTCGAGAGAGTGACTTCGACCTGCCGGGCTTCGGCCACCACGTGGTAGTTAGTGAGGATGTGGCCCTCTTTGTCGATGATGAAACCGGTGCCCTGTCCTTCCTGAGGCACGAGCCCATAAAAGAAATCGAAGGTGACAGCTCGCGAAGTGATGTTGACGACGGCAGAGAGATTCTTCTGGTAGACGCTGATGTTGTTCTGCTCTTCGGCGTCGAGAACATCAGTGGATGCGGCTTCCGTGATCTCGACTTTGGCAGGGCGGCCGATCCAGTTGGCGGTTTTGAATCCGCCCTGACTGCGGTATGTCGTGAAGTAAAAGAAAGCTCCCGCGATGACGATGGCAAGTACGATAGGGCGCATGAATTTCATGGGACAACCTTCCCGCGTACGATGATTAGCAGGCTAAGTAAAATTCTAATCAAAATGGGCGGGAAAAGCTTGGAGTGATGGGTGCGGCAGGTTGGACGAGACGACGTGCATGAGCGATCCGCGCCAGATCCCTCGCCGCGCTGGAGAGAACGCGCGGTCTTCGGGATGACGCCTTCGGCGAGTGGCAGACTTATTTTTTGGACGTTTTTGCCGGCTTAAAGGCGGCCCACTCTTCTTCGCGGAGAAGACGGCCTAGTTGGGTGAACTCTCCGGCGCCTTGAAGGAGTTCTCCTCCATCCATGCGGATGACTTCGCCGTTAATGTAGGCGGAGCGGTCCGAAATGAGGAAAGCTGCGAGGTCGGCGAGTTCCTCGATTGCGCCGAAACGCCCGGACGGGATGCGCTTCTTGGCGACGTCTTCGAGTTCCGGGCGCGGCAGAAGGCGCGAGAACGCACCTTCGGTCGGGATCGGCCCGGGGGCAATGGCGTTCATGCGAATTCCCCGATTTCCCCATTCGACAGCCAGACTTCGCATAAAGGCTTCCATCCCAGCCTTGGCTGTGGCAGACGGCACGACGTATGCCGAACCGGTGGGCGCGTAGGTGGCGGAAATATTGAGGACCGTTCCTTTCTGCTTCGCGGACAGCCAGCGCTTTCCGCACGCCAACGTTGCGTGAATGGTTCCCATGAGGACGATTCCGAGAACGGCTTCGAAAGCGCGGAGAGAAAGATCTTCTGTGCGTGCGAGGAAGTTGCCGGCAGCGTTGTTCACCAGACCATCGAGGGGGCCGTCCCGCCAGATGGTTTCGACGAGAGACTCAACGGAGTCGACATTTCGCACATCACATGGCAAAGCGCGGATGGCGCCCAGCTTCTGCAGTTCGGCCGAGGCGGCGGCGAGGACGTCCGCTCTTCGTCCGCAGATGTAGACAGCCGCCCCGAGACTTAGAAAGCGCTGGGCCATGGCCTTGCCGAGACCTGTGCCGCCACCGGTGATGAGGATGCGCCTTTGCTTGAGCAGGTCGTTTTGGAACATTGTCTGTTCTCCTACCGGTCGCACGCAATACGGAATCCGTAATCGGCATAGTGAAATTCCGGAGGGATACTGGACCGGGCGGCGCAACGCGAAATTTTTATGTGGTGGCGCCAGGAACCTCCCCGGGAGGCGCGGCGCGTGCCGGAATCGGGGCCAGCGGGATTGCGATCGGGCGCGAAGGAATAGTAGCCGGGGGCATACCAGTCGCTGCACCACTCGTGCACGTTTTCGCAAATGTCATACAGTCCGAACGCGTTGGGCGCCTGCTGGGCCACGGGCTGCGGGCCGGTGCTCCAGCGGCGCTCGTAGTCAGGACGCGATTGAGGCGGCTCGTTTCCCCAAGGGTAAAGGTGCTCATCGACGCCGGCGCGGGCGGCGCGCTCCCATTCCGCCTCGGTGGGAAGGCGGTAGCTCCGGCCGGTGCTTGCGCTGAGCCAATCGCAATACGCAACGGCATCGAACCAGGACACCGCTACGACTGGCTGGGCCGGATGGTCGAAACACGGCTCATTCCAGAGCGGCGGCGGCTCGCGCCGCGTGTCCCGCAAAAAAAAGGCGTACTCGGCGTTCGTGACCTGGGTGGCTGCAAGAAGGAATCCGTCGACCCAGACGCGGCGGACCGGCCCTTCGTTGTCCTGCCCGGCATCGGAACCCATTAGGAAAAAGCCGTCCGGAATGCGCACCATGAAAGGCTGCGGCAACGCGGCGAAATTGGCATGGATCGCCATGCGAGATTTCAAGGATACAGCAAGCCGCGGGCCCTATCGACGGAGAGCGCGAACCACGTCCGCGACGGGATGGTCCTGAAACAACCGAATGGCGGCGATTCCGGCCGCTCCCGCTTCGATGCAGGCCGCCGCGCTGTCGAGAGTCACGCCGCCGAGCGCGATTACAGGAATGCGCACGCGGCAGGCATCGGCTAATTCTCGAAGGCCGGACGGGCGAATATGCGGCGTGTTTTTCTTCTCAAATACAGGAGCAAAGACCGCAAAGTCTGCGCCCGCGGACTCGGCGGAGCGAACGTCTTCAGGCGAGTGGCAGGAAATGCCGATTACGAATGCCGATGGAGGCATCCCGCTGCGAGCCACGAGGTCACGGACGTCTTTGGTTGAGATGTCGTCGGAACGGAGATGAACGCCTTCGGCCCCTACCGTAAGCGCGATGTCAGAACGTGAATTGATCAGGAGGCGGGTAACAGAAGTGCCGGGCCTGACAGAGTTACGCAAGACGCGGACGGCATCTTGCGCGAGCGATGCGAGTTCGCGCGCAAAAAGATCCTTTTCGCGGATCTGAATGTAGTCAACGCCTGCGCTGCCAGCTTCCGCAATTTTCGCGAGTAACGCGGCGCGGCGTGCGGATTCGTCTCCCGGGAACTGGGACCGGTCGGTGATGTAGTAGAGGAGCACGGACATGTTTCGCGGGGCGAACCTGCGAACGCCTTACGGGCGCGTCTTTGCGATTTCCGGAACGCCTTCGCCAGCGGCCTTCGGCGGGCCCAGGTGATATTTTGTGAGGCCGTCCTTCAAAACTTCGAACCCCTCTTCGGGCGAGTCGACGATTTTGAACTGATCGAGATCGCTTTGTGAGATCACGCCGGCATCGACCATGGCCTGGAAATTGACAACCTTGTTCCAGTACTGGCTTCCGTAAATGACGACCAGAATCTTTTTGGCGAGTTTTTCCGTCTGGGCCAGGGTGAGGATTTCGAAAAGCTCGTCCATGGTGCCGAATCCGCCCGGAAAAATCACGAGCGCCTTGGCCAGGTAGGCGAACCAGAACTTCCGCATGAAGAAGTAGTGGAACTCAAAATTCAATGAGGAAGTGATGTAAGGATTGGGCGACTGCTCGAAGGGCAAGTTGATATTGAGCCCGATGGTTTTGCCGCCTGCTTCCTTGGCGCCGAGATTGGCGGCCTCCATGATGCCGGGGCCTCCGCCTGTGGTGACGACGAACCGCCGGCGCCGCGCCGGAATCTGCGCAGACCAATCGGTGAGCAGATAGGCCAGGCGTCGCGCGTCTTCATAATAGCGGGACATGTCGACGGAGGCGCGAGCGCGCTTTAAATCCAGCGCACGCTGCGCGGCGGGAATACCAGAGGCACTGCTTTCAAGGGCCGCGAGTTCGGACTCGGCAGCGGCACGGCCTTGAACGCGTGCCGACCCGAAAAAGACGACGGTGTCCTGGATTTGCTCCCGGCGAAAACGCGAGAGGGGCTCGGCATACTCGGACAGCAGGCGAAGGATACGACCGTCGGGACTATTGAGAAACGCTTCGTTCTCGTACGCAAGCGGAGCCGGCTTGATTTTTCCGTCAGTCATGATGATTGATGCGCCTACGGCTAGTCGGCCCTGACCTCGTGATAGTGAATCGCCTCGGAGAAGCCAATCCAGATGTCAAGAATGCCGAGGCCGCTGCAAAAGCCCCGAACAAATCCGGTGGTCAGAATGGCCCGCAACGAGGGAAACGTAAACAGGAGCGAATTGTCCGTCCATTCGGGACGCCAGGGAAGGATCAGCAGCAAAACTCCCGTCGTGGCGCACACAAAGACAAACAGCAAGACCCATATGCGCCGAAGCCAGAGGTGCATGTTGCGGTCGGCGCGAGGCGCGAGCGCAGGAGAGGAACCGGACGCAGCCGGAAGGTGCGGCTTGGCGTGCTCTAAATTGTCGATGGGAAGTTTCGGTTCCGAGATCAAGCCGCGCTCCCACGCCTAGTATGCATGGGCGGCCGATGACCCCGGTGGCGCGCCCCCGCTCCAGTTATACGACCCATCCCTGCATTTTACGACTTCAGGGCTTTGATGCGCTCGCCAACGTCACGGTAGTCAATGTTGCTGCCATACACTTCCATGAAATGCTTGAGGGCCTCAGGCTTGTTCTCGGCCGCCTCAAAGGCCGAGGCCAGCTCGTAGTGCAGCGCTGTGCGGGTGTCCTGATCGAGGCTCGGCAATTTCAACGCGGTCTCGTACCAGCGGATCGCGGCTTCCGGCACGCCTTTATCGAGAAAACACTGGGCCAGCCAGGTATAGGTTTGCATGAGGTGCGGAACGGTCTGCCCGCGCTCCACGGCCTGGCAGACTTTTTGCAGTTCCCCGATGGCTTCGTCGAGCAAACCCATTTCGCGGAACGCAACGCCGAGGTTGTAATGCGTTTCTGGATCTTCGTCGGCCGCCGTGACGTCCTCTTCGAGCTCCTGTTTCAACTCGCCAAACATTTCGCTAAGGTCGACACCAGCCGCATGAACCGGCGCGGGATCTGAGGCAAGCGGACGCACTTTCGAGGGACGATAACTCAAACCTGAAGTCGCAGGCGCCGGCGCGGCGGCAGCAGCGGCGGAGCCGGTAGCCATCGGCGACACACTGGCAGCGGCAGCAACCGCCGGAATTCTTGCCGGGGCAGACGGCGCTTCTGGCGCAGGCCAGCTTCGGGGCTTGGCGACTGGTTCGTGACTGATCGGAGGTTCCGAACTTTCTTCCATGAAGCCATCGCCCAGGGCAGCTTCGAGGTCGTTCACCATGGCGCCAAGTTCGGTCGAGTGGCCGTGATCGTGATCCGAAACATCAGCGGCATGCACAACCGGCTCGGAGTGGGGTGCTTCCGGCAAGAAGCCATCGCCGAGAGAGGATTCGAGGTCTGCCACGAAGCTGCCAATGGCGTCTTCGCTGGCTGGCGAGGAATCGGCCTCGACGGTGATTTCTTCTGGTTCTACCGCGAAGGCTTCCGACGAAGCCACTTCAATTTGATGATCTGCGAGGGAGCGGTCCGCGGCCGCTTGAATCTCCTCGCGCAGTGTGTCAAGAATCGTGGAGTCGCTAGTCAATGCAGCAAGCTTGGTGAGCGCGGCGCGCGCCTGATCGAGCATCGAATGCTCGACGTAGAAGCGCGTTTCTTCGACACCCTCGGAAATTGCCTGGGTGAGGTCGGCGCTTTCGTCCACAGTGACTTCGAATTCCTGGCTGGCCCCTGTTTCGACGGCCGGGCTTGCGCTGGCCTCCACTGTTAAATCGTCTTCCCACTCCGCGGAGAGGTCCTCGCTGGAGGAGATCTGCGGCTGGGTGGAGAATTGCTCTTCCGGTTCCTCAATTTTCGGTTCGAAGGCAGTTGTAGCGGGCGATTGGGCGGGCCAGGACGCGGCAAACGCTTTGCTATCTTCTTGTTCTTGTTGTTCTTGATGACGCTGCGAAGACGCAGCCGCGCGTTCCTCATAGCGGTCCGCCAGCTCGCCGTAACGGATGGCGTCATCGGGATAACCGGAAGCGGAATAGGCGCTTTCGAGTACCCGGCAGCAGGACGCCGCTTCTGCGAAGCGTTCCGCGCGGGTGTGCAAAGCCGCGAGGCGCTGGTTGAGCCGAACATCGTATGGCGCGCGCGAAAGAACAGCCAGCAGCGGCACGACCGCTTTGGCAGGCATGTTATACGACAGGAACAGGTCAGCATCGGTGAGCGCGGAGCGAATGGCAACGGCGTCGGCGTCCGGATACTGCTGTTCGATCATGGGGGCGGTGGCTTCGAGCTCATCGACCATCACCGCGCCTTCTTCAGCGGTAATCAGACGGGTGCCGCTCGAACCGCCCATGCGTTCGACCACCTGCTCGTAGTTCTTCATGTGCATCGGATTCTGCGGTTCGACGGCGGCGAGGGACTGGTATAGGTCCCGGGCCTTCGCCAAATCGCCCGATTGCACCGAAGCATGCGCGAGGAGTTCCTTGACCTCGCTGATGTGCGATGTATCTCCGGCCTTGTTGAACAGGTCAAGCAGAGTCTCAAGCGAGGCAGGCGTTTCTCGGACGTGACTGATGATGGTGTGCAGGCTGCCGAGGACTTTGGCGGAGTCGGCAGAAAGCATGCGATCGGCGTGCTGGCTGATTAGTTCGAGCGCCTGCTGGTATCCGCCGTTATGCATAAGGGCATCAACCAATGCGACGATGCCATCCACATCGTTGTGAACGGCGAGCAACTTATCGGCAAGCGGGGCAGCGGCATTCAGCTTTCCTACGCTGAGATAGGCCTTGACGAGGTCGCGCATGCCATCCGGATGAGAGTCGAGGTCGCCGACTTTCTCGAAGTATTGAATAGCTGCTTTGACGTCGTCGGACTCAAGAGCGGTGCGGGCTCGCAGCAATAAAACGTAACTGTTGCCTGGGTCCAGCGAGAGCATGCGCTGCAGGATATCTTCGGCAGCCGCGAAAGAACCGCGCGCGCGCAAGCTTTCTGCGGCGGCGGAGAAAATCTCCCAGGCGTCGTTCTTCTTTCCAAGCCGTATGTAGACTTCGGCCAGACGTACCCGCATGGGGACGTTTTCCGGATCCATTTCGAGGATCTTCTGGAAGATGCGGACTGCCTGCTCTAGCTCGCCGGCTCGCAGAAATTCGTCGGCCACATGGAGATACTGGGCGCGCGCATCATTGAACAGTCCCTGCTGGGTGTAGAGCTCGGCCAGCTTCAAGACACCATCCAGGCTCGGCTTCAGCTTGGTGATCTTTTTGTACATCGCGATGCCTTTGACCGTGAAACCTTGCGCGGCATAGGCATCGCCCACACTCTTGAAACATCCGATGGCCTTATCAGTGTCGCCTAAACGGGCGTACAGGTCGCCAACGGTGTTGTTGACGGTAAGGTCCTTGGGATCGTTCTTGAGAATTTTTTCGTATTCCGAGATGGCGTTCTGCAGCTTCCCCTGCTGGACGAACTTCTCCGCAGCGCTGAGAACTTTTTGCTTGTTGAACCCGAAACCGAACGCCATAAGATTGCGGACTCCAGCTCGTGTTCCCGCAGCAATTACTCTCCTGGGAGCGAAATGCCAACGGGTCAACCGGAACAGATTCTTCCGGCACATCCCATAACCAAATCGGGGAAATCTGGTTACGGCAAGCACAATTGTAATCCGGTTACCTGAAGTTGGATGGTTACTAAGGGTTACCGAAAGGGAGTGTACGTTCGCGTTTCCAGACTAGTCAGGAAAGAAACAGGAGGGCTCAAAAGCCGCAGGGAGAGCCATGGAAGGCGGAAAAGCCAGCATTCTGGCGCCTGATTCCGACCGCAGCAATCTCCACGCGGGAAAAGCATAAGGTATTCAGCAAATACGGGCTGAAATCACAAGAGAGTCCGTAAACCGCGGTGATACTTCTGCACTGCGCCGCGGCTTGGTAGGCTCTATTCGGGTTGTCCTACGACAGGCTCGGTGCTTTCTCATCGATCACGCGCAGGATTCGCTGTTCCCATGCCACGCTGGCTGACTTGGATTGCCGACAAAAACACGCACGGGTGGGGCTGCTCCCAGTGCGAATGGATCTTTGAACTGCCATCTCTTCTGGCCGATCCCGAGGCGCGAAAAGCCTATGACCGGCTCGCTGCGAGCCGGTTCCAAGCGCACTCATGCACGTCCTACGACGAAAAGAAACCTGCCAAGGATGGTCCCAACCTCACCGAACGCGCGCGCAAACTGGTGATGCGAGGTTTCAAACCTAAGGATGCTGTCGACGTGGCCCTGCAGGAGATCAGCCTGGAGTATCGGACCGATGCCGAAGCCATGGCGCAAGCAAAGCGAGACGCAGAAGACTTCCTGAGGCGTGTGAAAGAAGGGCTGATCTAAGCGTAATTATCTGGCGTGCCGGAACTTCACCCTCGTCGCGGAGCCTGCGATCTCTGTTTACTCTTCTTCCTCTTCAAGAGCATCGTGCCGATGGGCCTTAGGCCGCAGATATCGATCAAAGATCGCGGAGATCTGCTCGATCTCGATGTCTTCCAGTTGGACAGCGCTCCCGAGTTTCATGGTGAGCAGACGGTTGATTTCAGCATTCGAGCGTCCCCGAACGAGGTCCATAAACCTGCTCCAGTCCTTGGCGACGGCGAGGCGTTCTTCGGTGTCGGCATCTTCGCAGAAAGTCTCGGCGGCTTCTTGCGGTGAGCCGTATTCATCCTCCAGGTCCTGGTGAAAATAGCCGCGCAAGAAACTGCGCAAAGCGGGAAGTTTGTCGGCCGACACGTCGGATGGATCTTTCTTGGTCATCTAGCGGCACTCCGGGTACGAAGTCAGCACGTAATAATTCGTGGGATCGATCCACTTCATGACGACAACGGCATGGGAGCAGGGTTCGCTCTGCTCGTCTCCTCGGCGCATGGTACGGCCAAGGGGGCGGTTGGCATCGTAGTCGAGCACTAAATTGGGATGGCCGCCGGCGCGATCCAGCCAATTCGCGATGCGCGATTGCTGTTGCTGGATCGCAGCACCCACGGCGCGCTCGGCTGTCTCACGATCGGTATAGGAAGACGCAGCAGCGATCCGGCGCTCGCGCCGCAATCGGTCGCGCAAGTCCGCGTCCGTGCGCCCCACATGCTTGCGCAGGGTATGCCCGCCTTCGCTTTCATCGCGAGACAGATCCCGCGTAACCGGGGAGAGTGTCGAACCGGAAGTTGCGACAGCCCCTGCGGCGGGAGTCGTTGAATTCGTAGGCCCGCAGCCTGCTACCAGGAGCAACAACAACCAGACGGTGTGATGGAAGAAACGCATTTCTCCTAATGAGCCCGGCGAGGGGTTCCTCGCGAGGGGAGCATTTTGCTACTAAACTTCAAGTGCTAGCAAATCTGGCGCGCAACTCTGTGGCTATGAACGGCCCATCCCTGGTCGAATTTCTGCAGCGTTTTCGGGCACACGGCGAACAATGCGCCTATGTCCACCGGCGTGGATATCGCACAGAACGCTGGAGTTACAGGGACGTTTACGCTCGCGCGGGCCAATTCTCGAATGAGTTGTCAGAGCGTGGAATTCAAAAGGGCGACAGAATTCTCGTCTGGGGAGAAAACTGCGCGGAATGGGTCGCTGTATTTTTTGGATGCGTATTGCGCGGCGCCGTAATCGTTCCGCTCGACCATGGCTCGCAAACAGAATTTGCGCAGCGGATTGCGCGGCAAGTGGATGCTCGCGTCGTGGTCGCTTCCCGAAAAAACGCGCAAGCGTTGCAGCAAATTCCCCACTTCATTCTTGAGGACATCGGAAAAGCAGATCGCGACGATCCGAAAGTGGACACGATGGAAGTGACTGGGGAAGATCCGCTCGAGATCGTTTTCACGTCGGGGACAACTGCCGAACCCAAGGGAGTCGTGATCACCCACGGGAATGTTCTGGCGAACCTGACCCCGCTCGAATCTGAAATTAAGAAATATCTGAAATACGAGCGCTGGGTGCATCCAGTACGGTTTCTGAACCTGCTACCGCTGAGCCACGTCTTCGGACAATTCCTGGCGTTATACCTCCCGCCGATCATGGCCGGAACGGTGATCTTTCAAGACACGCTGAGTCCAACGGAGGTGATCGACACCATACGACGAGAACGGGTGTCGGTGCTGGTCGCAGTTCCCCGGATGTTGCAATCGCTCAAGGAACGTGTCGCGGCGGTGTATGAAGGGGGTGGAGAAGGAGAAGTCTTCCGACAAAAATTCGCGCGCGCTGAAGGAAGTCACTATTTCCGACGCTGGTGGACCTTTCGCCGCGTGCATCGCAAGTTTGGGTGGAAATTCTGGGCATTCATTTGCGGTGGGGCGTCGCTCGACTCGGAGACGGAAGAATTCTGGCGG
>Ga0068868_100002729_pt1 | contig 12230 bp, 7 predicted proteins | sample KBSMisM42_FD_64660 | JGI IMG/M metagenome (GOLD analysis project Ga0068868, IMG submission 64660) | Miscanthus rhizosphere microbial communities from Kellogg Biological Station, Michigan, USA - KBS Miscanthus M4-2 | ecosystem: Host-associated > Plants > Roots > Rhizosphere > Soil ...
GCGCGAGTCGGTATTGATTTCCTTGCCGGCGGGTTCGGGCCCGGCGATTGCCGGCTCGGTCGGTACAAGCTTGGGACTCAAAAGCTTCATGATTTCGGGTTTGTCAATGACGGGGTCGCTCATGGGGAAACTCGCTGGAAATTCATCGTTGGAACTGCAGCCGGTCAGGCGGGCTGCGCTGCGCCGAGGCTCGGAGGAACCGGATCTTTGCGCGCGGGTGGCGACAGCCGAAGTTGCGCCAACACGGCGTCGCGCCCCCCGTCGGCTATCAGGCGCCCGTCCTGCAGCACCATGACCCGGTCGGCCACTGCCACCGCGCCGGGCCGGTGCGTGATCAGGAAGACGGTCTTGCCCTTGGCCTTGAGCTCCACGACGCTCTTGACGAGGGCGGCCTCGCCGGCATCGTCAAGGTTGGAATTGGGCTCGTCGAGTACGAGGACGGCGGGATCGCCGTAAACGGCACGCGCGAGCCCGATGCGTTGCCGCTGGCCGCCTGAAAGCAGGCTGCCCGCCTCGCCGATGGACGTGTCGTAGCCCTTGGGGAAGCGCAGGATCATTTCGTGCAGCCCGGCGCACTTGGCGGCTTCGATCACCCGATCGGACTCCACCTCGCGAAAGCGGCAAATGTTCTCCGCGATCGAGCCTTCGAACAGTTCGATGTCCTGCGGCAGGTAACCCAGGTGCGGGCCGAGTTCGACGCGGTTCCAGCTCTGGATCGGCAGGCCGTTCAGCAGCACCTCGCCCTGGACATCCGGCCAAATACCCATCATGACGCGCGCAAGCGTCGATTTGCCCGAGCCCGAAGGGCCGAGGATCGCAACGACGCTGCCGGCCGGCACGTCGAAGCTCACGCCCTTCAGGATCGGAGCAGCCCGCCCGGGGGCTGTCGCCACGACGTCGCGCAACACGAGATCGCCGTTCGGCGGCATGCGCCGGAGGTTCTCGTCGCGTTCCGGATTTTCCTCCAGCAGCTTTTCGAGCCGCAGGAACGCGGCGAGCGCGGTCGCCGACTGGCGCCACGCGCTCACCAGCTGGTCGATCGGCAGCAATGCACGGCTGATCAGCACATTGGAGGCGATCATCGCGCCCGGGGAAAGCTGGCCGTCGATGACCAGGAGCGCCGCTGCGCCGAGCGCGAACGACTGTTGCGTGTACCGGATGAACTTGCTCCATGCCACGACCCGGCTGTTCACGTCGTGCGCCACGGTGGCCCCGTTCAGATAGGCTTGATGCGAGACGGCCCAGCGACGGCGCAAATTATCGATCATCCCCATCGATTCGATGACTTCGGCGTTGCGCAGCTTGCTTTGCAGGTAGACGTTGGAATCGATGCCCGCGCGGGCCGCGGCCTCCGAGGGCGCCACGGTCTGGCGGTGGCCGAACCAGGCCAAAGCTCCCTGGATCAACGCGAACACGATCGCCAGCACGCCGAGCAACGGATGCAGGAAGAAGATGACCGTGATGTAGATCGGCGTCCAGGGTGCGTCGAAGAAAGCGAAGATGCCGTTGCCGGTGAGGAACTGGCGGATCTGGATCAGATCGGTGAACGCGCGCGCGGGGTTGCCTTGTGCGTGCCCCAGCGACGACTCGAAGCTCGCGTTGAAAACCCGCGTGCTCAGTTGCTGGTCGAAGCGCACGCCGGCGCGCACCAGCACGCGAGAGCGCGACCACTCCGAAAACGACATCATCATCAGCAGGAACAGCGTGATCAGCGAGACGGCCAGCAGCGTCAATTCGCTCTGGCTCGCCAGGACACGGTCGTAGACCTGCAACATGTAGAGCGTCGGCGCCAGCATCAGCAGGTTGGCCACCATGCTGAACAGGCCGACGGCCCGGAATTCGCGCTTGAACGCCCAGATAGCGGCTGCAAGCTCGCTGCGCTGGAAAAAGGAAGGTGTTTTCATCTGTCTTTCGCGGCGCTCACGCGACCACGGCTTCGGTAGCGGCGGCAGCGCGTTGCTGCTGCGCCTGTTGCGCTTGCTCTGATGCTTTTTTCAACGCAGCGAGGACCTCGTCGCGCGGGCCGAATGCGGCCATCTGCCCATCGCGCAAGACCAGCAGCTTGTCGACAACCGCCAGAACGCTCGTTCGATGGGTCATGACGACGAAGGTCGTGCCACGGCTCTTGAGTTCGAGGATGGCTGCGGCAAGGGCAGCGTCACCGGCCTCGTCCAGGCTCGAATTCGGCTCGTCCAGCACGACGAAGGCCGGGTCGCCATAGATCGCCCGTGCCAGGCCCACGCGCTGGCGCTGCCCACCGGAAAGCATCGCCCCTTCGCGGCCCACGGCGCTGCCGTAACCGTGCGGCAGTTCCATGATGTAGTCGTGCAAGCCGACGGCCCGCGCTGCTGCCTCCAGCTTGTGCGGCTCGCTCTCGCCGAAGCGCGCGATGTTTTCGGCGATCGTGCCGTCGAACAGCTCGACGCCCTGCGGCAGGTAACCCACGTGAGGGCCCAGTTCCGACTTGTCCCACGTGTGCACGTCCGCACCGTCGAGGCGGACCTTGCCGGCCATGGCGGGCCACAAGCCGGCAAGCATGCGGGCGAGGGTCGTCTTGCCCGATGCGGACGGGCCGATCACGGCAAGCACTTCTCCCGGCCGCAGCGCGAAGTTCACGCCACGAAGAATCGCGACATTGCTGCCCGGCGCGCCGGCAGTCAGTTGCTCCACCTGCAACAGGCCCTTGGGCGCGGGCAACTCCATGGCCGCGGTTTTCGCCGGAACCATCGCGAGCAGGCCTTCCAGGCGCCCCCACGATTCGCGGAAATTGATCACCGAGCGCCAATTGGCGACGATCTGCACCAGCGGCGTGAGAATCCGGCCGCCGAGGATCGAACCGACGATCATCATGCCGCTGCCGCCATTGAGCAGGCCGTGCAGCAACAGCCACGCGCCCAGTCCCAGCATGAGCGAGCTCAGCACCAGTTGCAGCAATTTCATCACCGCCTGGTAGCCGCCCGCTCGCTCCGATGCCAATGCCTGCAGGCCGAGGAACTCACGTTGCTTTTCCATCCAGCGGCGATGGATGTCCTTGAGCATGCCCATCGACTCGATCACCTGCGCATTGCGCAGCGTTGTGTCGGCGTATTGCTGCGCCGCGACCGAATTCCTGTTCGCTTCGGCCAGCGGCGGTTTCGTTGCGCGCTCGTTCGCCCAGCCCACGGCGACCTGAATCACCGCGGCAATCAGCGACACCACGCACAGATAGGGATTGATCAGGAGCACGACGAGCAGGAACACGACCGACGATGGCGCCTCCATGACCGAGGACACGACCTGCGAGGTCAGGAACTCGCGCACCACCCTCAGGTCGCTCATTGCCTGCGGAGTGCCGAGAGGCAGCCGTCGCAGGTTGGCGGTGAACACCGCATCGAACACGCGCGCGCCCATCTTGCGGTCGAACTCCAGTCCCGCTTCGTGCAGGACCGCCCCTCTTGCCCATTCGAGCAATTCCATCACCACATAGGCACCCAACACCAGGATCGTGAGCATCACGAGGGTCAGGTGATTGCGGCTGCCGACCACGCGGTCGTACACCTCGAGCATGTACATGCTCGGCGCGAGCACCAGCAGGCTCGCCACCAGGCTGAACAACGCCGCCCGCGAGAACTGAGGCCGCAGCTCGCGAAGCGCTTCGGCGAGTTCGGATGTTTCTGAATTCTTGTTCACAGGTGGGCCTGTACCTTGATGTACTCCGGAATCAGTCCGGGCTGTGCCTTGACGGCGGCGAAAGCTTGCGCGCGGTTCGTCTTGTCCTGGAGGCCGGCGAACCAAAACGACAATTCGAAAACGCCCGACTGGTTGCGCGCCAGGATGACCTCATGCAGCTTCTCGTGATGGAATCGTTCTTCCTCGGCTTGCGAAAGCGGCACCTGGAACTTCATTCGCCCATCGAGCGTGTACATGGACAGCTCGCCGGCACGGATGCTCAAAGTGTGGCGATCGAAATACACCGGACTCGACTCCAGGAATTCCAGGCGCGGCAGCGGCTTCCCCGCGATCTTCGAAAGGTGCAAGGGGCTTTCCGGATGCTGGAAGACCACGCGTGCGCTGCGGCAGACGGCGTAGATCGCATTGCAGACCATCTGCGAACCCATGGCGGGAAACTGCTCCCGCAGCTGGTGATAGGCCAGGTGATGCAGCGTGACCCGGTTCCAGCACCGGTTCTCCTGCACGATGGGCGCGAGCGCATTGCAGACCTGCGCAAAGGCGGCTTGCAGCGCGACGAGTTTGCCGCGCTGTTCGGGAGAACTCAGCTGAAGCCGGATCGGGGGCGGCGATTTCATATAGGACGAGATCATATAGGCAGTCCTATATGAAACATGCCATGACCCTGCGTAACAGTCGGAATCAGCTCAGTTCGGCGCGAACCCTTTGAGGGCCTCGACAAGCTTCGTCACGACGCCAGCCCAGTCGCCGGGGGACTGCTGGCGGAACAAGCGGGCGTCCGGATACCAGGGGGACTGCGGCAGCGCGCCGCCCCAGCGGTAGTCGCTCCAGTACGGCAGCATCATCCACAGGGGCTTGCCGAGGCCGCCGGCAACGTGCGCCACCGACGTGTCGATCGAGATCACCACGTCCATCTGCGACGCGAGCGCGGCGGTTTCAGCGAAGTCGAACAACGCTGCGTCGTGAACCCGCATGCGTCCTTCCGGGAGCGAACGGCGGTCGGCGTCCTCGATTTCTCTTTGCAATGCGTGGAACTCGAAATCTTCGTCGAACAGCGGCTGCAGCAACGAGAGCGGCACACTTCGTTGCCGGACCGGATTCATGTCGATGTTCCGATTGGCTTTGCTTGACCACACCAGGCCCACGCGACGCCGAACTTTGGGCCCCAACCTTCGCGCCCACTCTTCGCGCGCTGCGCTCGGTGCGGTCAGATAAGGGAATTCGGACGGGACGGTGTCCACCCGCGTGTCGAAAGCGCGCGGCAGATCCATGATCGGACACTGGTAGTCGGCCGGCGGCGGCGGCAAGGCCGCGTCAACGACCTGGATGTCCGGATTCATCGCGCCGAACAAGCGAACGAGTGCAGCCGGCGCATGCAGAACCAGCGTCGCGCCGCGCAGCTGGAGCGGCTTGACGTAGCGCGCGAACATGATGAAGTCGCCGAGGCCGACTTCGCCGACCAGCATGAGGCGCTTGCCTGCGAGCGGCTGCGCGCCGGTCCAGAGGGCATACGGTTGGTCCGGCTTGTGGTTCCTGAACCTTGTTTTCCATCGCCATGCAAACTCGGCCCACCCTGCCGCATAGTCGCCCCGCCACAGCAGAGCCTCTGACCTGACGAGGTGTGTCAAGGCATCCTTCGGGTTGCGCGCCAGGATCTTGTCGAATTGCGCGACCGCTCGATCCGGCCGATGCATGTCCAGATCCAGCAACGCGAGGCTTTGCCATGCGACGACGTTGTCCGGTTCCGCGGTGATCGCGCGCTGGATCGCTTCTTCGGCTTCGCCGTAGCGCCCGAGGAGCTTGAGCACGTGCGCGTACTGCGCCCAGCCGCGCGCGCAACCGGGGTCCAGACGCAGCGCTTCGTCGAAGGCTGTCAGGGATTCGTCGATGCGTCCGATATCCGCAAGGACAGCAGCGCGCTCCGAGCGCAAGATGGCGGAATCGGGCAGGCGGGCAATTGCCTCGTCCAGGGCTTTCAGCGATTCATCGACGCGCGACAAATTGCGCAATGACGACGCCAGCTTCATCCACACCCCGGCGTGGTCCTGCTCGATGCGAAGGGCTCGCCGCGCGAATTCGACGCAGCTTGCGAAGTCCTGGATCCGGAAAGTGATGGCGATGAGGCGATGCAGGACGAGCCGCTTGTCCGGAGCGGCGTGGAAGTTCTGCTGGTACAGCTTGGCGGAAGCAAGCCACCTGCCTGCTCGAAAGAGACGCTCTGCTTCCTGCAGGGCTTTTTCTGCTTCGCTGTTTCCCTCGACTTGCATCTTCAAGCCACGCGCTTCACGCGGGGAAGAACTGGCGAAGCTGGGCCTGGACCTTGGCGACGACACCGTCCCAGTCGCCGGGCTTAGCCTGCCGGAACAAGTGCGCGTCGGGATACCAGGGAGACTGCGGCAGCGTGCCGCCCCAGCGGTAGTCGCTCCAATAGGGCAGCAGCATCCACAGGGGCTTGCCCAGGCCGCCGGCAAGATGCGCCACCGACGTGTCGATCGAGATCACCAGGTCCATCTGCGACGCGAGCGCCGCGGTTTCGGCGAAGTCGGTCAGCTCGTGGCCGTGCAACCGGACGCGGCCATCGGCTTGCAGCTGCGCCCTGTCGGCGTCACTGAACTCATTTTGCAACGCGTGGAATTCGAGATTGCAATCGAGAAGCGGCTGCACCGCGGTGAAAGGCATGCTGCGCCGGCGGATGGCATTCGTGTCGATGTTGCGATCGCCTTGGCCCCACCACATCATGCCCACGCGCTGTCGGGTCTTGTCCCCGAGCCTGGCCGCCCAGGCGTGCATGGCCTCGTCGGGGACGCGCAGGTAAGGGAAACGGGCGGGGACGTTGTCGACGCGTGTGCCGAAGGCACGCGGCAGTTCCATGATCGGGCATTGGTAGTCGGCGGCGGGCATCGGCCCCGGATCCTCCGCAACCTCCACACCGGGAAGCGCGGAGAACAGCCGCAGCAGCGCCCGGTTCGCGTACAAGAGGACGGTCGCCCCCCGCTGTTGCAGCGGCTCGACATAGCGGACGAACATCAGGAAGTCGCCCAAGCCGACTTCGCCGCGCACCATGATGCGCTTGCCTTGCAGCGACTGGGCCCCGGTCCACAGCGGATACGGCTCGTCGGGTTTGTAGCGCCGATATTTGCTGCGCCAACGCCACGAGAACTCGTTCCAGCCCGATGCGTAGTCGCCCAGCCAAAGCAGGGCTTCCGCCTTCATGGAGTGCGTGACGGGATCGTCGGGCTGCAGCGCGAGTGCCCGGTCGAATTCCGCGATTCCTTCCGCGCCGCGATGCGCGTCCACCCGCATCATGCCAAGGCTTTGCATCGCATACACCGCCTTCGGATCCGCCTTGAGTGCTCGCCGCAGCGCGTCTTCCGCCTCCGCATGGCGATCCAGCGTCTTCAGTACATAGCCGAAGTTGGCCCAGGCATCGGCGCAATTCTCGTCGAGGCGGATTGCGTGCTCGAACGCCTGCATCGACTCCGGGTAGCGGCCCAGATGCGCCAGCACGATGCCGCGATTCGAATGGAACAGAGCCGATTCGGGGCGGCGAACGATTGCCTGGTCGATCGCATCCAGCGCTTCCGCGTAGCGCCGCATTCGACTGAGCGAAAGGGCGAGCCTCTGCCATACGTCGGGCTGGTTTGCATCGACACGCAATGCGCTTTGCGCCAGTTTCGAACAGCTCTCGAGGTCGCCCAAGCCGTAGGTGATCTCGATCATCCGAAGGAGCACGAAACGCTTGTTGCGCGCGAGGCCGAAGTTCGCCTGGTACAGCTTTGCCGCATCGAGCAGCTTTCCTTCCCTGTACAGGGTCTCCGCCCGACGGAAGACCTCGGCAGTTTCGTCGTCTTGCTTCTGCATGCTCAGAAGTTCTCTCGCGCAATCGAGGGGTACGTCATGCCTGGGTCGGCAAGCGCGATGAACCACGGATTCAACACCGGCCGGGACATCCCATAACGCAAACCGGCACCCCCCGGATCGAGCATGCATCCGCCCGCCTGCTCGAGCACGGCCTGGGCCGCTGCGGTGTCCCACTGCGAGGTGGGGCCGAGGCGGGGATAGAGGTCCGCCCTTCCCTCGGCCACCCGGCATATCTTCAGCGAACTGCCTGCAGGCACGAAATCGAACGGGCGCCCGACGCGCTCCAGCCAGGCGCCTAGCTCGGGCCCTGCGTGCGAGCGGCTTCCAGTGATGCGCAGCGCTGCCGGCGCCGCAACAGGCGCGACTCGCACCGGCGCCGACTGAGACCCTGCCTTCTTCCAGGCACCGCTCCCGGCCGCGGCGTAATACAGCTCACCGAGCGCAGGTGCGAAGACAACGCCCGCTCGCGCAGCGCCGTCGACAATCAACGCGATGTTGACGGTGAACTCGCCGTTGCGCCCGAGGAACTCCTTCGTCCCGTCGAGCGGGTCGACCAGGAACAGCGTGTCCGTGGCGACCGCCGGCGCACCGGATTCCTCGGACCATCGCGGCACGCCCGGGAAGGCCCCGGCAAGCCCTTTCGAGATCACCTCGTCCGCGCGCAAGTCGGCTTCGGTGACGGGCGAATCGTCTTCCTTGCGCCAGCTTTGCGGCGTGCCGGCCTCGTAGACGCGCATGATCTCCGCACCTGCCCGCTCCGCGATGCCGCAAAGCTGCGCCAAGCCGCTTTCGTCCAGATTCACCTGCTCAGGCCTCGGCAGCTTGGCTGCGGGCCGCTTCCGCCTGTGCGAGTTCCTCTTCGTATTGGCCAACCAAGGGGCCGAGCTCCTCGAGTAGCGGCTTCAGGTACGCCTCGTACTTGCGCCAGCGGTTCACCGACGTCTTGTAGATCGGCTTGCGAACTTGCGCCACGCTCGCCGTGACGACCTTGCGTTCGTTCTCATAGAACTTCAGGCAGTTGTCGTCCCACGGCAGGTCGAGATAGGCAATGATGCGGCGCGCCTGGTTTTCCAGGTCGTTCACCATGTCTTCGTAGCGCACCTGCAGGATCTTGTCGCCCATGCGTTCGGTCCACAGGTTCATGTAGTCGTTGTACAGGCGATACGCCTTGCCAAGGTCGCGCAAATCGTATGAGAAGTTGATCCCGTCAGGGAAGTAGATGCGATATTCCGAGAGGCAGATTTCCACCGGATGCCTGCGCGCGTGAATGAAATAGGAGCCGGGCAGGATCGCATCCAAAACACCTACCCAGTTGTAGTTGCCCGGCATCTTGTCGACGACGCGCTTCGGTCCCGGTCCGGCCAGGCGCTCGATCGTCTCGAGGTACAGCTTGCCGCGCTCCGCGATGCTCAGGCCGCGGCAGTCGGCAAGAGTTGTCTCACGGCCCTCGTACAACGTTTCCAGCTTGGTGCGCCCGATCTGGACCCCGTTGATCACCCCGGCGCCAAGCTTCAACTCCCCGGCCCCGTAGGTATCCGGGTGGCTGGAGATCACTTGCTCCAGCAGTGTGGTCCCCGAGCGCGGCATCCCCACGATGAAGACGGGCTTGTTGGTCGGCGTGGCCTGCCGGCGCATCTCCTCGAAGTCGGCAGGCTTCAGGAGATTCTTCAACATCGTGTACACGCTGCGCATGCGGGCATCGGACCAGGGCGTCAGCTCCTTCTGGATTTGCCCTGCGCGCGCGTAATGGCCGAATGCCGCTTCGAGTTCGCTGACATCTTCCAGCGCCTTCGCCATCGCGTAATGAATTTCCACCTGATGGTTCTTGGCTTGCGCGGAAACCTTCGCCATTGCGATATTCAGGCGCTTGAAGGCGTCGTCGCCGTACTCGTACTTGTGCTCGTAACCGACCACACGCAGCGCACCCGCATTGTTGGGGTCGAGCTGCAACGACCTGCTGATCGAGATCTGCGACTCGGCAATGGCGCCCATTTGGCGCTGCAGCACGCCGAGGTCATACCAGTTGGTCGCCTCGTCGGGCGCCAGTTCGGTTGCCTTTCGGAAGGATTCCATTGCCTCTGTCATCCGATCGATCTGCGACAACGTCTTGCCCATGCACGCATGCACGAACCACGAGACGCTGCCTTTATCGATCAGTTGCTGCAGCCGCTCGAGCGCCAAGTCATGCTTGCGAAGCTTTTCCACGACAAGCGCCGCCCAGGCCGTCACCACGGCCGCCGTCGGGTCCGGTGCGTTCACGAGCGGCTCCAGGACCTGCCGGGCTTCGTCGAACCGGCCTGCGTCGCTCAGGACCGCCGCTTTTTTCAGGACAAACGGTTCATGCCCGGGCTTGGCCGCGATCAGGAGATCCGTCATCCGCAGCGCTTCATTGAATTCCTGGCGCTTGGCATGCAGATGCACAAGCCGCATCAACAGCCTTTCGGGCGTGTTGCCCAGCGGAATCGCCCCACGCAGCGCCTCCAGCTCATCGGCCTCGTTGCCACGCAAGTTGGCGATCTTCGCCAGCTCGAGGCGGAGCTCTTTCGCGCCCGGGCGTGCCTCTACGGCGGCCTTCTGCGTGGCATAGGCGTCGTCCGGCCGTCCCAGGCGAAGAAAAATTTGCGCCTTGATCGCGAGAAATTCCGGGTCTTTGGGCGCGGCGAGGAGCTCACGTTCAACAACGGCGAAGCTCAGGTCATAGGCGCCGTCTTCGAAGATCTTGCGCAAGCCGTTGAGCCGTTTGAGCCGATCAGGCATCTGCTGGGGGGCGCCTGCTTGGGAGACGGGGGTTGTTTCCATTAGAAACTCTCAATATTAAAAAGCAGAACCCTGCCGGCTTGCGCGGGCAGGGTCCTTGTGACCTGCCGCGGGGCGGCAGGCGGAGTTGGCGATTTTAGACGATGTCCGTGTAGGCCATGTCGGTCACACCGGTCAGCTTCAGCAGGACCGTCTGGCCCGTGCCGTCAGCGTCGTACACCAGGTAGCCGTCGGTGCCGACGACGCCGAAGTAGTACTGGATCGTGCCGTTCAGGGCCGTATCAGCGGCCGTGACGAGCGCCGTCAGCGAAGCTGCAGCCGTGAGGTTCTCGGTGTAGTTCGTGCCGCTGCCCGCGGTCGTGAAGTCCAGCACGTCCGAGCCGCTGGTGAAGCCGCTGGCGATCGTATCGGTCACGGCCGTCAGCGTGCCGCCGGAAGGCAGAACACCGTCGACGTTGTCGAAGTGGATCGTGTCGGCACCGGCGCCGACCGCGAACGTGTCCGCGCCCTTGCCGCCCCAGACCACGTCAGCACCCGAACCCGTCGTGATCGACATGGCGGTCGTGGCCTTCGTCACGTCGCTGACGTTGAAGGTCACCACACCCGTCTCGCCGCTGGCGCTCAGGCTGGCGATCGACTTCTCGACCACCGTGACGGTCAGCGTGCCCGGGCCCGTGCCCGTGATCGTGCCGCCCGCGGACGTGGTGTTGTCCAGGGTCAGCGTGACCGCGGAGGTCGCCGTGCCCGTCGACGTTGCGATGGAACCGAACGTGTTGCCCACGAAGTTCAACGTCGCGTCGGCGCCCAGCTTGGTCGCGGAGATGGTGGCCGTAGCCAGCACGCCCGAACCGGTTTGGACGTCTGCGTAAGCGGTTGCGTTCACGCCGGATGCGGTCTCCGTCAGCGAACCCAGGGTCATGCTGCCGTCGTTTTGGTAGATGTAGGCGTCGGCCGTGCTGGTGGCACCGCTGGCGGTGACATTCAGCGCCGACATGTTGCCCGACACGTACATGTAAGCGTCAGCGTAAGCCGTCTTGCCCGATGCCGTCACCGTAACCGTTCCGACATTGCCTTCCGCCGTGTAGTAGTACGAGCCGTAGTCGCCCGCCGAAGAGCCGCTGCCGGAGGCGGTCACCGTCAGCGAACCGAGGTTGCCGACGATATCCGTGTACGTCCACATGTGGGCGTCCGAGTCATGGCCGCTCGCGACGAGCGCGATCGAACCGACGTCGCCACTGACCGTCGACAGCGAAATGCCGACGCTGGAAGTGTTACCGGAGGCGGTAAGCGTCAGCGAACCCAGGTCGCCGGCAACGTAAGTCGTTTCCATCCATGCGTAGGAATCGGCGCCGCTGGCCGTCAGCGTGAGGCTGTTCAGGTCGCCGTAGCCGTACAGGTAATAGATGTACGCGGTGGAGCTCGCGCCACTGGCCGTCAGCGTGATGTCGCCAATGTCGCCGGACACCGTGAGGTAGCTGTCGATGTAGGCTTCGGAGGTGTCGCCGGACGCCGTGATCGTCACGGTATCGAGGTTGCCGCCAACGAACACTGCGTCGTAGATGTAGGCGCTGGAGCTGTCACCAGAGGCGGTCAGCGTGATGCTGCCCAGGTCGGCGGAGACCGACAGGTAGCTGTACAGGTACGCATTGGCGTCGGCAGCGGAAGCGGTAAACGTCACCGAGCCCACGTTGCCGTAGACGTAGATGCCTTCGTCGTAGTACGCGCTGGCGCTTTGGCCGGAGGCGACGCCGCTGATCGCGCCGATGTCGCCCGAAACGCTCATCGTGTAGGAAGCCCACGCCGTCGAGTTGTCACCGCTGGCCGTGATGGCTGCGGAGGACATGTTGCCCACGCTGAAGATGTAGGTGTCGACATAGGCCGACGACGAGGCACCCGAGGCGGTGATCGCCAAGGTGTCCAGGCTCATCACGTTGCCGCTGCTG
>Ga0068868_100002737_pt1 | contig 12215 bp, 11 predicted proteins | sample KBSMisM42_FD_64660 | JGI IMG/M metagenome (GOLD analysis project Ga0068868, IMG submission 64660) | Miscanthus rhizosphere microbial communities from Kellogg Biological Station, Michigan, USA - KBS Miscanthus M4-2 | ecosystem: Host-associated > Plants > Roots > Rhizosphere > Soil ...
AAAGATGGCGCACGCTGCCGCACCGATGCAGGCCAAAGCGGCCGCTAATTTCTGCGAGGAAGGAAGGAACTTAAAACTCAACGGCAGCATGGCGGATGCAACCACGGCGCTAAGGAGTGCTCCACGCGATCCTGTGAGCAGAATCGCTGCGATGCAAGCGATCAGCTGGATCCAGAGGAACACTCTCATCGCGTTGCTTTTGGCCCGGATCACCAGATAAATCATCATCGGCATGCACATCGCCAGCATCAATCCCAAGTCGTTTTCGTTCACGCCCATGATGGAGTAGCGACTTTCCTCCCACCGTTCCATCCCGCGGGACGCCTCCAGTTGCGCAGCCGTCGTGCCGCTGGCGAAGTTATAGAGCGTAAGCATAGATGCAACAAAAATCCCTGCCAAGTAAGCCTGCATAAGGCCTAAGACGCGACCCTCACCTGTCGCCAACTCCCAAATCAGCCAGACGGCGATGAACAGTTGCGAATAGGTGCCGATGCGTGTCCACGTGCTATCGGTATCCATACTCCAAAAGACACTTAGAGCTGAAAGTCCCACGAAGGCCGCCATCAAGTAGTGAATGATCGACAAGGTGCGGCGTTCGTGCCTCACCGCAACTGCCACAAGCGCAATCCCCAGCGTGGCGACACCCAACCAGCGGCTCAGGGCGAACCCATTGAGTTGCGGCGCCTCTTCCCAGGGCAGCGAGAATAGAAACGCGCAGAGGCCAATATAGGCGGTGCTCTCCAACACTGTTGCAGAGTTGTTGGCAGCCCCCAGATAATATCGATCCGAGGGAATGGTGACGTTCATGCCGCTTCGACCCCGATTTCTGGAACCGGCAAACTTTCGCCTCGGTATGAAGCCGCAGATTTCCCAAGACGGCGGTCGATCCTGAACAAAATAATTCCGGTTCCGATGAGCTGCACGATGGCAGCCAGCAGAGACGAATCTGCGGCGCCCATCAGTCCGTAGCGTGGGATAAGGAATGCCGACGACGCGGCCGTAGCTACTCCCACAATCACCAGAAGAGGCACTTGCGGACGAAGGCTTCGGGCCGCCGTCATCACAAAACCCAATCCCGACGCGATGAACGCGATTGTGCCGGCAATCATCAGCCGCACCAAAACACCCGAATATCGGGCATATTCCGGGCGGAAAAGATGCGCAAGTATAGTAGCGCCGAACAACATCGAAACCACGACTGCACCTGCTCCCAGCAAACCGCCCAGAGCGACGGCGAGAATGGCAAACTTTCGAAATCCAGCTTGGTCGGCGCCGACACATGCCTTGGCGACCGGCAGAAACAGTGCTTGGCCATATGCCGAAACCACCAGGGTCCCTGCGCTTAAAAGGGAAGCGACTGCGGCGTACATGCCGAGCTCCGCGCTACCGCGGTGGGCTTCAACGAAGTAGCGCGTGACATTTGTGTTCAGCGAGACCAGCATCGATATCACGCCCAGCGGAAGAGCCATCCGAAAAAGCGGGAGAATCCAGTCACCAATTCCGCTGGCTGAAATCGTGAGCTCGGATTTGACCGGCCCAAAGGTTGCATCCCAACTGAAGAGCACCAAGAGTCGGCCGATTAGCAGCGCCACCAGAGCCCACACGACGCTCCCCGTGGAATACATGGTGATCCACATTGCAGCCAGCGACAACGCGCCGCGGAACATGAGCGAGAGAGAAATCCTATCCATCCGTTCCTGCTTCTGCATTACCCCGTAGAAGGTCTCACTCACGAGTTCCACCACCTGAGCGGCCCCCACCAAAATGATTACCGAGGCTTTCTCTCCACCGCTCCCCAGCGCCGCGACGATGGCAACTATCCCGAGCGCCACGCCAAGCGAAATCAGGCGAAAGGTTAGGTATTGAACAAACCGAAAGCGATCCATTAAATCGGATGCGAGTAGCGATCGCAACTGGAAATTCGCGAAGAGCACGATGGGCGCTGAGACCGCTAAACCCCAAGCGTACTCTCCCAACTTTTGAGGACTGCCGAATTTCGCAAGGATCACCACAATCAGCCACTGGCATGCGGAATAGAAGATGTTTCCGGCCAACACCCACGTGAAATCAGTCTTGAAGCGGCGTTCCATGCGTTTGAGATTGAGTGAGAATAAAGCGGCGCAGGCTCAAGCACGCCGCTGATAGTGATCCCGGTATCTTCCATACGCGCGGGTCTGGATGGGATCCATTCGCCAGTCGTTCAATATTGTTCCGATGACCGGGATTTGATCCTGCCGAAGTCGTTCGCACACCGCCCTCAGTTCCTCTTTGCTTCTGGTATTCGCACGAACCACCATCACAACCCCGTCCGATAGCCGCCCTAAAATGCGCGCATCCGCATAGAGCATCAGGGGCGGAGTATCGATCAGGATCAGGTCGAAGTCTTTACGGCAGCGCTTCAAAAGCGTATAGAAATCAGCCGAATGGAGTAGTGTCATCGAAGACGCATCCACCGGACCGGTGGGCAATACCGAAAGGCACGGCGTTGCTGTGGGCCGGACAAACGATTCGAGCGGCAAGTAATTCGCAGCATCAGGCGCATGACTACGTAACAGCACGTCAGTCAGGCCCCGATCGTTCGGGACATTAAAAATGTCATGCAATCTTGGCCGCCGAAGATCGGCGTCGATCAACAGGACCCGTTGTCTACGCTCGGCCGCCACCACACCAAGATTCGTCAAAACGGTGGTTTTGCCTTCCATCATGTCGACACTGGTCACAACCAGTGTCTGTCCACCCGAACGCATGGCGTAGGTTTTGGAATCTCTCGGTTGATCTGACCCGAATAATATCGAAGTCAAAGCCCCACGGAAGGACTCACTCAATATAGAGTTGGCATGGTTGATGGTCACTAGCCCCACTTCGTCCGACGATCGAAACTTGATCAGTTTTCCGCCGCGGTAATCCAGCGCGTGCGCGTCTTTCGCGGAGGGAATCACGCCCAGCTCCGGGATGTCCAATACTCGTATCTCTCCTGGGCGGCGCACGGTGTTGGAACGATCTGTGAGGAGTACCAATCCCAATCCCCCTAGTGTTCCGAGACCGAAGCCGATCGCCATATTCAGTGGAACCTTTGGACTGTAAGGCTCGGAGGGAACGGCGGCAGCGTCGATCAGGCGGATGTTAGTCGCACGCAGAGCAGACGCTGCACCGGCCTCCTTCGCCTTTTGAAGAACGGTTTCGTACAATTTTTGAGTGGTGTCGATCTCGCTCTTCAGCATGTTGTATTGCCGGTCGTTGGCCATTTCTTGTTCTGCAGCTCGAAGTTGACGGGCATGGGCGGCAGCGAGAAGCATTTCCAGACGGCTGGCCGCCGTATACTCGTTGCCCATTCTCGCCACCGTAGCCTTACGCTCTTCGTCCATAGCGCGTTGGGTTTCTGCAATTTGCGCCTGAAGGCGTTCCACTTTGTAGTTAGTGGGCGTGTAAAGCGTCTGCAGCTGAGCCAACTCACGCCGCATGTTCCCGAGATCGACTTGGTATTGATGAAAAGGCCCAGTTGCCAGTGCATCCGCGAAGAGATCGCTGCCTTTATCCGTGGCCGTCTCATAGCGGGATTGTTTTGCCGCACGATCCGCTTCGGCCTTGTTTAATGCTTCCTGGGTCAGGCGGGTACGTTCCTGCGCGACCGTGCCCTCATTTCCCGCAAGAACTAAGCCAGATGCTTGGGCGAAGCTCTGCAAATGTTGATTTGCTTTCTGCACCGACGCCTTTAAATCAGCCGCCTGCTTATTCAGCCAATCGGTAGTGTCCAGCACTAACTGCTCGCGAGCTTCGCGGTTCATGTCAACGAAGGCGGATTTGGCGGCGTTAGCGCCTTGGGCAGCCCTTTGTGGATTCGGAGAATCAAAGAACAGCTCGATCACCTGCGATTGCAAGGACGTTCGGATCGTGAGTGCGTCTTTTACGGCCTTGATCCGTCGATCTTCATCCGGGATTTGCTGTGTCCGCGGGAATCCGATCGCACTCTGCAATTTCGCGAGAATGTCCTGCGGGGACTCTGTTCCCGGCGCTCCAATCTTCAAAGTATCGGCGACTCGCTTTGCCAGAGTGTCGCTTTCGAGCACTTTTACCTGATTCTGCAAGTAATTTTCAGGAGATGCGTTCGGCAGCGTGGCAGCAATGGGCGAAATCTGGTCGTTGTTGAAACCCTCAAGTTGAATTGAGGTGCGAGCTCGATAGGTGGGAGTCATCAATAGGCTGACGCCCCATCCAATAAGCAAGCCCAAAAACGCCATGGCCGCAATTGCGCCCTTTCGGCGCCACAATGTGCTTGTAAGAGCGTTCAGTGCTACCGGATCGCCAGGCGCCGCAACAAAATCACTTTGAGCGTAGCGAGGTACCGGTTGGGAAGTTGATCCGGTCCATCGTCTCTCAACCTCCGTCCGAGGCAGGTTCGTCAAATCATGCGCCATACAATTATTCCTCTCAACGGACTGGTAAGAGCACGGTGGAATTCCGCACCACTATGGACGGCTCCAAATGGCTACCCCTGTGGCCGCCTGGATAGCCGCTTCCATTGCTCTGGCAGCTATTTTCTTCGGACCACTGGGCGGGACAACCAAAATGTCGTTCGGCCGCATCGCAATGTCCTCAGATTTCCCGGCTAGAATTTTTCGCAGGTCCACTGGGATTTCTTTGCGCTCCGACGACCCCGGCATTACCCGGACGATCTTGGAATTTTGCGGAGCCGGAGTCGTGCCGAACCCTTGGGCACTGGAGAGCGCCTGCAAGACCGTTACGCCGTCACCCTTCAAAATGACTTCACCCGGCTTCTTCACTTCTCCGATGACGAAGACCGCCTCGGCGGTTGGCACCGTAATCACGTCGTTCGGGAACACCGGTATGTTCTCTGCCGGGTGAGTGCCGGATAGCAAATCCTTGACGCCGACATCCGCAATACTATATTTCCCGCTAACGTCGGCCCTGGCATTCGGCAAGGGGATCGCGCCGTACTGAATCTGCCGGCTGATATTTACACGGGGACCCGCGTCCGCCCGGAGCCCATCCGCGAGCGAAATGGTTTCCACCAGCGTCTTATGTCCCTCTAGCTGGTGGACGCCTGGATGGTTCACGGCTCCCATTATTGAGACCGGTTGACTGCCAAAATCTGTGAGCTCAACTGACACCTGGGGCTTGAGCAACTCTTTCGAGTACCTCTGCACCAGTTCAGCCTTAAGCTGCGCCGTGGTTAAGCCGGCCGCATGCATCTTTCCGACAAGGGGAAGGTCCAAGTCCCCGCTGGGATCGAGCTTTATAGGTTTGTCGCCGATTTCTTCTACGCCTAATACCCAGACTTTTATTTGGTCGTTGGGTCCGAGCAGGTAAGAAGATCGACTCTCTGCTGGAGTGGCGGCGCCCCCTTGTTGACCGTTCAAGGTGCAGAAACTCGTAAGAGTGGCTGCTGCCACTACGAATGTTTTATGGAACGCGCTTACGTAGGAATATTTTCTAAATTTGAGCATAGCTACCGCAGTCTCAAGTGCCAAGAGTGCCTTTCGGTTACCTCGCCTTGTCTAGTCGAAATCAATGCAACATGTGGGCCAAAGCGCGCTATTCGCGCAAAATGAATGCGATACGGTCCCCTACCGGATGCTCGTTGAGGGGCTGCCGCATCAACAGCGGCGCGGCAGTCGCTAGAAGTGGAAGCAAGGTACTTCCGAATCCATAAGGCGCTCGACCGCATCAGAGGTGCAATCCAGAATCGCCTGCGGGCTGCGGCGGTGGTGAGACTTGGCCGCGCGCCTCCCAGCGATGCAGTTTATTGAGTAGCGATTTGTAACAAATATCCAGCCGCTTCGCTGCCAGCTTGCGGTTCCAATTCACTTCGTTGAGAGTCCGCAGAATCAATTCTTTCTCCGCTCCCTCCGCGGCATTCGCAGATTGTTCCTTGAGAGAGCCGCTGGCGCGCGAGTTCGTGTCCGCAGACAATTTGCCCTTCTGCAGTTCCATAAGCGCCATGCGGACATCTGGCAGAATCAGAAAGCGCTTTACATTATTCTCCAGTTGGCGGATGTTTCCGGGCCATGCATGAGCCGCGAATGCCGACAATAACTCTGGAGGCAACTGTTGGACCGGGCTCTGATATTTGGAACGATATTTTTCCAGGAATGCATTGCATAACGGGACAATATCTTCGGGGCGTTCTCTGAGCGGCGGCACCTCCACCGTGATCACATTCAGCCGGAAGAGAAGATCTTCGCGAAATCCTCCGGTGGAAACAAGTTTATCCACCGGCTTGTTGGTGGCCGCCAAGACGCGTGCTTCCGATTGGAGCGTATGTGTCCCACCTACCCGTGAAAACTCGCCATCCTGCAAAACGTGGAGCAGCTTGGCTTGCAATGCGGGACTCATCTCGCCAATCTCGTCAAGCAGGATAGTTCCGCCATTCGCAAGTTCAAATTTGCCCGGTTTGTCCCTTTGCGCGCCCGTGAAGGCGCCCCGCTCATGGCCGAATAATTCAGATTCCAGTAAGTCCGCGGGCAGAGCGGCGCAATTTACCCGGATGAAAGGACCGGTTCTGCCAGACTTGTTGTGGATATAACGCGCTAAGACATCTTTTCCAACGCCAGATTCACCCAGAATGAGAACCGGTACGTCGGCGCGGGACACCTGATCTGAAATCGCTCGAATCTGCGACATCCGCTTGTTAGAACTTGAGAATCCCGCGTCTACATCGACTGAGTCACAGCCCTTTATATCCAGATCGTCGAGAGCTTTTTCAACGGCCGACTCTAAATCGCTCTCTTCCAGGGGTTTGACGAGATAGTCGAGCGCTCCGAGCCGCATTGCTTTTACTACGGTCGACGCGTTATCCGTGCCTGAGAGCACGATGGTAGGAACTCGGAACCCGCGATTCCCAAGCTCAGCCATTACTTCCAATCCGCCAAGTCGCGGCATTCGGATATCGAGCATCAACAGCGCTGGTGCATTGGAGGGCTGAAGGCGGGATACCACATGCTCGCCTGAATCAAGGCACAGCACACTATAGCCCCGCGCTGACAAAAAATCTGCCAAATAGGATCGGGTCGCGGCCTCATCATCCGCCACCCAGATGGTTTGTTTGAAAGTCCGCACCCTCAAGCAAAAGCACTTGGGCTACCTAAACGCAGAGCGAGATGTGGCCGGTCATGATTTTCGCGTCGGTACCAGCAACGTACATTTCTGAAAGCGAACGTCTTGCTAGATTCCACCCAAGGCATTCAGCGAGAGTACCGTTACGTTTACAGTGGATTGGTTTGGGATTGCGATGTGCAGACTATGCTCTGCGTAAACGTAAATTCTACATCGAGGTTTTAAGGAAAGATGCATTCGCAGCACATTGAGTTGGCAGGTTATAGCGGTGGATCAATGGGGATGGCCCTTAATGTGCACTTTCTTCACGTCATGAAGGTCCCCATCATGAAGCAGGGCGACTATGTCATCGCTTCCATTCAGTCGGCGCTGACTGACGACGATCTCCTGCACCTGCGCGATGGGTTAACTTCGCACGTAGGCCGCTATCGCTCGAAAGGCGTCATCGTAGACGTGACCGCGCTGGATGTGATGGACTCCTTCGCCACCCGCACCCTTCGCGATTTAGCGCAGACGGTGCGCCTCCGCGGAGCCAAGACCATTATCGTTGGGATCCAACCCGAGGTTGCCTTCGCGATGGTTCAGTTGGGCCTTGAATTGGGCGAAGTCGGTACTGCTCTCGACCTTGAGGAAGCGCTGGAGTGGCTGCAACATGAATGCCGTTGAAACACATGTAGAGGGCGGCTGCGCGATCCCGATTGTTCGGGATACCGATGTCGTCGCCGCCCGTCTAGCGGCCCGCGCACTGGCTACGCGGGTAGGATTTACCGGAACCGATCTGGTCCTGATCGCCAGCGTGGTATCGGAAGTCGCGCGCAATATTGTCGCCTATGCGGGACCGGGAGAACTTCTCCTTTCGATCGTTCAGGATCGTTCCCGGACGGGTGTGCAGGTCATAGCGCGCGATCATGGTCCCGGAATTGCCGATCTATCACGAGCACTCGAAAAAGGCTTTTCAACGTCGCGTAGTCTAGGACTCGGTTTGCCCGGCTCCAAGCGGTTCATGGATGAATTCTGTTTAGAGTCCGCCCTCGGTATTGGAACCACTGTAACCATGCGAAAGTGGCTCTCATGATCCAGGCTTTTACTCGTGCAACCGCGTTGTTGGAGTATCGAGTAGCCTCCGTGACGTGCCCGGATCAAGATGAATCGGGTGATCGGCATCTGGTCAAAACTATCCACGAAGGTACTCTCCTTGCCGTGGTGGATGGCTCTGGGCACGGCAAAGACGCGGGCGGCCCGGCGCGTCTGGCGGTGGAAACTTTAGAAAACCATGCGGATGAGAACGTAGTTTCGTTATTTCAGCTGTGTCATGAACGTCTTAGTAACACTCGCGGAGCGGTAATGAGTATCGCTAGCATAAACGCGGCTCAAAGCACGTTAAGTTGGGCCGGGGTTGGCAATATTGAAGGGAGGATTATTCGCTTCGGGCCCTCGCCCGAGGCTATCGATCGCCTGCTTCTTCGGCCCGGAATAGTTGGCTATCGCCTCCCTGCCTTGGAGGCCAGGGACGTACGGATTGCTCCCGGCGATCTCATCATTTTAGCGACCGACGGCATCCGACCTGATTTTGAGAAACACATTGTGCCCCAAGAGCATCCTCGCTGCATCGCTAATAAGATTTCGTCCGATTTTTGTAGGCGATACGACGATGGCCTGGTACTGGTCGCACGGTATCTTGGCAGCGATAACGATTAACGACAGGATGAATCCATGAGAGCTAAGCTTCGCCGAACACCAACTGTGCTACCGAATCGAGCCGCCCATGATCTACGCGAAGGCACGCAAGCGCTCCTTACCGAGCTGGTGGCTCTTCTCCGCCAGAGCCGTACCCAATTGCGGGAGGAGTGGGCGCGGCGCATTACACAATCTCGTTTGCTTACCGCGATGACCCAGGAAGAGATCTTCGTGGAAGCCACGGCGGTCTACGATAATTACGTAGCAGTCTTAGAAACCGGCAGCGTCGAGGCGCTTCAGGAATATGCGCGGGACCTCTCGGAACGTATCATCCCCCGCGGAGTCGAAACGCATGAAGTGCTCGGCATCGTGCTTCTATTGAGAGACGTTCTCGCACGATCACTGTTTGAGAAATACCAACACGATTTCAGCCGGCTGAAGAAGGTTCTTGATGCCTACGAGCCGGCGGCGAACCGCATCGCGAACACGGTCGGCGTGAGCTTTGTCCAGGAACGGGAGCGCATCATCCGGGAGCAGCAGGAGGCAATCCGAGAGTTGTCCACGCCGGTACTGCAGGTACGCGAACGCCTGCTGATCCTGCCCATCATCGGCGTAATCGACCCTCAGCGGGCGCGCCAGTTGACGGAGCAATTGCTCCGCGGAATTCGATCAAACCGGGCGAAAGTAGTGGTCATCGATATTACCGGCGTGCCGGCTGTCGATTCCACAGTTGCCAACCACCTGGTTCAAACTGTAGACGCATCGCGACTGATGGGCGCGACGGTGATTGTCACTGGGCTTTCGTCTGAAATTGCCCAGACTCTGGTTACGATCGGCGTTGACCTGACCCGAATGAAGACGGTGGGCGATCTTCAGGGCGGCATCGAAGAAGCAGAACGCCTTCTGGGTTATGAGATTCTTCGGCCCAACTCTTTAAAGACTGCGGAACAGGCGGATTAACTCGCCTCCGAATAACAAACTTGTGTGCTCACCCGGTGCGCGGCCACGAGGTTTTTCACGCACCGCGCGACATAGTGCACCTGCTCCTCAGTCATGGCCGGATAAAGTGGCAGCGATATGATTCGCGGATACAGTTCGAGCGCTCGGCGCGATCCGCAGCGATCCATATCAAGACTTGCGAAGTGCGGGTGCATGGGGATGGGGATGAAATGTACGCTGGTGCCAACACCCTGCGCAGTAAGCTCTCTGATAAATTCCTTGCGATCAATGTCCAACAGATCCAGGTTGAGGCGCAGGATGTAAAGGTGCCAGGCATGGCGTGTTCCGGCTCGTTCCGGGGGGAGTTCGACCTCCGGCAAATCGCCAAACTCCCGGTTATAAATCTCCGCAAAGCGGCTTCGCGTTTCGATGAACGATTCGAGTTTGCGCAGCTGGTGAATTCCCACGGCGGATTGAATGTCGGTCAAATTGTATTTGAAGCCGGGTTCCGCGACCTCGTAGTACCAGTTGCCGCGCTCCGAATAACGATTCCAGGCGTCCCGATTCATACCATGCAGCGATAGCATGCGCATCCGCGAAGCCAGCGTTTCGGAGGCCGTGGTAACCATGCCGCCTTCGCCTGTGGTCATGTTCTTGGTGGCATAAAAGCTGAATGCGACCGCATTGCTCCCCGGCTCATCGCCAAGCGGAGCGGCCCCAATCTGGCGGCCGGCATACTTGGTTCCGGCGGCGTGCGCGGCATCCTCCACCACGAAGAGACCGCGACGGCGAGCGATATCCCATATCGCGCGCATGTCGCACGGAAGTCCCGCCAAATGCACCGGAATAATCGCCCGCGTCCTGGGTGTGATCGCCCGTTCAATTTCGCTGGGATCGATATTGCCGTCCTCGCCGATATCTGCCAGCACTGGCGTAGCACCCGTATGTCGAATCGTATGCACCGTAGAGCAAAAGGTTAAGGGCGTAGTGATCACTTCGTCGCCTTTGCCGATTCCCAGTGCTGCGAGCGCCACGTGCAATCCAGCCGTGCAGGAATTAAGCGCTAGCGCGTGGGGCGAATCCACGTAGCGGGAGAAGTCTTTCTCAAACTGCGCCGTACGGGGTCCGGTAGTGAGCCAGCCTGACCGCAGGGTGGCTTCAACCTCTTGAATTTCTTCTTCCCCTATGGAGGGTAGATGAAACGGAATAAACGGATGTGTATTCATAATCTCTCTTTGCTAGACACTAAGCATTTCCACGACGCGATCCCGATCGAAACCTTTGGGATAAAAGCTGTAGCGCGCAGTCATCCATAACAGCTTCAAGTCACTCGTTAACGACCGGGAGCGCTGATAAGCAATGTTTAAGCGGAGTTTTTCCGGCAGGAGGGAGCACCGGTAGAGGGTCTCGGGGTCCTCGGCAAGAGCCAACAAGTCCTCTTCGTTACGGAACGCCAAAGTCGCCAGATCTGTAATCCCCGGCCGTACTTGAAGTACCGCTGCCCAGAGATCGTCGAAGGGTTCCACATACTGTGGCACTTCCGGACGCGGCCCGATCATACTCATGTGACCGCGAAGCACGCAGAAGAACTGCGGTAGTTCGTCGAGCTTATATTTTCTAAGCTTCGCGCCGACCGGTGTCACCCGGCGATCGCCTGCCGCAGTTATAGCTGGGCCGCCATTCTCGATGTGCATCGTGCGGAATTTTAAGATGTTGAATAATTCGCCATGCCTGCCGACTCTGGTTTGCCGAAAGAGCACGGGCCGCCCATCGGTGACTAAGATCAGGATGGCCGATATAAGAAACAGTGGCGAGAGAACGACTACGGCGGCCAGTGCGATTCCCACATCCAGCCCGCGAGCAAACCGTGGCTCGACGAACCGTTCACCAATTCGCCTGCCCCGCGAGGCGACAATCATCAAAGAAGGCACTCTTTTAAGCCGTTGCAATCCGGCGCTCCTTTAAAGGATCGCCAGCGTCCGCTATTACGCAATCGGCGTCGATCACCAGCAGCACTGACCGCTGGATCAATGTAATCGACAGTACAAGGCGCAGCGGCCGATTTGAGTCTACAATCCCTTGTAGACCGGTCAGCGGGCCCTTGGCGATTCGCACTTTTTGGCCTTTATCCCAGTAAATGTGGGGCTCTACTTGGATACCCGCTCGTTCAGCGATCTGTATTGCCCCAATTTCATCGTCGGAGATGGCCGTCGCGTCTTTCCCCGCGCCCACGAATTGGAACACTCCCGGCGTCGTGAGCACGTGTAATCTATCATTCGGATCAGCCCGGCAAAACAAATATCCGGGAAACAACGGAAGCTGAAATTCACGCGTTCGCCGCCCGTACTGGTGCTGCCGCCGATAAAGAGGCAAGAAGGTGTCGTAGCCCTTTTGCTCTAGTTGGTAGGACACCTTTTTTTCGTGACGGGATGCTACGCTCAACGCAAACCATCGCCCAGCTCCGGGATCGAGAACGGAAGCCGTAAAATCTTTCTCAGCGAATGGATGCGCGAGTTGCATTAAAC
>Ga0068868_100002756_pt1 | contig 12165 bp, 11 predicted proteins | sample KBSMisM42_FD_64660 | JGI IMG/M metagenome (GOLD analysis project Ga0068868, IMG submission 64660) | Miscanthus rhizosphere microbial communities from Kellogg Biological Station, Michigan, USA - KBS Miscanthus M4-2 | ecosystem: Host-associated > Plants > Roots > Rhizosphere > Soil ...
TACGCGATGATCGTCGAAGAGCTCTCGCGCGGCTGGATCTCGATCTCCGGCGTCGTCAACACCCACTTCATCGGCTCCTACCTGCTGATGAAGTTCGGCACCGATGAGCAGAAGGAGTACTTCCTGCCGAAGATGGCGACCGGCGAGATCCGCGCCGCCTTCTCGCTCTCCGAGCCCGAGGTCGGCTCCGACGTCCAGGGCATCAAGGCCACCGCCAAGAAGGGCGAGGACGGCAACTGGGAGCTGAACGGCCAGAAGATGTGGGTCACCAACGGCCTCGGCTCCAGCGTCGTCTTCGTGCTGATGAAGAACGACACCCAGGCCGATCCGCCTTACAAGGGGATGACCTGCTTCATCACCGAGAAGGAGGCCTGGAAGGAAACCAACGAGGGCGACTTCAAGGGCCTCGACGTGCCGCCCAAGATCAAGAAGATGGGCTACAAGGGCGTCGAGTCGACCGAGCTCGTCTACGACGGCTACAAATGCCCGCCGGAGCGGATTCTCGGCGGCGAGGAGGCGGGGCTCGGCCAGGGCTTCGTGCAGATGATGGACGCGCTCGAGGTCGGCCGCGTCAACGTCGCCGCCCGCGGCGTCGGCATCGGCCAGCGCGCCCTCGAGCTCGCCCTCCGCTACAGCCAGGAACGGAAGACCTTCGGCAAGCCGATCTCGGCTCATCAGGCGATCCAGTTCAAGCTCGCCGACATGGCGACCCAGCTCGAGGCAGCCCGCCTCGTCACCCGCAAAGCGGCGCGGATGAAGGACGCCGGCGAGCGCTCCGACCTCGAGGCCGGGATGGCCAAGCTCCTGGCTTCGGAGTGCGGCAAGTACTGCGTCGAAGAAAGCTTCCGCATCCACGGCGGCTACGGCTACTCGAAGGAGTACGAGATCGAGCGCCTCTATCGCGACGCGCCGTTGCTGCTGATCGGAGAGGGAACCTCGGAGATCCAGCGCATGGTGATCGGCAAGAAGCTCCTCCAGCGGCACAAGATCTGATGGGACGCGGCTAGCCAGATGGCATCGACTTCGGACCTGATCCGCACCGCCGTCGAGCGGTTTCAGGCCGAAGTCCCCGCGCTGGCGAACCTGAAGCTGGTCTTCGGCCTCGAGCTGAGGGCCAAACACGACGTCCAGCTCTACCGGGTCGAGCTGCCCGGGCCGAAGATCGCGAAAGACCTGGCGCAGGACGAGCGGATCCTGGTCGAAATCGATCGCCCCCAGTTCAACGAGCTGGCCGAGAAAGGCACGCTGAGGAGCTACCGGCGCGCGGCCGAGACCGGCCACATCAAGGCGACCGGCGACTCCAACGTCGTCAAGCTGATCTCACAGGTCGTCGAAAAACAAGAGGAACGAAACCGCCTCCGCAAAGTCCACTGAGCCATAGGGCGGCGTGGAAGATCTAATTCAGATTAGTTCCCAGCTTATATTTGCCATGAAATAAGCCATAGACTTAAACCATGGCAAGATCGGCTCACGCCACCTTGATCGGCGACCTCATCGGCTCGAGGCAGGCGACCGGTCGCGTCGCGCTCCAGCACTCGCTCCAGCGCACCTTGCGCCAGGCCAATGAGCTTTTCGATCCCGTGCAGCCGCTGGAACCAACCGTGGGAGACGAATTCCAAGGCGCCTTCCTGGACCCTCCCTCCGCAGCACGGGCAGCTCTGTTCCTGCGGCTCGAGCTCCTCAAGGAGGCTGAGGTCGACGCCCGCTTCGGGCTCGGGTGGGGGGAGGTCACGGTCTTCGAGGACCGAACGCCGCTCTCTCAGGATGGGCCGGGATGGTGGTCCGCACGGGCCGCGATCGAACGAGTCGATGAAATGTCCCGCGGGGGAAGAACCGATTTTGTGCGCACCTACCTGGAATCTTCCCCGCTTCAAGACCTCTCTCGGGGAGAGGTCAAAGCCCTCAACGCCTTCTTCTTCTGTCGTGACGCCCTGGTGGCCCAGATGAAGCCTCGCAGCCGGCGCTTGCTGCTCGGCCTGCTTCTGGAGAAATCGCAGGCGGAGCTGGCCGCCGAAGAGCGCATCTCTCAATCGGCCGTGTCGCAGAACATCACCGCCAGCGGTGCTTGGGCAATCGAGCTTGCCGGGGCGGAGCTGATGAGGAACATCTTTTGATCCTGGTCTCGATGGGATTGCTCGGGTTCGGTGTGGTTGATCTGATCCGCTGGTCTCCTGAGAAGGTGGGTCCCCACCGAGCGATTGGGGCCATTGCCGTAGGTGCGTCGGTGGCGACCGTGGTCGCTGCTCTCGGTGGAGCGCACTTCGGCCAGGTGCTCCTGGCGGCTGCGATTTCAGCTTCCGTGCTGGCGGTCTGGGTCGGCTTCGATTTTTTGCCGCTAGAGAAAGGAACCGTCCTTCCGCTGGGGTGGTTGGCGGCGGTCATGACGGCGCTCTTTGCTGCAAGCGGTTCGGTGGATTCGATCTCCGGCCCGCTTGCGCGCTGGTATGCCAACCTCGGCTTTGCCTTCGTCGAGACCCTGTCGGTTGACCAGTTCGTCCTTGGACTGGGTGCAGTGATCTTCATGACCGCGAGCGGCAACCGGATCGTCCGGCTGGTCCTGGATGCCGCCGGGGTCTCCAGGAGGACGAGCGAAAGCGCCCTGCGGGGTGGCCGGTTATTGGGCCCGCTGGAGCGCCTAATCGTCTTTGCGATCGTCCTCGCAGGAGATGCCGCCGCAGCGGCCATAGTCATCACGGGAAAGGGCTTGCTTCGGTTCCCCGAGATTCGAACGGAGACGCAACAGCCAGGACCCGATTCCGTAACCGAGTACTTCCTGATCGGCACCTTTGTCAGCCTGCTGATTGCCTCGCTGCTTGCGGTCCTTGTATTAGCAGCAGGCTGATACGAAGCGAGTTATGAGCTAAGCGCTTATGCGCCTGGCTAGAGGCGGATGAGGTTGTCTGCCTCGATGCCGCGGGTGACGCCCCGGAAGTCGACCACCAGCGGTGCCGCGGCGACGACCTGCTCGTAGTCGACGTCGGGGTGGGCGGTGACGATCGCCGCCAGGTCGGTCTCGCGCAGCGCCGCCTCCAGCTCGACCGAGGCGAGGCCGTGGCCGGGCAGCTCGGCTACGAAGGCGTCGTGGTAGGAGACCTCGGCGCCGAGATCCTGGAGGCGGCCGATGATCTTCAGCGCCGGGGATTCGCGGGTGTCGCCGACGCCGCCCTTGTAGGAGACCCCGAGGACGAGGACGCGGGAGCCGTTGACCGGCTTGCGGACGCCGTTCAGCGCCCGCTCGATCCGTTCCACGCAGAAGCCCGGCTGCGCCTGGTTCACTTTCCCGGCCAGCTCGATGAACTCCGGGTAGAAGTCGTGCTGGCGGGCCTTGAAGGCGAGGTAGAAGGGGTCGACGGGAAGGCAGTGGCCGCCCATCCCCGGGCCCGGGTCGAAGCGCATGAACCCGAAGGGCTTGGTCGAGGCGGCCTCGATCACCTCCCAGACGTCGATCTCGAGCCGGTCACAGAGCTGGGAGAGCTCGTTGACGAGCGCGATGTTGACCGAGCGGAAGATGTTCTCCAGCAGCTTCGAGAGCTCGGCCGCCTCGGGGCTGGAGAGGACGACGACGGTGTCGCAGATCTCGGCGTAGAGCTCGCGTGCCCGCACGGCCGAGGCCTCGGTGACGCCACCGACCAGCTTCGGCGTCGTCTTCACGGTGAAGTCGGTGCGGCCGGGGTCGATCCGCTCGGGGGAGAAGGCGAGGTGGAAGTCGCTGCCGGCGGTGAGGCCGGAGCCCTCGAGGATCGGCAGCAGGCGGTCGCGGGTCGTCCCCGGGTAAGTGGTCGACTCCAACACGACCAGCTGGGCGGAGCGCAGCACCTGCGCCAGCGCCTCCGCCGACTCGACCAGGTAGGTGAGGTCGGGCTCGCGCGAGTCGCTGAGCGGAGTGGGGACGCAGAGGATGACCGCGTCGCAGCTCGCCAGCTCGGGGTAGTCACCGGTCGCCCGCAGCCGCTCGCCCAGGGGCTCCAGCGCCGAGCTCGGCACGTCCTCGATGTAGCTGCGGCCGGCGTTCAGCGCCTCGACCTTCTCGCCGTCGACGTCAAGGCCGACCACGTCGCAGCCCGCTTCGGCGAAGGCGACGGCGAGCGGCAGGCCGACATAGCCGAGGCCGATGATCCCAATCTGCATCGCGGGCAGTCTAGATAGGATGCCCGCCGCTAAAACTTCGAAGGAGACGAAACCCCCTGATGACTGACCAGACGTACGAGCTGACCACCGACCAGGCCGAGCGCGAGGCGAGCGGCGCGCACAGCTACGGCCGCTACCTCGAGGAGTTTGAGGTCGGCGCCGTCTACAAGCACTGGCCGGCCAAGACCGTGACCGAGGCCGACGACCACCTCTTCTGCCTGATCACGATGAACCACCACCCGCTGCACATCAACGACGTCTACGCGAGCGGCTCCCAGCAGGGCAAAAACGTCGTCGTCGGGCCGCTGGTCTATTCGCTGGCGCTGGGGATGTCGGTCTCCGACATCTCGGGCAAGGCGATCGCCAACCTGGCTACCGAAGAACTCAGCCACCCGAACCCGGTCTTCCACGGCGACACCCTCTTCTGCGAGACCGAGGTCCTCGACGTGAAGCCGTCGAAATCGAAGCCCGACCGCGGCATCGTCAAGGTCCACACCCGCGTCCTCAACCAGGACGGCATCCTCGTCGCCGAGTTCAAGCGCCTGGTCCTCGTCCCGAAGAAGAACCCCGGCGAGTCCCCGGAACCGGCCGCCGACAACGTCGAGTAGCTGCTTAGTGCGCCTCCCCGCTCGCATGAGCGGGGGGGCGTGACTCCTCTGCCAGCGAGGTGATCTCGAGCTGGCCCTGGGCGGCCGCTTCGAGCACCTCGGTCGCCTCCTGGGCGGAGCGGGCGTAGAGCTCGACCAGGAGGTGGACGACGATCTGCTCGTCGTCGTGCTTGTGGAAGCGGACGTGGGTGAAGAACTCGCGCACGCCGGCATCGCCGAAAGCACCGTAGGTGAGGAACTCGATCGCTTCCGGGCCCGAGCAGCTCTCAACCCGGTCCTGGTCGACGGTGACGGTGCAGGAGGCGACCCAGGGGGTGCCGGCGACCATCCGTTCCCAACGGTCACCGATCGGCACCACGTGGTCGCCTTCGAAGGTGAGGTGCGGCTGGTCGTGCATGCAGTCGAGGCACTGGACGACCGATTCCTGGACCTCGTCGACGCCTTCGGCCAGCGCTCCCGACTCGGGATCGACGCGGCGGATCGCGTCGTAATGGATCTGGATCTCGAGGCTCTGGGACCAGCAGCGGTAGCACCGCAGCCAGGCCGACCGGTCGCCGTTCAGCTCACTCATCGCCCCATTGTTAGCGAGGGCGGCGGTTGAACGCCAGTCAGGCGGCGGCGCCGGCGCCGGCCCGTTGGCCGACGAGCTCGACGATCTCGCCCATGATCTTGTTGACGTCGAAGTCCTTCGGCGTGTAGACGCCGGCGACGCCGGCCTCGCGCAGGCGCTCGGCGTCGGCGACGGGGATGATCCCGCCGACCACGACCGGCACCTCGACGCCCTCGTCCCTCAGCAGCCGTACGACCTCGGGGATCAGCTCCAGATGGGAGCCGGAGAGGATCGAGAGGCCGACCACGTCGACGTCCTCCTGTAGCGCCGACTCAGCGATCTCCTCGGGGGTCAGGCGGATGCCCTGGTAGATGACCTCCATGCCGACGTCGCGGGCCCGCAGCGCCACCTGCTCGGCGCCGTTGGAGTGGCCGTCGAGGCCGGGCTTGCCGACCAGGATCTTGATCCGGTGGCCGATCTTCTCCGAGGTCTCGTCGACCCGGCGGCGGATCGCCTCCATCTGCTCGCGCTCGCCCGGGGCCGAGGCGCCGTCGACGCCGGTCGGCGCCCTGTAGGGCCCGAAGACCTCGCGCATCGTGTGTGCCCACTCGCCGGTCGTCGCCCCCGCCTTGGCGGCGGCGATCGTCGCCGGCATGATGTTGACGCCGTCGTCCGCCGCGGCCTTCGCCAGGTCGGCGAGCGCGGCCTGCACGGCGTCCTCGTCGCGCTCGGCCTTCCACTGCTCGAGTGCCTCGACCCGTTCGCGCTCGACCTCGGGGTCGGGGGTGAGAATGCCGCCGTCGGCCCCCGCCGTCAGCGGCGAGTCCTCGGTCTCGGTGAAGCTGTTCTGGCCGATCACCTTCTGCTCGCCGGCCTCGATCCGCGCCACCCGCTCGCGGTGGCTCTCGACCAGGCGCGCCTTCATGTAGGGGACGGCCTTGACGGCGCCGCCGTGCTCCTCGACCACGGCCATCTCCGCCCGCGCCCCGGCGGTCAGCTCCTCGACCAGGCCCTCCATCACGACCGAGCCCTCGAAGACGTCGGGGTACTCGAGCAGGTCGGTCTCGTTCGCCAGCACCTGCTGGATCCGCAGGCTCCACTGCTGGTCCCAGGGGCGGGGGAGGCCCATCGCCTCGTTCCAGGCCGGCAGCTGGATCGCCCGCGCACGGGCGTCGCGGGAGAGCGTCACCGCCAGCGCCTCCAGGACGATCCGCTGGATGTTGTTCTCCGGCTGCGCCTCGGTCAGGCCGAGGCTGTTGACCTGGACCCCGTAGCGGAAGCGCAGCATCTTCTCGTCGGTGACGCCGTAGCGCTCGCGCCCGATCTGCTGCCAGAGTGCGCTCATCGTCCGCAGCTTCGCGATCTCCTCGACCAGCCGGATGCCGGCGTTGACGAAGAAGGAGATGCGGCCGAAGACCTTGGGGAAGTCATCGTCGGCGACCTGGCCGCGCGCTTTCACCTCGTCGAGGACGGCGATCCCGGTCGAGAGCGCGTAGGCGATCTCCTGCACCGGCGTTGCCCCGGCCTCCTGCAGGTGGTAGCTGCAGATGTTGGTCGGATTCCAGCTCGGCACCTCGTTGACGCTGAAGGCGACCATGTCGGCGATCAGCCGCATCGAGGGCTCCGGCGGGAAGGCGTAGGTCCCACGCGAGAGGTACTCCTTGATGATGTCGTTCTGGGTCGTCCCCTTCAGCGCCGAGCGCTCGACCCCGTTCTCCTCGGCGACGGTGACGTAGAGGCCGAGCAGCCAGGCCGCGGTGGCGTTGATCGTCATCGAGGTGTTCATCTCGTCGAGCGGGATCCCGTCGAGCAGCTGGTGCATGTCGCCCTTGTGGGCGATCGAGACGCCGACCTTGCCGACCTCGCCGCGGGCGAGGACGTGGTCGGGGTCATAGCCGGTCTGCGTCGGCAGGTCGAAGGCCACCGAGAGCCCCGTCTGGCCCTTGGCCAGGTTCTTGCGGTAGAGCTCGTTCGAGCGGCGGGCGTCGGAGTGGCCGGCGTAGGTGCGCATCACCCACGGGCGGTCGGGCTGGGGAAGTCGGTGGTCGCTCATGCTTCGAATGATATTCGGCGTTCGTCCTTTGTAGCCCAGGAGGCGACAAAGGACGAACGCCGCGTTTCAGGGGGGCCGGTGCCGCATCTTTCGACCCCGCCTGTGTTTAGGCTGGCGACTCGTGAAGGGCAGATTTCCAGCCGTTCTCCTCGTCGCGCTTGCCGCGAGCCTGCTTGCCTGCGCTGTCGCCGGGGCGGCGATGATCGGCATCTACCGCAACAGCATGGAGTCGCTGGCCCAGCGCAGCCAGCTGGTCAAGCTCGCCGGCGCCAACTGCGCCCGCGCCGGCGCCAACGGCGCGATGCGGGTCACGCTCGGCAAAAAAACCGCCGCCTGCGCCTTCCGCACGCCGGTCCTCGGGCGCGATCTCGAGATAGCCGCCACCGAGCGCCTGCTCAGCGGCACCCCCGAGAATCTCCAGCGCAAGGCCTTCCTCGGCCTCGAGCTGCGGGCCGGGGGAGGGTCCAAGTACCAGCTGCTCGTCTTCCCGCGGCAGAAAAAGGCGCAGCTGGTCAAGGTCGCCGGCTCCGACGTCAAATACCTGGCGATCGCCAAAAACGAGAAAGCGGTCATGGGGATCAACGAAGCGAACGTGCTTCGCCTGCGTGCCGTCAACGTCACCAGCGGCCCCGAAAAGGGGCAGGCGCGCCTCTTCGCCTACATCGGCAAGACGCTGGTCGGCGAAGCGGTGGACGACGCTGCCGGCGATCTCACCGGCCGCAACTCGACCGTGATCGTCGGCACGATCAAGAACGGCAACGGGGTCGTCGCCAGCGTCGACGACGTCGTCGTCCGCGTTCCCAGCCCGTTTTAGCCCGCGGCTGCTCCTGTCGAAGACCTCCCCAGGGGCATAATCCAGACGATGTCGACGAGCACGATCGAGCGACCCAAAACTTCCGGCCCCGACTCCGGTTTAGGGGGTAACTGGCGCGTGATAGTCCGCAACGACAACCACAACACCTTCGACCACGTCGCCCAGACGCTGGCCCAGGTGATCCCCGGGGTCTCGCTGGACCAGGGCTACCAGATCGCCGATGCGATCCACAGTGGCGGCCAGGCGATCGTCTGGTCGGGGCCCAGGGAGCCGGCCGAGCACTACTGGGAGCAGCTGGAGGGCGCCGGCCTGACGATGGCGCCGCTGGAGCGCGCGTGAGGCACCGAACCCGGCCGGCGGCAATCGCCGGCACGTTGGTGGTGCTCGTCGCCTTGCTGGCCATCCCCGCCGGCGCCGCTGCCGAGCCGGCGCTGCCGGAAGGCTTCCAGGACGAAGTCGTCTTCGACGGCCTCGAACAGCCGGTCAACTTCCGCTTCGCCGCCGACGGCCGCATCTTCGTCGCCGAGAAGCCGGGCCGGATCCTCGTCTTCGACGGCCCCGAAGACAAAACCGCGACGGTCTTCGCCGACCTCCGCACCCCCGTCTACGACAACGGTGACCGCGGCCTCCTCGGCATCGAGCTGGACCCCGAATTCACCATCGGCCGCCCCTACGTCTACGCGCTCTACACCTGGGACCACGTGCTCAGCGAAGGATGGGACCAGGAAAATCCCACTCCCAAATACGGCAAAGCGGGCGTCAGCGGCGATCCGAGCTGCTTCGACCAGAACGAAAACGGTTCCTGCCTGGTCAGCGGCCGGCTCGTGCGGCTCGAAGAAAAAGCCGGTACCGACCAAGCGGTTCTCACCCCGGGCGGCAAACCGGACGAAAAAGAGCTGCTCCAGGGCTGGTGCCAGCAGTTCTCCTCGCACTCGATCGGTGAGCTCCAGTTCGGCACCGAAGGCGCGCTCTACGTCAGCGGCGGCGACGGCGCCAACTACGAATCCATCCCCGACTACGGCCAGCTCGGCACCCCGGCGAACCCTTGCGGCGACGCGCCGACCGCGATCGGGGTCAAACCCGAGAGCAGTCCCGGCAAACCGCTGCCGAACGCCAAGGGCGGGGCGCTGCGGTCGCAGAACCTCAGCCTCCTGAACGGGGCGATCCTCCGCATCGACCCCGACACCGGCAAAGCCTTCACCGGCGATCCGCTGCACCCGAACCCGCTGATCGGGAGCAGCGACGAAGTCGCCCAGCGGACGATCGCCAAGGGCTTCCGCAACCCTTTCCGCTTCGTCTTCGACTCGGAGACCGGCGAGATCTACACCGGCAACGTCGGCTCCTCGGAGATCGAGGAGATCGACCGCTTCCAGGCGCCGCCGGCCACGCTGTTCAACTCCGGCTGGCCCTGCTACGAGGGGATCGGCAAGCAGTTCCAGTTCCGCGACCTGACCGAAGCCACCGGGCTCGAAATCTGCAAAGCCATGTATGCGCCGAATCCGAACCCGACCTCGCTGCCGCTCTTCAGCTACAGCCACAAACAGACGGTAGTGCCCGGCGACGAATGCCCGACCCAGTCGGGCTCGGCGGTCAGTGGCCTCTCCTTCTACGAGGGGAGCCAGTTCCCGGCCAAATACAAAGGGGCGCTCTTCTTCGCCGACGCCGTCCGCGGCTGCTTCTGGGTGATGTACCCGGGCGCCGACGGCAAACCCGACCCCTTGACCACCGAACGCTTCCTGCGCGAGGGGAACATCTACCCCGGCGTGAAGATCGCCGAAGGGCCCGACGGCTTCCTCTACTACGCCGACCTCCTCAGCGAAGGGGGAATCGACGGCTCGATTCACCGCATCGCCTACAAACCGAATTCGCCGGTCGCGAAGCTGGAAGCGAAACCGCCGTTCGGCCTCTACGACGGCAGCGACAAATTCGAAACCGTCGTCGACGCGAGCAAATCGGCCGACCCCGACGGCAAACCGCTCTCCTTCGAATGGGACCTGAACGAAGACGGGACCTTTGAGACCTCAGGCGGGGAAACCCAGGATCTGACCTTCACCAAAGCCCAGCAGGAAACGCGCGAAGCCAACCACGAAAGCCCGAACCGGGTGGTCGTCGTCCGCGTCGAAGACGACGAAAATCTGACCAGTACCGCCCGCGTCACCATCTATCCCGGCGACAAACCGCCGGTCGTGACGATCACCAAACCGGACGCCGCATTCCGGTGGGGGGTCGGCGACGACATCAAGCTGAGCGGGAAAGCCCTCGACGCGAAAAACGCGGAAATCAACGAGCCGCTGCCCTACTACTGGGTGACGCGGATGGCGCACTGCCCTGACCCGACCGCCCCGAACGCCTGCCACGTCCACCCGCTGCAGACCTTCTCCGGGATCCGGTCGCCGGAATTCACCGCTCCCCAGCACGACTACCCCTCCTTCATCGAAGCCGTCCTCCGCGTCTCCGACAAACGCGGGCTCTCCGGCACGGCGACGATCAAAATCGCCCCCCGCACGGTCGACGTCTCGCTTTCCTCGAACCCGCCCGGGATCGAACTTCTGGCCGGCTCCGACAGCCGTCCCTCGCCATTCTCGACCCCGGCGATCGACGGCTCCGAAATCCTCATCTCGGCCCCGCCGACCGCAACGCTGGGCGGCTTCACCTACACCTTCGCCGGCTGGTCCGACGGCGGCAACCGCGAACACCCGATCAAGGTGAGCGCGACCCAAGCGCAGTACACCGCCACCTACGCGGGCGGTCCACCGCCCCCACCGCCACCGCCGAAATCGAAGCCCCCGGTCACGACCCTTGGCAAGCACCCGCCAAAAAAGACGCGCTCGCGGATCGCCAAGTTCACGTTCAAAGCCAATACCGCCGCCAAGTTCAGCTGCAAGCTGGACGGCAAGCCAAAATCGCCCTGCCGCTCACCGAAGACCTACAAAAAGCTGAAACCCGGCCCCCACACCTTCAAGGTCTGGGCGACCGCGGATGGGAAGACCGACCCGACGCCGGCGAAGTTCAGCTGGAAGATCCTGCGGCCGACGCGGTAGCGGCTATTCCGCCGCGACCAGGGTGTGCCAAGCGGGCAGCAGCGGGATGTCGTAGATGCCGATGATCTCCGCGCGGGCCTCGGCGATCTCATCCGCGAACCAGAAGCGTTCGAAGTCGGCGCGGCTCTCCCAGATCATCGTCTGGCGGAATGCCTGCGGGTCGTCGATCGAGCGGATCAGCGACCAGCTCTTGGCGCCGTAGGCCGGCGCCTTGGCCGCGGCCGGTTCCCAGAGGTCGAGGAAGCGGTCGGAGCGGAAGGGGACGATGTGCCAGTCGAGCGTGCAGACCTCCATCAGGCACCCACCTCCGCCCGGATCGCGCCGGGGCCGTCCTCGTGCTTGCCCTCGTCCTCGGACTCGGCGCCGACGAGGATCGAGATCTTGCCGAGGTGCTTGTTTTCGTGCATCAGCTGGTGGGCGTGGGGGACACCCTCGAAGCCCATCGTTTCCGAGAGCACCGGCCGCACCTTGCCCTCGGCCATCAGCTGGTTCGCCTTCATGCACTCGTACGCGTTGGCGAAGTGGGAGCCGATGATCTGCTTCTGCTTCATCCACAGGTAGCGGACGTCGAAGTCGAGCTGGTAGCCCGAGGTGGCGCCGCAGATGACGACTTTGCCGAACGGCTTCACGGTGAGGACCGAGGTCGGGAAGGTCGCCCGGCCGACGTGCTCGAAGACGATGTCGGGAGCGTCGCCGAGGATCTCCTTGACCCGCTTGGCGAAGGCGCGCGAGCCCTTGAAGCGCTCCTTGTCGGCGGCGGGGTCGGTGAGGTTGTCGTCGGTCCTCATCATCTCGCGGAACTCGTTGCGGTTGATGTAGTCGACGGCGCCGAGCTGCTTGACCAGCTCGCCCTTGTCGTCAGAGGAGACGACCCCGACCGCGTTGGCGCCGGCGGCTTTGCAGAGCTGCACGGCGAAGACGCCAAGCCCGCCCGCCGCGCCCCAGATGAGGACGTTGTGGCCGGCCTGCAG
>Ga0068868_100002762_pt1 | contig 12154 bp, 9 predicted proteins | sample KBSMisM42_FD_64660 | JGI IMG/M metagenome (GOLD analysis project Ga0068868, IMG submission 64660) | Miscanthus rhizosphere microbial communities from Kellogg Biological Station, Michigan, USA - KBS Miscanthus M4-2 | ecosystem: Host-associated > Plants > Roots > Rhizosphere > Soil ...
AATGTCAGTTTTAATATTCATAGACCAGGCAGAAGGCCACGTAAAAAAAGCATCACTGGAAGCCATTTGCTATGGCGCGGCGGTAGCGGCGCAATTAAATACCACAGCAGAAGGTGTAGTATTGGGTGCCAGCAAAGAAGATCTTGCTGCCCTGGGTAAGTACGGGGTAAAAAAAATACATCATGTAAGCAACGATGCGCTGAATAACTTTGATGCGCAGGTGTATACCAAAGTGATTGCACAGGCCGTAGAAGCCAGCGGCGCCACTGTTATCATTTTTTCCAACAATGTAGATGGTAAAGCCATTGCACCCCGTTTATCAGCCCGCCTGAAAGCAGGCTTGGTAGCCGGCGCTGTTGCATTACCCGATACCAGTAATGGATTCACGGTAAAGAAAAATGTATTTAGCGGTAAAGCCTTTGCCAATGTGAGTGTATCAACGCCCGTAAAAATCATCTCGCTTAATCCAAACGCCTATAAAACGGTTGCCACTGAAGGAACAGCGGAGGTGGTTGCCTTGAACGCAACGGTGGATACAGCGAAAGTAAAAGTAACTGCAGTAAATAAAGTCAGCGGCGAGATTTCACTGGCAGAGGCCGAGGTGGTGGTAAGTGGTGGCCGCGGTTTAAAAGGTCCCGAAAACTGGGGCATGATTGAAGAACTTGCCAAACTGCTGCATGGAGCTACTGCCTGCAGTCGACCGGTAGCGGATATCGGCTGGCGCCCGCATCACGAACATGTAGGACAAACCGGGTTGGCCATTGCACCCAATTTGTATATCGCCATCGGCATTTCCGGTGCCATTCAGCACCTGGCCGGCGTTAACCGCAGTAAGGTTATTGTGGTAATCAACAAAGATCCGGAGGCACCTTTTTTCAAGGCAGCAGATTACGGAATTGTGGGCGATGCTTTTGAAGTATTACCCAAAGTGATTGAAGCTGTAAAGCAGTTAAAGAAATAAAACTCGCTACAAGTTTTAACTGCGAACCCGGAGCTTTTAAAATATAGAGAAAGTATTTCCATCGTTATGGCAGGTTTTCACCGGCCATTTTTTATTGCAGGGCTGCGTTCATCAATTCACGCCGTGAAACTGTCTCAAAAGCATGACCACAGCCTCTTTTGATTTATATTTATAGCCGCAGATTCGCAGATTTGCTGTTATAATCTGCGAATCTGCGGCCAATTTTTATTCGATCCAAAGTATTAATAATTGCTTAGCCTGTGTTTGGCAGAGCATTTTACCTTTTCACGCCGTGGATGGTGTCCTCACCATCCACACATTTATCAATTCACTTTGTTACCGTTTACAATTTCATTTAATTTGCGCTTGAATTGTGCCCCGGCATTGTAATACTATTAAACAGTCTTGCGTCGCACACTTGCACAACAAATCATTATTCAACGCTTCACTAATAATTTCCGTCTATGTTTCCAAGTATCAGTCCAACCGGCACAGCAGCATGGCAGCAATTGCAAGATCATTACAACAATGAAATGAAGCAAACAAAACTGCGGCAGTTGTTTGCAGCAGATGCCGATCGTTTCAAAAAATATTCCATACAGTATGGCGATATCCTGTTCGACTACTCAAAAAATATTATTACAGAAAAAACATTGCGGTTGCTGCAGCAACTGGCGGCCGAATGCAAACTGCCGGAAGCGATCAACGCCATGTACAGCGGCGAAAAGATCAATGAAACCGAAAAAAGAAGTGTTTTGCATATTGCATTGCGGAATTTATCCGGCCACTCCATTTACAGTGATGGGAAGGATGTGATGCCTGAGGTGTTGAGCGTGCTGGCGCAGATGAAAACTTTCTGTGCAAAAATCCATAGCGGCGAATGGAAAGGCTATACAGGTAAGCCTATCCGTTATATTGTGAATATTGGTATCGGCGGAAGTGATCTGGGCCCCGTGATGGTAACCGAAGCACTGAAGCCATACTGGAAACAAAACATGCAGCCTTATTTTGTGTCTAATGTAGACGCCACTCATATCGCGGAAACACTCAAAAAAGTAAATCCTGAAGAAACGCTTTTTTTAATTGCGTCCAAAACCTTTACCACGCAGGAAACCATGACCAATGCCAATACGGCGAGGGACTGGTTTCTGAAAGCCGCTAAAGATGAAAAACATATTGCGAAGCATTTTGCTGCACTGTCTACCAACGAAAAAGATGTGGTGAAATTCGGCATCGATAAAGCAAATATGTTTGAATTCTGGGATTGGGTGGGCGGCCGCTATTCATTGTGGAGTGCTATTGGTTTGTCTATCGCGCTTACGATTGGTTATGAAAATTTTGAAGACCTGCTGAAAGGAGCACATGAAACGGACAATCATTTTAAAAATACAGCGTTCGAAAAAAACATACCTGTGCTGATGGCGCTGGTTGGATTATGGTACAGCAATTTTTTTGGTTCGCAGAGCGAAGCAATTCTCCCGTATGACCAATACATGCACCGATTTGCCGCCTATTTTCAGCAGGGAAATATGGAAAGCAACGGTAAATATGTTTCCAGGAACAATGAACGGGTAGATCATCAAACGGGGCCGGTGATTTGGGGAGAACCAGGCACCAACGGGCAGCATGCATTTTACCAGCTCATTCACCAGGGAACGCTGCTGATACCCTGCGATTTTATAGCCCCCGCCATCAGTCATAATCCACTGGGCGATCACCATAATAAACTGTTGTCTAATTTTTTTGCGCAAACACAGGCGCTGATGAACGGAAAAACACCGGAAGAAACAAAAGCCGAACTGGAAAAATCGGGTATGGCGGCAGCCAATATTGCGCAGTTATTGCCGCATAAGGTATTTGAAGGCAACCGCCCCACCAATTCATTCCTTGTAAAAAAAATAACGCCGTTCACGCTCGGTCAGTTAATTGCCTTGTACGAGCATAAAATATTTGTGCAGGGTGTTATCTGGAATATCTTCAGTTTTGACCAGTGGGGCGTAGAACTGGGTAAACAGCTCGCGGGCAAAATTCTGCCGGAACTCGAAAATGATGCGCCCGTAAACAGTCACGACAGTTCTACCAATGGCTTGATAAATGCCTTTAAAAAAACACGGAAATGAACTAACTTCCCGTAGCAAACATTGAACGATGAAGAAATCATGCTTTGTTGCCGGCTTAGTTTGTCTTTCCTCTGGCTTGCTGGCACAAAAAGAATCTGATACACTGTTTTATAAAAAACAGGGCATGGATTCCCTGTTGCGCGCATTTCCAAAACTTAACCGGCCCTTTGCTCCAAAAGAATTCAATGCACCTTTCAATAATCCGGCTGAAACGAATAATACGTTCGAAACAACCCATCCGGGCGCGAGGATAATCAACAAAACAGCCAGGGGAACCATTTACAGTATGTCGCCTGATAATATGGCCGTGCTGGTGCCAGATATGAACCAGGTTGAAAGAATGCCGAACGACCGGCGCTCACCCGGTTCCAGGCATGACAGGATGCCGAATCCATATTACCCACGACTTCGTGATAACAATAATAAATAGTTAGTCAACTTTTTTGAGAAGCCGATTTTCTTCGAGCCTGCAACGGTAATAAAAAGTTTTACATTCGCAATCACCAGCCATTTCAGTACATTACTAAAAAAGAGCTGCCGGATGGCAGCTCTTTTTATTATTTATTTATCAGCTGTTTATTGCTTTATCACTCTTGCCGTAAGCTGGCCGCTGAGTGTTTTTATTTTCAACATATAAATACCTGCACTAAGGTTTCTGCCGGTCAGATAAATGCTGAACCTTGATTGACCGGACAGATCGCTAACCGACCTGTATATTTCTTTACCGGCAACATCCATTAATGCAATTTCTGCTTTACCGGATTGTGGTTTGCCAAGGTCTACATCAATCTGATTATGGAATGGATTATTAATCACCCTAAAATTGCCGGCAACTGTATTTTTTATCAATATTACTTTGCTGTATTCATATTTGTTATCCAGGTCAACCTGTTTCAGCCGATAGTAATTATTGTCGGCTGCAATAAACGGATCATTAAACGTATAGTACCTGGTCGCGTTGCTATTACCGGCGGCTGTAACTATCCCAATTCTGTTAAATGAAATACCGTCATTTGAACGCTCCACTTCAAAATTTTTGCTGTTTGCTTCTGATGCAGTGTTCCAATTCAACACAATAGAATTTCCATTCAGATTTCCCCTGAAATCAAGCAGGGTTACGGGCAGTGCTACGCCGGCTACGCCAACACCGAACCCCGAGAATCCATTGCTAAATGATCCCGTAATCACCGTATTTGAACCCAACGTTGAAATCGTTGGACTAATGAGATTGACCGTTCCACCGCCCGTGGGATTAGCAGGCGTTACATCAGAGATTTGCGTACTCACTTTCACCAACTGAGCACTGCTGATATTTTGTCCTGTTGCCGTTTGCCAGGCTGCAACTTCCGCAGGGGTATAGTATAAGGAAATCTGGTAATTACCCGAAGGATTGTTTGTTGCAGGTGTAACTTTTAATGTTCTGCTAAGAAGATAGTTGGCCGGGTTATTATTCCAGAACGCTACTGAATTCGCGCTTGCACTGGTGATATTCCTGTCAATGGTCACCTGCGTACAACCATAATCAAACGAGCTGCTGTTGCTGATCCGCGCCATCAGTTTATTGGTTGATTGGTCATAGAAGTAAACATCCGCATTCGGGCCAAGATATTCCTGCCTGGAAGTATTCAATGTGGTTTGTACCTGCGTGCCGGGATCCGCATACACGAATTGGATGGTTGGCTTGAGGCCCGGACTATACCCGCTAAACGTACTAAAGCTGCCGGCGCAGTTTATGGTGTTTTGTAAAACTAAATTGTAATTTGTATTGCCATCATCATAAGCCTGGCTATTGTCATTTGCACTTGTGGTAAAAGATGTATTATCATAGCAAACCTCTACTACCACATTTGATACCCCGTCCCAGGTAAACGGCGTGGAAAACGTGAATGTATTTAAACCGTTTACCGTTGCGTAATCGGCACTGTAAACCATGGTAAATCCTGCATCGCTCAGCGGGAACTCTGTTGAGCCATTGTACAACGAACCGTGGTTCGTCTGTCCCATCTTGATAGTAGCACCATGATAAACAAAACCTGCGGTACTGCCTTTTGAGAGTGTAAGAGAAAGGCCCGTTATGTTACCGGCTTTTATACCGGTAGCAGCCAGCTCAGTGCTTTTATACAGGAATTGTGTTTTCTGTTTGGCGCTTGCGCCTGAAAAAGGGGCGCTTAACAAAATTGAAACCGCCCCTATTGACTTGGTCACGCTTGCCGGTCCATAAGGTGCTGCATCATTATCGGCGATGGTAAATAACAGCGCCGTCCTGTCGTCACCTTTGACCGCAGTTCCACCTCCGTTGTTCACCGTGAAATTGAGCGTGAAGGTTTCCGGCGATTCAACACTGGCATCGTCATAAATTCGTACAGTAAATGGTTGCGCTGCGTGGCTTCCTGCAGGAAAAGAAAGCGTTTTGCTGGGAGAAGCGAAATTGCCATTGGTCGTGATATCAAAGTCCACACCTTCGGTCGCAGTGCCGCCGGCAATGCTCAAAAGGGCCGTAGCCGCAGCGCTGGGGTCATTGCCAATTACCATATTATAGGTATAATCTGAATAGCTTCTGCAACCCGTAGTAGTAGTAGTTGCTTCAGTTGCCTGGCCTTCAGAAAATTCAAAATTTATCTTTGGAGCGCAGGGATTAGTGGCATTGGTAGTGGGCGTTGCTCCAAGCGACGTGGCAAGACTGGCCCGCGGGGCGGCTCCTGCGGATGCCAGCATCCTGGCTTTTTGACCTGCAGTAAACAAAGTAAAGCAACTGGTATAATTCATATAGTTGCTTTCGGTATTTGAATTATAGGCAGTCCCCGTGCAGCTATTGGTGCCGACACGGCAGGTAAAATCGATTACCCCACCCAGTTGATTGTAGGAGATTGGATCAGTATCGCAAACCTTGTCCCCGTCGATGCCGCAGGCTGCATTGGCAGGGCAGGTATTTTTGTCGGGTGATCCCTCAAACGGGTGATATAAATTGAATGCGTGGCCTATTTCGTGGGGCAAAGTTTTCTGCCCCGTTTTCATCTGAGTAGCCAGCATAATGATGCCATCATACTGTGCAGCGATCGGCGCGGTACTGGGAAAGTAAGCAAAGCCGGCAACAAACTGACCGCTTGTTCCATCTTTACCATCTATTTTGTCAACTACCCAGACGTTATAATAATCTGTCACGGGCCAGCGAATAAGATTTTTTACGTTTAATTCATCGGTGCCTGAGGTAGTAGCGGAATTTACGCCCCCTGCTGTATAACCGGGAATGCTCGAACCATCTACTCTATTAATTCCGTTGGTTGGGTTGCAGTTGGGATCACGCTTTGCCAATGCAAATTGTATTTGCAGATCACCCACACCGATGGTTCCGGGATAAGTGCCATTGTATACCTGGTTCAAATAATCAATGGCACCCGACACCTGTGCATCGGTTGGGTTATAAATTGACCCAATAGCTCCTCCTGTATGTACAATATGAATCACTACCGGTATCGTATACGGAGCAGCATTTACGCGGCCGGAGGGTGACAGCGGATGGTTTTCTATGTATTGACGGAGGTTTTCTTCGCTTGCCCGGATGCTTTTACGATACCCCGGATCTTCGGCCATTCTTTTTGCGTGCATATGGTCGAAACCGCAGATCGCCTGCGAAAAAGCTGCACAAGTACCAAAACAGAAAACCAGGCTGGCAAAAAAGCGTAGAGTTATTTTCATATACCGCAGTTAAAAGGTTCGGAAAGAAACGTTTAAAAACCTCTTTTATTTGGCAACTATAAAAAAAAAGCTCCTCAGGTGGAGGAGCTTATCTGGCTATAAATATCTTACCATTTATCCACTTCTTCTGTAGCACTGGCATTCGGTATGCTGCTGGCAACAATAGGCGCCACCGGCGCTTCTGCCGCTATTGAAGGCGCCGTAGCGATCGCTGCAATGGCAGTACCTTCTTCTCCATCCATTTCGCCAACAGGCTGGTCGTGGTTGAAGGCATCAAAATCAAAATCAGGCATCAGGTCTGTCTTTACATAATCAACGGCTTCTACCAGGCCTTTTATAAACTTATTGAAATCTTCTTTATACAAAAATATCTTGTGCCGGTCGTACCCTTCTCCTTCGAATTTTTTGCGGCTTTCTGTAATGGTAAGATAGTAATCGTTGCTACGGGTTGCCCTTACATCAAAAAAATAAGTTCTCCTTTTGCCAGCCCTGATGCGTTTGCTGTAAACGCTTTCCATTCTTTTTTCATTATTGTTTTCGTACGCCACAGTTGTAAAAATTTTCAGTTTAGCGAAATGTTGGTTTGATTAATACCTTACAAATATAATATTGTTTTAGAACTGGCAAAATTTGAAAAGTCTTTTCCCATCTCCGTTCCGGGTTATTCCGGCAGGCATAAGCGCTTTTCCATCCATCCCGCCATGGGCAGTGCTTTCGGGGGAATCCACCCCGGCCTGGATCTGTAAAATTACTAACCACCGCATGGATTATTGCGCCGTGGCCTGCCGGTTTCCCTGCTCCTGTTGCTGTTCGTCGTATAATTTCCGGTAGTAGCCATTGCTTGCCAGCAGATCTATATGCCGCCCCTGCTCAACAATTTTACCATCGTCAAGTACCAGGATATTATCAAAGTCGAAAAGCGAAAATATCCGGTGTGTAATGATGATAGCCGTTTTCTGCTGCAGAAAGCGGTATAAATTACCAATGATTTCATTTTCTGTTTTTGCGTCTACCGCACTCAGGCAATCATCGAATATCACCATACGGGGGTCTTTTACCAAAGCCCGTGCAATGGATATCCGCTGTTTCTGTCCCCCGCTGAGCGTAACACCGCGTTCTCCTATCATGGTATTATATTGTTGCGCAAAGCCCTTGATTTCTTTATCTACACTGGCATTGGCGGCTGCCGTTTCCACCTTATCAAAGGAAGTGCCTGCAAGCCCGAATGTAATATTGCCGGTGACAGTATCACTGAACAGGAAAACGTCCTGCGGGACATAACTGATCTGCTCGCGCAAAGCCTTCAACTGAATCTCTTTTATATCCTTGCCGTCGATCCGGATGCTGCCGCTATCGGGATTGTACATACGCAACAGCAATTGGGCTACTGTTGATTTGCCGCTGCCGGTTCTGCCAATGATGGCTATTTTCTGCCCGGCTTTTATATGAAAAGAGAAATTTTGAATAGCGTGAATTCCGGTATCGGGGTATGTAAAATCGACCTTTTCAAAAACAATGTCACCACGCAGGGCCGGCGCCGTAACGCCCGCTGTGTCCTGGATGCCTGGCCTGGTGTCCAGGAATTCGTTCAGCCTTTTTTGCGAGGCAGCCGCTCTTTGTATCATGCTGGCCGTCCATCCAATCGCGCTTACCGGGAAGGTGAGCATATTCACATACATCACAAATTCTGCAATAGTACCCGTCTTTACATTCTGATCATGCAATGCATATAAACCACCAATCATAATGGTAAGCAGGGTACTTAACCCTATCAACAATCCCATAGCGGGGAAATAAATAGATTCTACTTTAGATAACCCGATAGCATTTGTTTTGTAAGCTTCGCTGTTTTTATGGAAAAACCCCATCATAGCCTTCTCCTGCACAAAAGATTTAATAACACGTATACCGGAATAGGACTCCTGTGCAGTGGTGGTCAAATCAGACAACAAAGCCTGAATGCGCTCGCTTCGTTTGTGAATAATATTATTGACATAATAGATGGTAACAGCCAATATGGGCAGGGGCGATAAGACATAGAGGGTGAGCATCTTGTTTTCCCTGTACATAAAAAAAATACAGAACCCGATAGTGACTGCCAGGTTAATAAAATACATCATGGCCGGTCCCGTATACATTCTTACCCGGCTCACATCTTCGGTAATCCGGTTCATCAAATCACCGGTACTGTTCCGTTTGTAAAAAGCCGTATCCAGCATCTGGTAATGCCGGTATACTTCATTTTTCTGATCATATTCTATCAGCCGGCTCATCACAATAATCGTCTGGCGCATCAAAAACATAAAGAACCCGCCCAGCAGTGCCAGTACCAGTAGCGTAATACCGCAAATAATAATCTGGCCGCCAAAACTGCTATTGCCATTGTTGAGCCAGCCGATCATCTTTTGAACCAGGATATCATAATTAGCTGATCGGTTTACCGCGGGGGCATTCACTTTTTCTATTGAACCCCGCACCGATTGTTCTACTTTATCAACCACATAACCGGATAGCTGCGGACTGAGAATGCGGAAATAGTTGGAAAGCGTGATGAAAATAATACCGAGCAACAGACGCCAGCGGTACTTGAGGAAATATTTATTAATAGCTTTCAGGTGCTTCATGAACGCACAAAGATACAGGGAGAAATGTGGAAATGTGAAAGTGTGAAAATGTGAAAATCATACATCATCAGACATCAGACATCACCAGATTGCCTATTTCCTCTCCAGGTTAAACAAGCTATCAACAAACTCATGTTTGTCAAATACCAGCAAGTCTTCTATCTTCTCACCTACCCCAATAAACTTAACCGGTATTTTAAACTGGTTGGCAATGGCCAGTACCACACCACCTTTTGCGGTGCCGTCCAGCTTGGTAATAGTAAGCGCGGTAACATCCGTGGCTGCCGTAAAATGCCTGGCCTGCTCCAGTGCATTTTGTCCGGTAGAACCGTCCAGTACCAGCATCACTTCATGAGGCGCTTCGGGAATAACTTTTTGGATCACTCTTTTAATTTTTCCCAATTCATCCATCAGATGTGCTTTGTTGTGCAACCGCCCGGCCGTATCAATAATAATAATATCACTTCCTTTCGCTACACCGCTTTGCACGGTATCAAAAGCAACCGCAGCCGGATCACTACCCTGATCCTGTTTTACAATCGCCACGCCCGCACGTTCACTCCAGATGGTTAGTTGTTCAACTGCAGCAGCCCGAAAAGTATCGGCGGCACCCAACAATACATCTTTGCCCGCCTTTTTGAAATTACTGGCCAGTTTGCCAATGGTAGTGGTTTTGCCCACGCCGTTTACACCTACTACTAAAATCACATAGGGTTTGGCCGGCAGTGGAGAAGTAAAATTGTATTGGTTGCCCTCCGGCGCATCTACCAGCAATGCTTCAATTTCTTCCTGCAGGATATTGTTTAGCTCAGCGGTATTGAGGTATTTATCTTTCGAAACGCGTTTTTCAATGCGGTCAATAATCTGCACGGTGGTGTCGATGCCCACATCCGCGCTCACCAATGCATCTTCGAGGTTGTCCAGCACCTCCTCGTCAACCGTGCTCTTACCGGCGATGGCCTTGGTTATTTTGGAAAGAAATCCTTCCTTGGTTTTTTGCAGGCCCTGGTCGAGCGTTTCTTTTTCTTTTTTTCCGAATAGTTTATCAAATAATCCCATGATAAAAGTTTAATAGTTCAAGGTTTAAAGTTTAAGGTTGCCCGGTACCGTCCATCTAAGCGTCGCAAACGAAACTTAAACTTCAGACTCTTAAACTTCAAACACCTAAGTTTAATAGTTCAAGGGTTAAGCTTGTCCCGGGTACAGTCCATCTAGGCGTCGCAAAGGAACCTTAAACTTCAGACTCTTAAACCTTAGACCCCTTAGCCTGCAAACATAACCAAGGCTTTTCATTTATCCACTTTTACATTCCGTACACTTGCCACTTCCTATCAGGTTGCAAACAGAAAAAAGCTGTTCCGAATTTATTCAGAACAGCTTTTACTATAATAATGTTTACAATTATTTAGCGGCCAGGAATTCTTTTACCTTGTCTTTATGAATAATGGCTTCCTTAAAGGTATAGGCACCAGACTTGGGGCTGCGCACCGCCTTGATCACTTTAGTCCAGTTTTTTGCATCAGCAGATGCTTTTAAATCTTTTTTTTGCGCGGTCTTAGCTGCTTTTGCCATGACTTATTTTATTAACAGATGAATTAAATTACTTGATTTCTTTGTGTACAGTAACCTTTTTCAGGATCGGGTTGAATTTTTTCAGTTCAATACGTTCCGGAGTATTTTTTTTGTTTTTTACTGTAATGTAACGGCTGGTTCCAGGTTGGCCGCTGCTTTTGTGTTCTGTACATTCCAGGATAACCTGCACCCTGTTTCCTTTTCTTGCCATTGTTAGGGAAGTTTATTAGTTGTGTATTACTTAAATATGTGTTCCGTTTGCCCTCAATTCCTTCACCACCACATACAATCCTCTTTTATTGATAGTACGTATGCCATCGGTCGTTAATTTAAGTGTAATCCACTTATCTTCTTCGGCCAAAAAGAAACGCTTGGTCTGCAGATTGGGCAAAAAACGACGCTTGGTCTTTATATTTGAGTGAGAAACTTTATTTCCCGTTACCGGAACTTTACCGGTTACCTGACATACTCTGGCCATGATGTACAAAATTTAGGACGGCAAAGGTAGGGAAAGGCAGGCAAATATCACAAACAAAATCAAGGTTTTTCCCGGATAAACTTTGTTTGACGCCCCCGAACCCCAAAATGAAGGCGGCAATCTTACTGAAACTGCATGGCTAACCCGCATGATACACTGATTCAGTTCATAACATCAAAAAACTATTCCCGCTTAACCGTCAGGCTATCAATTAATAATTAATTAATTTCAACGGGCAAAGGAGCATTTTATCTTGTGTAAAATGAACCTTGATTATGACTGAAGGGAAACATATGAAGAAAAAAACAATTACGCGCGATATCAGTTGGCTTTCCTTTAATGCCCGGGTATTGCAGGAAGCTGCCGATAATACCGTTCCCCTGAAAGAAAGAATAAAATTCCTGGGGATTTTTTCCAACAATACCGACGAGTTTTTCAGGGTTCGGGTAGCCACCCTGAAACGAATGATAGAACTGGAAAACAAGCTGCACAAGGGCAAGGCCAATATGCACCTCGAGGAAAGTCCCGAAAAAATCCTGGAAGAGATTCAACTGATTGTGTTGCGGCAGCAAAATGAATTTCACCGGGTTTGGGAGGAAATCATTGAAGAGCTGCGAAAGGAAAAAATTTTCCTGGTAACCGAAAAACAGTTAACCCGGGAGCAGAAAGTGTTTGTGCTGCGGTATTTTGAAGAGGAGGTGCG
>Ga0068868_100002763_pt1 | contig 12154 bp, 8 predicted proteins | sample KBSMisM42_FD_64660 | JGI IMG/M metagenome (GOLD analysis project Ga0068868, IMG submission 64660) | Miscanthus rhizosphere microbial communities from Kellogg Biological Station, Michigan, USA - KBS Miscanthus M4-2 | ecosystem: Host-associated > Plants > Roots > Rhizosphere > Soil ...
GCTGCTCGTGGTGGGCGCCTGCCGCGACCGGGTCGCGGCCGACCCGGCGCGTCCGCTGGGCGGCATGTTGCAGCAGGCAAGCGCCGCCGGCGCGCGCCTCACCCGCATCGCATTGGAGGCGCTCGATGCCGAGCAGGTCGCTGCGCTGGTCGCCGACGCGCTGCACGCGCCTGCGGCCGACGTCGGCTCGCTGGCCACACTCGTGCGCGAGCGCGGCGACGGCAATCCGTTCCACATTTTCCAGCTGCTGTCGGAGCTGCGCGCCGAGGGTCTGCTGCAGTACGACGCCGGCCGCCACGGATGGGCATGGGACGACGCCCGCATCCGCACGCGCCCGCTGTCGGGCGATGTCGTCCACCTCGTCGAACGTCGTCTGCGCCGCCTGCCGGACGCCGCGCGCGAGGCGCTGCAGCATGCGGCCTGCCTGGGCGGCAGCGGATCGCTGCACTGGCTGGCGCCGGCCCTCGGACAGTCGCCGAGCGAGACCTCCGAGGCGCTGGCGCGGGCCGTCCAGGCTGGCTTGCTCGTCTGCGAAGGGGATCGGTACCGCTTTCCGCACGACCGGGTGCACGAGGCCGCGCTCGCGCTGGTCCGGCCCTCCGATCGCGCGGCGTGGCACCTGCGCATCGGCCAGCGCCTGCTGGACGCGTTCGCCCACCCGGCACGGGAGGAGGACCTCTTCGCGATCGTCCACCAGCTCAACCTCGGTGCGACGCTCATCACCGGCGACATGCAGCGGCTGCGCCTTGCGCACCTGAACATCGAGGCCGGCCGCAAGGCCAAGGCCGGCCTGGCGTTCGCGCTGGCCCACGAGCACCTCGCGCGGGCCGCTGCCGCGTGGCCTGCCGACAGCTGGGAGCAACGCCGCGACGAGACCTTCGCTCTGGAATTCGAGCTCGCCGAGTGCGAGTTCCTGATCGCCCGCTTCGAGGATGCCGACGTCCGGCTCGAGCGGCTGCTCGAGCGGGCGCGCTCGTCGACGGAGCAGGCGCGGGTGTCCAGTCTGCGTATCCGCCTGCGCCTGGTGCCCGGGCACTACGGGGCCGCGGCGAGCGTGGCGCTGGAGTCGCTGCGCCTGTTCGGCATCAGCTTGCCCGAAGCGGACGTGCAGCCGCATCTGGAGGCCGCGCGCCGCGAGGTGGCGCAAGAGCGAGCCGGTCGCGACGTCGCGGCGCTGCTGGACGCGCCGGCATGGACCGATCTGCATGCGCGCACAGTGCTCGGCCTGATGGTCGACTCGTTCACGGGCGTGTACATCGCCCGCCCCGACGTCTTCCCGTTGCTCGTGCTGCTGGCCACGCGGCTGGTGCTTCGCCACGGCAACTGCGAGGAAAGCGCGGTCGTCTACACCTACTACGCGCGGGTGCTGCTGGCCGAAGGCGACATTCCGGCGGCCTACGACCATTCGCTCCTGGCGATGCAGCTGAACGAGCGGCTCGGAGACCGCCGCCGGCGCGGCATGCTGCTGTTCTCGCATGCCGGCTTCATCCACTTCTGGCGCCGCCCGTTCGCGAGCGGGCGGCCGATCCTCGACCGCGGGTTCGCCGCCTGCCTCGAGGTGGGCAACTTCGCGCATGCGGCGCTGATCGCGGTCAACACCTGCCTTTACCTGGCCGAGGGCGGCGAACGCCTCGACGAACTGGCAGCGCAGGCCGAACGCAGCATCGACTTCCTGAAGTCGACGCACAGTGGCGGCACGCTCGAGGTGGTGCAGTGCTTCGGCCAGTTCGTGCGCTGCCTGCAGGGCCGCACGGCCGCCCCCGGGTCCTTCGACGGCGAGGGCTATGACCATGCCGCGACGGTGGAGCGCATCACTGCGCAAAAGAGTCTCGCCGGGCTAGGCATCGTCCACCTGCTCGAGCAGGTGGCGACCTTCCTCGTCGGGGAGCCGCAGGCGGCGCTGCAGGCCGCCGCGCGCACCGAGGGCGTGCTCGGCGCTGTCTTCGCGATGGCGGTCCGCCCGACCTTCACCTTCTACCGCGCGCTGGCGGTGGCGCAGGCCTGCGGCGATCGGGCGCCTGCCGAGCGGGCGTCGGGCCTGCGCGTGATCGAACAGGCCCTCGCCGACCTCGCGGTGTGGGCTGGCCACTGCCCGGAGAACTACGCAACGCGCCACGCGCTCGTCGCGGCAGAGCTGGCGCGGTTGCAGGGGCACGAGCTCCAGGCCGAGCGGCTCTTCGAGGAGGCGATCGCCACGGGACGCGCGAATGGGCTGGTCCACCAGGAGGCGCTGGCCTGCGAACGCGCGGCCGCCTTCCATCGCGCTCGCGGCCTCGCGCGCCTCGCCGACGGCTGCCTGACCGAGGCCCATGCCGCCTACCTGCGCTGGGGCGCGACCGCCAAGCTGCGGCAGCTGGAAACCGCCCACCCGGTGCTACGCGCCGCGGCGGTGTCCGGCCTCCCGATCGACACGCTCGCGCTCATGAAGGCGGCGCAGGCGGTGTCGAGCCAGATCGATCCGGACGCCTTGCTGCAAACGCTGATGCGCATCGCGCTGGAGCAAGCCGGAGCCCAGTCGGGCCGCCTCTATGTGACACGCGGCGAAAGCTTCGAGCTGGGCGGGCGGGCCGAGGTGCAGGGCGAAACACTGCAGGTGCAGGTCCAGCGGCCCGGGGTGGCCGTGACGGACGGCGACGCTGAGCACCCGGTCGCCGTGCTGAACTACGTTCGGCGCAGCGGCGAGCCGGTGCTGCTGGCCGACGCGACGCAGCCGCATCCATTCGCCGCCGACGCCTACATGCGCCGCAGCCCTGTCCGCTCGGTGCTGTGCGTGCCGCTGCTGCGCCAGTCGCGCGTCATAGGCGCGCTGTACCTCGAACATGGCCAGAGCACGCATGCGTTCACCGATCGGCACGCGACCATGCTGGCCATGCTCGCGGCGCAGGCCGCCATCTCGCTCGAGACGGCCGGCCTGTACTCGGCGTTGAAGGAAGAGAACGAGCAGCGCCGGCGCGCCGAGGCGGCCGCCGACGAGTGGCAGGCGCGGATCGGCCGGCTGGTCGATTCGAACGTCTTCGCCGTGCGCATCACCGACCTGGACGGCCGCATCATCGATGCCAACGATGCCTATCTGCGCATCGTCGGCTACACGCGCGAGGAGATGCAGGCCGGCGCGCTGTCGATCAACACGGTCACGCCCCCCGAATACCGGGACGCGGACGAGGGCGCCGGGGTGGCGCTGCTCGAGGACGGCCGCTACACCCCGTTCGAGAAGGAGTACGTGCGCAAGGACGGCACGCGCGTGCCCGTGCTCGTGGGCGGCATCCTCGTGCCCGGACCGGTGCCGCAGACGGTGGGTTTCGTGCTGGACCTCAGCGAGCGCCGCCGCGCCGACGACGAGCGGCGCGCGCGTCTGGAAGCCGAGGCGGCCAGCCAGGCGAAGTCCAACTTCCTGGCGAACATGAGCCACGAGATCCGCACGCCGATGAACGCGATCCTCGGCATGTCGCAGCTGGCGCTGCAGAGCGGGCTGAACGACACGCAGGCGAGGTACGTGCGCCATGTGCAGACGGCCGCGGAGTCCCTGCTGGGCATCCTCAACGACATCCTCGATCTGTCCAAGATCGAGAGCGGCCACCTCGAGATGGAGTGCGTCGACTTCGACATTGACGAGGTGCTCGACCGAGTCGCCGCGCTGACCGGCCAGAATGCCGAGGACAAGGGGATCGAGCTGGTCTACGCGTTGCCGCCTCGGTTGCCGCGCCGTCTGCTGGGTGATCCCACCCGGCTCGGCCAGGTGCTGCTGAACCTCGTCAGCAATGCCATCAAGTTCACCGAACGGGGGGAGGTGGTCGTGACGGTGACGCAGCTGTCACGCGACGACAACGCGATCAAGGTGGCGTTCGAGGTGCGCGACACCGGCATCGGATTGCGCCCAGACGAGATCGCACGCCTTTTCCGTCCGTTCACGCAGGCGGACAGCTCCACCACGCGGCGCTTCGGCGGCACCGGCCTTGGCTTGGCGATCAGCCGCCGCCTGGTGGACATGATGGGCGGCGCGATCACCGTGGACAGCGAACCGGGCCGAGGCAGCCGCTTTCGCTTCGACGCCCGCTTCCGATTGCCGAAGCTCGCTGCAGCGTCGCAGAGCGCGGCCGAACCCTTGCGCGGCCTGCGCGTGCTCGTCGTGGACGACAACGAGTGCGCACGCGAGCAGCTGGCGGACATGGCGCGCGCGATGGGACTCGAGGCGACAACAGCAGGCGATGGCCGGGCCGCCCTGGCCGCGATCGCCGCCGCCGACGCTGCAGATCGCGCCATCGGCCTGGTGTTCCTCGACTGGAAGATGCCGGACGTCGACGGCGTCGAGGTCGCACGCCGCTTGGCCGGGCGGGCGCTGCGCCACAGACCCCCTGCGGTGCTGATGGTCACGGCGTTCAGCCGCGAGGAGGCTCGGCAGCGCGCCCGCGAGGCGGCGGCACCGGTGGCCGCGATGCTCGCCAAGCCGGTCACGCCGTCCGCGTTGCTGGATGCCTGCCTGAATGTGCTGCTGGCCGGCCGGCCCGGCACGGCGGCGGCCGACCGAGAAGACAAGGAGTTCGCGCATGATCGCGAATTGCTGGCCGGCGCGCGCATCCTGCTCGTCGAGGACAACCTGGTCAATCAGGAACTGGCCTGCGAGCTGCTGCGCCGCGAGGGTGTGGAGGTGGTCGTTGCGGACAACGGCCTGCGCGCGCTCGAGATGCTCGAAGGCCTGGCCGTCGACGGCATCCTCATGGACTGCCAGATGCCCGAGCTCGATGGTTATGAGACCACGCGACGCCTGCGGCAGGATGCCCGCTGGGCCGGCCTGCCTGTGATCGCGATGACCGCCAACGCGATGGTGGGAGATCGCGACAAGGCTCTCGCGGCCGGCATGAACGACCATGTCGCCAAGCCGATCCGGCCGGCCGATCTCTTCCGCACGCTGGCACAGTGGGTGCGACGGACCCGGCCACGGCACGCTGCCGTGGTGTCGTTCGACGACAGCGCGCTGCGCCGCAGCGGCATCGAGCCGGGCAGTGCCTTGCATGCGCGCCTGCTGGCCAGGTTCGCTGACGGCGCACGAACCTTCGGCGCCCGTTTCCGCGCCGAAGCCACCGACAGTGTCTCGGCCACGCGCGTGGCCCATGATCTCAAGTTCGAAGCAGCCACCTTCGGCGTTCACCCGCTGGCCGCGGCCGCTGCCGAGCTTGAAGCCGCGAGCGCGCGTGCTGCGCCGGCACACGAGATCCAGGCGCGTCTGGACGCCGTCCTGGCGGCATTGGCACCGGTGCTGCATACCTTGCCTGGCGGCGCCGGGCCGATCGGCTGAAACTGGTCTGCCGTGGCTCACCCCCGGTACGTGTACGGCGTGGCGCCGCCGCTCAAGCCTTGACTTCGACCACCTGTTCGAAGCCGCCGAAGATCATGCGCTTGCCGTCGAAGGGCATGGGAGGATTGCCGGGTGTGGACGGGTCCATCCGCGGGTCCTCGATCATCTTCTTCATGGCGACGTCGCGCGTTGCCTTGTCCGGCCACTCGACCCACGAGAAGGCCACCGTTTCCTCGGCAGTCGCCTGCACCGCGCGGCGAAAGTCGGTGACTTTGCCGTCGGGGACGTCGTCGCCCCAGCTCTCGATCACACGGATCGCGCCCAGTTCGATGAACAACGCATCGAAATGACGCGCATGCTCGATGAACTTCTGCTTGTTGGCGGTGGGGACCGCGATCACAAAGCCGTCGATGTAAGACATGTCTGGACTCCTGTTGGGTTGACCGGTCGGCGCGTCCGTCGGAGGACGCGTCGTACGTTCTCGACGAACGAAAGGTAGCCGATTCGACACGATCTGCCCGGCGGGCTCTGCTAGCCTCGGTGCGATGGGTTCTCCCGTCTCGGATGCCTTGCTCGCCGCCGCCGGTGAACTCTCCCGCTCGCTGGCGCGCTTGCGTTTCAGCCCGCCGATCGCGCATGTCTACGACCCCCTCACCTACGCCTGGGCGCCGTACGAAGCCTATGTCCAACGCTTCGGCGCCACGAAGAAGCGCGTCGTGCTGCTGGGCATGAACCCTGGCCCCTACGGCATGATGCAGACCGGCGTTCCTTTCGGCGAAGTTGCTGCGGTACGCGACTGGATGGGCATCTACGCGCCGGTGACGCGACCGAACGTCGAACATCCCAAGCGGCCTATCCAAGGCTTCGACTGTCCGCGCTCGGAGGTCAGCGGCCGTCGCCTGTGGGCTTGGGCCGCGCTGCGCTTCGGAGCCGCCGACGCCTTCTTCGGCGATTGGTTCGTCCTCAACTACTGCCCGCTCGTGTTTCTCGAAGCCTCGGGTCGCAACTTCACGCCCGACAAGTTGGCCGTGCCCGAGCGCGAGGCCGTTGACGACCTCTGCGGTCGTCATCTCGCCGCCGCACTTGAAGCGCTTCAGCCACAGTGGGTCATCGGCATCGGCCGCTACGCTGAGAAGCGCCTGCTGGAGGTGCTGCAGAGCAACCGAATGGATTCGGCACTCGCCCGCCGAATCAAGGTAGGGCACATCCTGCACCCCAGCCCCGTCAGCCCGACAGCCAACCGAGGATGGAACGAGGCGGTCGATCGTTCGTTGGTCGACCTCGGTCTCCTGCGTCGGCTATAGATCCTTCACCCGCGCTGAGCGCCGCGGTGCGGGTTCCGCTGCGTATGCTGCGATCACCAACCCAGTCCCAGATGCAGAGGCAGGTACACCGCCATCCCGGCCAAGATCGTGCCGAGCAAGCTGCGTCGCCAGAAGTACCAGATCACTGCAAGCAAGGCGGCAAACAGCCGCGCATCTTTCCAGGTCGACACCAAGTGCCCAGCAGTGATGACAATTTCTGGAATGACAACGGCCGCCAAGGCGGCGATCGGCGCGTACTTCAACCCGGTGGTCACCCACGCGGGGAGTTCCCATGAATTGTTCGAGAGGAAGAACAATGACCGCGTCAGCACCGTGACCAGCGTCATGCCCGCGATCGTTGCGAGCGTCCACACATCGGCGCTGGTCATTCGGCGTCTCCGGTGGTCGGCGCCGCGCGACTCGTAGAAATCTTGGCGTTCGCCGATTCCATCAAGAGGCCAAATGCAACTGCAGCCGCGATCGCGACGAGTATGTTCAGTTTCAGCGGCAGCGCGTATGCAGCGACGGCCGCAGCTCCCGCTATGCCAGCAGAAAAGATGCGCAGTCGCGAGACCGCCAGAGAGCACATGATGCCCAGCAGCGCGAGGATTCCAGCAAACCCCAGTCCCCATTCGACGGGAACCGAAGCGGCCAGGACAACGCCGGCAATGCTGGAGACGACCCAGATCAGCCAGCCCGTTACGCCGCTCGCCGTCCAATAGGCATCCTGCGCGGCCCGTCCCCGGTCGTCGTCGGCGGGACGAGGGAATCGCTTGACGAAAAGCACGTAGTTCAGATCGGCAAAGAGGTAGGCCTTGACCAAGCGCGTTGCGAGCGGCAGATGCATGACGTAGGGTCGCAAGTGCACGCTGAACACGATGAAGCGCAGGTTGACGCAAAAGGCGGTCGCCAAGATCACCCACATCGGAGCGGAGGCCGCGAACAACGGCAAAGCAGCGAGCTGCGAACTCCCGGCGAAGACCAAGACGCTCATGAACAAGACGGAAACCAGGCCGATGCCTGACTTGACCATTGCCACTCCCGTCATCACGCCCCACGCGGCGATTCCGGGGCCGACGGCAGCCATCTCTTGCATGCCGACTCTGAACTCCGGATGTCGTAGTGTCGAGGCCATGATCGATTGTCGGCGAATCCTGGGCAGGGCCCGGTCATCGAGAACGATGGCAGTGAGTCGACATCAGCCCATGATCAAGTTTGTTAGATGAGCTGATCGTCCGAGTGAGATGGCGGCGAAAGGTTGCTCCAGCTCGTTGGCGGGCCAACGCCCGCGCCACTTCGTGCGTGCGCTTGCGCGAGCGCATCAGGGACGTCTCTTCCCAAGTTTCTTCGACCAAAGACCGAGGAGCCGCAGCGGGGACAGAAGTGGCGACCGCGATAGTCGCGCGTCTCGCCCGAGACCATGACCGCTTGTCGCGAGCTCGGGCCTTACTTCGCCGTCCCGGTGGCTTGATAGACCTGCTTTATGAGATCGCCTCCGATACGCGACTCCATCTCCTTGTGAACCGGCAGCAGCGTCTTGCGCCAAATGTCTCGCTCGGCATCGCTGAGATCGATGATCTGGACGCGGGGGTTCGCCTTCAGCTCGGCCAACGCGTCCTTGTTCTCCTGCGCGACGAGTTGTTCTTCGTATTGCGTCGATTGAGCCACCGCCTTGTTCAGCGCGGCCTGGATGTCCGGCGGCAGGTTGTCCCAGAACTTCTTGTTCGCGATCAGCGCGTAGCCGGTGTGGGTGTGGTTGGTGAGCGTGATGAACTTCTGCACCTCGTAGTACTTCTGCGAGGTGTAGCTGGAAAGGATGTTCTCGGTGCCATCGACGACGCCCGACTGCAGGGCCTGATACACCTCCGAGAACGGCATCGTCTGCGGCAATGCGCCCATGGTGCGCAGCGTGGCTTCGAGCACCTTCGACGACGGGATGCGCATCTTCAGGCCCTTGAGATCTTCGGGCTTGCGCAGTGCCTTGTTCGCCGAGTACACGTGAAAGCCGCCGCTCCAGAACGCGAGGCCCTTGATGCCCTTGTTCCCCAGCGAAGCCAACAGGTCCTGACCGATCTTCCCCTGCGTCACTTGCAGGAACTGCTCTTCGGTCTGGAAGATGTAGGGCAGGTCGAACATCTCGAAGGACTTTGCGCCGAGCGGCCCGAACTTCGACAGCGACGGGGCGAGCATCTGCACCGATCCAATCTGCAGTGCCTCCAATTCTTCCTTGTCCTTGTACAACTGGCTGTTCGGATAGACCTCCACCTTGACTTTGCCGTGTGTGCCTTCCTCGGCCAGCTGCTTGAAGCGCAGCGCCGCCTTGCCCTTGGGCGTGTCGGGCGTGACCACATGGCTCAATTTGATGAGGATGGGCGCCTGGGCGATGGCGGGAGAGGCCATGGACAGCGACGCCAACGCGAGGGGCGTGAGCAGGGCGAGCGAGCGAATTCGGGTGGTCCGGTTCATGGTATTTCCAGTGGTGTTCAAGACGAGTTGGACGAACGGGGAGAGATGGAGGCGGCGAAGCGGTAGAGCTTTGCGGCCGTCTGTCCGAGGATGGCGGCGTGGGCAGCATCGTCGGGGGCGGCGCGCCGCAGTGCCGCCAGGTCCGCGGCCACGTTGGCCGCGGACTCGCATTGCGTGTGCGGCCAATCGCTGCCCCAGAGCAGGCGATCGCTTCCATACGCATCGATCAGACGCCGGGCCGCCGCGACAACGAACGCCTCGTGCTCGAGCGAGCAGCGGTAAGCCGCTGACACCTTGACCCACACGTTTCGAGATGCCCCCAGGCCGAGCAACGAGTTGAAGCCGTCGTCGTCGATGCCGCGCTCGGGGTTCGGGCGACCGAAATGATCGACGACGACGCGAACCCCGCATCGCAACGCGGAGGCCACCACCCGATGTAGATCGTGCGCTTCACGGTGGATTTCCACATGCCAATCCGTCGCTGCAACGCGCTCCAGGAGTCCCCTCCAACGAGGAGATTCGAGGTCGGGCAGCGGAGCACCCACCAAATTGAAGCGAACGCCGACCACTCCGCCCTCGCGGAGTGCGCAGAGTTCTCGATCGCTCACATCAAAGTCGATCACCGCGACTCCGCGCAGTCGCTCCGGATGCGCGGCGATCGCGTTCAAAAGCTCGCTGTTGTCCGTGCCGAGGAAGCTGGGCTGGACCAGCACGGCATGCGTCATCCCATGGGCAGCGAGGTGGTCGAACAGCGCCGTCGGCGTGGCGTCATATCCGGGGGTGTAGCGGCGCCCCGATGACATCGGGGAACTCCTGCTGAACACATGCGTGTGGGCATCTACCCGCAGCGGGTGCGAGCGCCCTCGATCGTCGAGTTGCATGTCGAACTCGGCTCAGCGGGCAGGTTGCGCCAACTTTGAAGGCGACTCTTCGCCGCTCGTCGTTTCGAAAATCGAACGGCCACGCGTCTCGGGCAAGAACAGCACGGTCAGCATCGCGATGCCGTAGGCGACCGCTGCATCGATACCGATCGCCAGCCCCAGTGTCATCGACTGGCTCATGAAACCGACCAATATCGGGAACGCGGCCGACGCGATGCGCCCGAAGTTGTAGCAAAAGCCGACGCCGGCGCCGCGCATGTCGGCAGGGTAGAGCTCGTTGAAGTAGGCGCCGAGGCTGGCGGGAATGCCCGCCGCGAAGAAGCCCAGCGGGAAGCCGAGCACGAGCATCTCGGAGTCGGTCAGCGGCAGTCCGGTGTAGGCGCCGACCGTGAGCACGCAGCACAGGGCGAAGAATGCGATGTTCTTGCGCCGCCCGATGCGATCCAGCAGTTGTGCGCTGGCCATGCAGCCGCACCAGAACGCGAAGATCACGACCGCGAGGTATCCACCTGTGCCGAGCACGGAGAGATGGCGTTCCTTCGACAGGAAGGTCGGCAGCCAGGTCATCAACGCGTAATAGCCGCCGTGCGCGCCGGTACCCAGCAGTGCGCCGAGGAGCGTGGTCTTCAGTACGCGCGGCGAAAATACCTGCGTCAACTGAAGCCACGCAGGCACCTTGTGTGCTGCGGCCATGCGGGGTGCCTTGGGCGGTTCCTTCAGGTTTCGCCGCACGTAGACCACCAACAAGGCCGGCAGCAGGCCGATGCCGAACATCACTCGCCAAGCCAGGTCGGCCGGCAGCCAGGAAAACATCGCCGTGTACAAAAGGACCGCGGCGCCCCAGCCGACCGCCCAGGCGCTCTGTACACCACCCATCGCCTTGCCGCGATGCTCGTTGCGGATGGTCTCGGCCATCAGCACGGCGCCGGCCGCCCATTCGCCGCCGAAGCCGAAGCCCTGCAGCGCCTTCAGCACGAGCAACTGCGGGAACGTCTGCGCGAACGCACAGAGAAACGTGAAGACGGAGAACCAGAGGATGGTGAACTGCAGCGTCCGGATGCGCCCGAGGCGGTCCGAGATGGCGCCGGCGACCCAGCCGCCCAGCGCCGAGCAGACCAAGGTCACGCCGCTGATCAGGCCAGCCTGGGTCTTGTCGATCCCATAGGCAGCGATGATCGCTGGAATCGCCAGCGTGAACATCTGCACGTCAAGCGCATCGAGTCCCCATCCGGCGAAGCAGCCCCAGAAGGTCTTGCGTTCATTGATCGAGACGCGCTTGTACCAGTCGAACATGGGGTTGTCTCCGCAGGGATGTATTTAGTCATCTATATGACTGTATAACTAGTCTAGTCGCATTCATGTGGATGAGGCCCTCAGGGATAACCCGCGGTTTCAGCGGCCATGTAGAGTTCAATTTGTCCAGTCAACTAGATGAATGCGTGGCCATGAACAGACTTTCTGCGCACGACGATCGCCTGCCCCGGTATCAGCGCCTGCGGGACGATCTACTGCAACGCATCGCGAGCGGCGAATGGAGCCCGGGTGACGCCATCCCGACCGAAGCCGAGCTCACGCAAGCCTACGAACTGGCCACCGGTACCGTGCGCAAGGCGTTGGACATGCTCGTGGGCGAAGGCGTGCTGACGCGCAGCCAGGGCAAGGGAACCTACGTGAAGCGGCCGAACTTCGATTCGTCGCTGTTCCGGTTCTTCCGCTTCAAGACCAAGGCCGGCGAGGCGGTACAGCCCACCGGAAAAATCCTCAGTCGATCCGTGCGCGTGCCTCCGGCTGACGTGCGTACAGCACTCGACATGCGCGACGCTCGAGGCGAGGGTATCTTCATCTCGCGGGTTCGCGAGATCGAGGGCCGTGCCGTGCTCGCGGAGGAGATCTGGCTTCCGCGCAAGCCATTCGAGGCTCTGGTCGACATGAAGCTCAAGGACTTCGGCGACCTGCTCTACCCACTCTACGAGCAAGCCTGCAGGCAGCTGGTGGCATCGGCCCGGGAGACACTGACGGTGGAGACGGCGACCCGCCCCCTCGCCGATCGGCTGGATCTGCCAGTAGGCCGCCCGGTGATTGCCGTGCAGCGGATCGCTTTCAACATCGCGGGCAAGCCGATCGAATGGCGCTGTACGCGAGGATCGGCGGACGGATTTCAGTACGAGGTCGAGGTTCGTTGAGGTCCTGAGGCCACTGGCTCTTTCGAG
>Ga0068868_100002766_pt1 | contig 12152 bp, 6 predicted proteins | sample KBSMisM42_FD_64660 | JGI IMG/M metagenome (GOLD analysis project Ga0068868, IMG submission 64660) | Miscanthus rhizosphere microbial communities from Kellogg Biological Station, Michigan, USA - KBS Miscanthus M4-2 | ecosystem: Host-associated > Plants > Roots > Rhizosphere > Soil ...
GCGCGCATTCCGAGCCTCGAGGGAATCCGGGAAGGCACGGGTCTCGACGACGTCCTGGCCCGCCTGCTCGCGCCGCGCTGAGTCTCAGATAGTTCCTCGCCTCAGTCCTTCGATACACCTGAGCTTCCCGACGCTTCCCTCGCCAAATCCCCTCTCCCTCCGCGAAGCGGGGGGAGAGGGTCAGGGTGAGGGGGGAGAGTCGCGAGGAGAGTCACGGAGCGCTCCGCGGGTCGGCGCTTCGTGGCGACCGCGTCAGAGCCGGTTCAAACCGTCCAGCCCCGCGACCTTGTACGCCTCCGCCATCGTCGGGTAGTTGAAGACCGTGTCGCGGAAGTACTCGATCGTGCCGCCGAAGGCGAGCACCGCCTGGCCGATGTGGATGATCTCCGTGGCCCGCTCGCCGAACATGTGCACGCCGAGCAGCTTGCGCGTCTTGGGATCGAAGAGCAGCTTCAGCATTCCCGCGTCGACGCCGAGCATCTGACCCTTGGCGAGCTCCTCGAGCTTCGCGACTCCGATCTCGTACGGAACCTTCGCCTCGGTCAGCTCCTGTTCCGTCTTGCCGACCATCGAGATCTCCGGAATCGTGTAGATGCCGTAGGGGATCGTGTGGGGCCGGCTCTCGCAAAACGCGCCGAACATGTGACAGCTCGCGAGGCGCCCCTGTTCCATCGACGTGGACGCCAGCGCCGGAAACCCGATGACGTCGCCGGCGGCGTAGACGTGCGGCACGGCGGTCTGGAAGTACTCGTTGACGGCGATCCGGCCCCGGGAGTCCGCCTCGAGGCCCGCCGCCGCCAGGTTCAGGAGGTCGGCGTTCGTCTGCCGGCCGACGGTGTAGAGCAGGGAGTCCCCGTGGACCTCCTTGCCGCTCTCGAGGCAGGCGGCGACGCGCTGCTTCTGCGCGTCGTAGTCGACGGACACGACCTTCTCGCCGAGCCGGAACACCGCGCCTCGCTGGCGCATGAAGTACGTGAGCGCATCGATCATCTCGCGGTCGACGAAGTCGAGCATGGTGGGGCGCGCCTCGATCACGGTCGTCTTGATGTTCAGCGCGGTGAGCATCGAGGCGTACTCGAGGCCGATGACCCCGGCGCCGACGACGATGACGTTCTTCGGAAGCGACGTCCCGTGGAGGAGCTGGTCCGAGTCCACGATGCGCTCCCCGTCGAGCGGGACCGCGGCGCTGTGCGCCGGCCGGGTGCCGCACGCGATCAGGAACCGCTCGGCTTTCACCGCCGAGGAGCTCCCGTCGGCCGACGTCAGCTCGAGGGCGTGAGCGTCGACGAACCGCGCCGTGCCGTGCAGCGTCGCGATGTGGTTGCGCGCGAGCTGGGCGCGGACGACCTCCATCTCGCTGGCCATCACCTTCTGCACGCGGAAGGCGAGGTCCGCGACGGTGACCTCGCTGCGCAGCGTGTAGTCGCGGCCGTAGAAGCTCTTCTCCGAGAAACCGGTCAGATAGAGGATCGCCTCGCGCAGCGTCTTGGAGGGGATGGTTCCCGTGTGCAGGCACACGCCGCCGACCATCTCCTTGCGGTCGATCACCGCGACCCGCCTGCCGAGCTTGGCGGCGGCGATCGCGCCCTTCTGGCCGGCGGGGCCCGAGCCGATGACGACGAGGTCGTATGCGGGCGAGGACATCGTCCTCAGCCTCTCACTGGCCGGGTGAAGCTGCGGTGAAGGAATCCGGAACCCATTCCGTGTCTCCGGTTTGGGCGAAGAATATCCCGGCTCGCGTGGGGCGCCCGGTCAGCTTCTCCCACCAGCGCCGGTACGTGTCGACCTGCGGCGTGTAGAACCGGACGAGCCCGGCGCGGTTCTGCGGAGTCACTGCGTCGGACTTGTAATCCACGAGCACCCAGCCGTCATCCTCCTCGAACACCAGGTCGATCGCGCCCTGCAGGACGACGCGCGGCGGGCCCGCCGCGAGGCCGAGCTCCTCTCGCGGCACGTCGATCGCGAAGGGCACCTCGACGAGCGTGCGCCTCGCCGCCCTCGCCCGCGCCCACAGCGGCGACCGCGCGACGTCGGCCGCAAGGTTTGCGACCTCCTCGAGCTCGCCGGCGGGACGCTCCTCCTCGGCGAGGAGGTTCGCGGCCACGGCGCGGACGTCGACCTTCGCGTCTCGCATCAACGCCTCGAGCACGCCGTGGAGCACGCGGCCCCAGGACATGCCGCGCCCCGTGGACTCCCAGGCGGGCTTCTCGCCGGTGGAGTGTGCGAGCGCGGTGACCGACACGGAGGCGGTCGTCGGAACGGCGGCGGCCGCGCGACGCTCGGCGCGGCTCGCGGCGGCGGCCTCGAGGTCGGCGGAGATCGCGGGCGGCGAGGGCGTCACGGCGACCGCGGCCGGCGCGGGGTGAGGGAGCTCCGCGCCGAGGTACGGCTCCAGCGCCGCCCACGGCCCGGTCGCCTTGCCGTTCGCGTTGCGCTTGATGCTGACGACGAGCAGCTCCTCCGCGCGAGTCGCCCCGACGTAGAGCAGGCGCGTGGCCTCGGCCTTCTCGAACTCGGCTTCGATCTCGCACTTTGCGTCCCAGTCGGGCGGCAGCGCGATGTCGCGCGATCCGAACCCGCCGAACTTCTGGAAGACGCGGAAGTAACCCGCCGGAGGCTCGACACTCCTGTCGATCCAGTAGTCGCGCTTGAGGCTGGGGTTGCCCGCCGGCTCCGCGAGGAAGACGACCTTCGCCTCGAGACCTTTCGCCCCGTGGAGCGTCATGAGGCGCACGACGCCGGGCCGGCCGGGCTCGAGGCTCATCTGCTCGATCTCCTTGCCCTCGCCCAGGTCCTCGAGCTCGCGGACGACGGCGCCGAAGTCGAGGCCCTCGGCGGAGAACTTGCGCGCCGCGGCGAGCGACTTCAGGAGGTTGCCCGCCCGGCTGTCGCCGAGCTCCGCCGCCGCGGCCGCCGGCACGAGACCGAGCATCGCCGCGATGCGGGAGATCGCCGCCGCGGGAGGCAGCGCGTCCGCCAGCTCGGCCGCGCGCCGCAGCATCGCGACGGCGCGAGCGATGCGCGTATCGGCGCCCTCGGGAGGGTCCGCCGTGAAGCGGAAGCGGCCTCCCAGGCGCGAGAACCGGTAGAGCGCGTCGTCGTCCACCCCGAAGATGCCGCCGCGCAGCGAAGCGGCGAACGGCACCGGGTCGTCCGGATCGGCGACGGCGCGAAGCACGGGCAGCAGCGCCGCGAGCTCGCGCGACTCGGCGAACGCGCCGCCGCCGGCGATCTCGTAGGGCACGCCCCGCTCCTCGAGCACGCGCGCGTAGGCGCCCATGAACTTCCGGCGCCGGAACAGGATGAGGAAGTCCCCGGGCGCGCGCTCGCCTCGGGCGACGGCGCCCGCGATGTGCCTCCCGATGCGGTCCGCGTCCTCGCGCACGACGGGATCGGCATCGCTTCCGGCTCCCGGCACGTCCAGGCGCAGCACGGCCGGTCCCGGCGCGCCGGGGCTCCGGTGCGCCGCGAGCGGCACGTACGACGGCTGTTTCTCGCTGCGCCGCTCCGGGAACATCTCGGGCCGCGCGAAGGCGCGGTTGACCCAGTCGCAGAGCGCGGGCGTCGACCGGAAGTTCGTCGAGAGCTCGACGACGCGGCCGCCGCTCTCCTGGATGCGCCGCCGGACGAGCTCGTACGTCTGGATGTCGGCGCGCCGGAAGCGGTAGATCGACTGCTTGGGGTCGCCGACGACGAACAGGGACCCGGGCGCCGGCGCGATCCTCCGCCAGTCCCGCTCGCCCGCGTCGGATCCGGTCAGGTAGAACAGGATCTCGGCCTGGATCGGATCGGTGTCCTGGAACTCGTCGACGAGGATCGGCGTGAACCGCTCCCGGAGCGCGCGGCGGACGTCGGGCCGGTCGCGCAGCAGGTTGCGCGCCTCGAGGAGGAGATCCTGGAAGTTCAGCCGCCCGTTGCGCCGCCGCCACTCCCGGTAGGCGTCGCGAGCCGCGACGAGGATCGGCACGACGATCGGGTAGACGTGCTCCGCCCAGCGGGTCAGCGCCGGCTTGACCACGTCCTCGCGAAGCTCGTCGAGCGCGGACTTCAGCGAGGGCGGGGCCTTCGACCGCAGGTCCGGCCGGAATTCCTCGAGGGCCTCGACGAGCTCGGGGGCGCGCGACATGTCGCGCAGCGCGAACAGCCGGCGCGCGCGGCGGACGGCCAGCTCGAATTTGGTCCAGCCGTCCCGGCCGGGCTCCGCCGGGAGAAACGGCTCGGCGCGGGCGACGAAATCCTCGAGGCGTCTGCGCGCGGAGGCGAGGTCGGGCGCGGGCGTCTCGGCGCCGCCCGCCGGCTCGACGTCCGCGTTCTCGACGAGCTGGCAGTACGCCGCGCGCAGCTCGTCGAGCGAGACGCCGACGGCGGCGAGGCGGGCCAGGGCGGGGGAGTCCTCGGCGAAGAGGCGCTGCGCGAAACGATTCCATGCGGCCTCGCGCTCGACGACGTCCTCGGGGTCGTCCATCTCGCGAAAGTCCGGGTCGACCGACGCCTCGACCGGCCGCTCCCGCAGCAGCCGCGCGCAGAACGCGTGGATGGTGCCGACGAACGCCGCGTCGAGCGACGCGAGGGCGTCGTCCAGCCGCCTCCTTCGCTCGGGATCCGTCTCCTCTTCGCGCTGCAGCTCGAGCTCGTTCTGGAACCGCTGCGACAGCTGCGCGGCGGCGCGGATCGTGAAGGTGACGGCCGAGATCCGGTCGACGGGCGCGGCGCCGCTGGCGATGAGCGCGACCATCCTCTCCACGAGGCAGGTCGTCTTGCCCGTCCCCGCGGCCGCCTCGACGAGCATGGTCGTGCCGAGGTCCTCCTCGATCGAGCGCCGGGCCTCGGCGTCGGCGAGCGGCTTCCCGGAGGCGGCGCGACGGTCCCGCCGGCTCATTCCTCGTGCAGCTCCCGGAACGCGACGAGCGCCGCGTCTTCCGCGGCGGCGAGCTTCTCCTTCGAGCGCTCGGCCGTCCCCGCCGCGCCGCCGCAGATCGAGTCGAACTCGCAGAACCTGCAGTCGTCGTCGGACGTTGCGTGCGGGAACATTCCCGCCGCGGTCAGATCCAGCAGCCGCGTCAGTGCGTCTCGCGCCCGCGACGCGTCCAGGGGAAGCGTGATGCGCTGGCCCTCGCCGCGCACGCCGGGGAAGAAGTACCCCGACTCCGAGACGCGGCCCGGCTTCCCGGCGCGCGAGAGCAGCGCCTCCACCGCCATCGCGTAGAGCGCCGGCTGCGCCTGGCGCCCGCCGCGCAGTCCCTTTCCCTCGCGGACGCTATACGGGCTCCCGGTCTTGTAGTCCCACACGTGGTACGTGCCGTCGTCCGCCTCGTCGACGCGGTCGATCTTCCCGCTCAGGCGCAGGCGTCGGCCGGCGCCGAGGGGGATCTCGACCGGGTCCGCGCTCGCGATCGACGCGGCGCTCTCCGCGGGCCCGAGGCCGAACGGGACTTCGAAAAAGCGGGGCGTGACCCGCCCGGCGCGGAGCGCCTCGTCCCGCAGGAACGTCCGGCACGCCGACAGCACGGCCTCCCGCTGCGCCTGGAAGGCGACCTCGCTCGGCGGAGGCACCCGGTCGCGCCACGCCGCGATCTTGTCGGCGGCGATCGACTCGATGACGGCGCCGTCGCGGTCGAGGTCGGGCTTCTCGCCGCGGCCGGCGAGCCCCTCGCAGAACGCGTGGAAGACCTCGTGCAGAAGACTGCCCTCCTCGCGGGGCTCGAGCCAGCGGTTCGACTCCCGCTCGAGGTCGTCCGGCGCCTCGATGCGCAGCACGGACTTGAGGAAGTAGGAGAACGGGCACTTCGCGAGGTCCTGGATCCTGGACGCGGACGTCGCGGCGCCCGAGACGCGCGGGTCGAGCTCGGGAGTGGGCCCGCGGAGCCGGCCGTCCCACGCGGTCAGCTCCGAGCTCGCGCGCGCCGTCTCGGCGTCGTGGCCGTCGGCGAGCCACGGGTACGCGGCCCGGACGAGCGGGGCGGCCGCGCCGGCCTCGAGCGAGGCGCCGGCCCGGCGCAGGCGCGCCAGCCACCACTCCGGCTCGTCGAGGGCGGCATCCTCGTCGGGCACGAAGCCCTCGGCGCGCTCGAGGTCGTCGAGCATGGCGCGGTAGTCGGCATCCGCCCGTCCGGCCGACTCGCGGTAGAGCTCGAGGAAGAACGGCGACGGCGAGGGCTCGCCCGCCTGCGAGAGGTTGCGCAGGTCGAACTTCGAGTAGCTCGCCGTCAACGAGCCGCGCAGGCGCGCGAGGCAGGTCCGGAGCGCGCGCGCCGACTCGCGGGGCCGCTCGCGCTCCATCGCGAGGGCGTTGCGGGCGAGCGACGCGTTGATGCCGCGCCGCTCCTCGTCGAGGAGGACGGGGTCCTCGAGGCCGCGGCCCGGGTGGCGGGACTCGTCGAGCCCGAGGAGGAAGGCGTGCGGACGGCCCGAGAAGCCGCCGGCCGTGTAGTGCGCCACGTGGACGCGGCCCGGCCGCGCGCGGTCGGGCGACACGGACAGCTCGCGCACGGCGTCCGTCAGCCGGTCGACGGCGTCGCCCGGCGACGCGGAGGCGGCCGGCAGCTCGGCGATCTCCTCGAAGAGCGAGTCGAGCGCCTCGCCCGCGGCCGCGTCCAGGTCATCGGCGACGCGCGCGAACTCCGAGACGAACGTCCGCGCGCCGCTCGCGAGCCGGCGGAGGGCGTCGGCGGGCGCGGCGCCGTCCGGGGCCAGCTCGAGCGCGCGCCGCACGAAGTCCCTCGCGCGTCTCGCGGCGGCGAGGCGGCGAGCGCGCGACTCCACGCGCCGCGCCGCGGATGCGGAATCGACGTCCTCGTCGCCGCGGTGGGAGCGGCGCTCCGGGCCCTCCAGCCCGGCGACGGCCCGGTCGAGAGCCGTCAGGTGGCGCCGGCGGCCGAAGCCGATTCGCGCGCGACGCATCTCGCGGGCGACCGCCGGTGCGGACGAATCGCGCGTGCCGCGCTCCGACGCCGCGGCGACCGCCTTCTCGAGGCCCCTCAGCGTGAGGGCGCCGGACGCGAGCGCTTCGCGGAGACGCCCCGCCGGGTAGCCGCCGCCGATCCACTCGAGAAACGCGAGCGCGGCCTGGCCGGGTCGGCTGTACGTCGCGGCGACGCCGCCCGAGAACGTGCACGGGATCCCGTGCTCGCGCGAAAGCTCCCAGGCGAGCGACGGATAGACGGCGTGGTCGGTGTGGAGGATCTCGACCTGGTCGAACGGGATCCCCTCCCGCAGCACGCGCCGGAACGCCTCGCGCAGCTCGTTCTCCTCGCCGACGGCGCGGAAGAGGCGCGCGCGGCGCGCGGTCTCCGCCGAGGCCTCGGGGGCATCGACCGCGAGCGGGTGCAGGCGTCCGCCCGAGAGCCGCTCGAGGACGCGCCGCTCGACGTCGGAGTGCTCGGCGTCGCCGGGAACCAGGAAAAGCGCCTCGCTCGCCGCGGCGGTGGCCGCCGCGCGGCGCAGCACCTCGATCCCGTCCACGAAGCGGCCCTCGGACAGGAGCCCGGCGTAGCGGGCGAGGATCGCGCGAATCTCCTTCGGCTTTCGCGGGTCCGTGAAGGCGGACGCGGGGATCGCCTCCGCCTCGAGCCCGGCGGCACGCAGCTCGTCGAGCGTCTCCTGGAGCGCTCGGTGGAGTCCCGGCCGATCGCGGAGCCGCCCGAAGTACGAGCGCGCGTCGAGCGTCTCGGCGCACGCCTGCTCGACGAGCGCCAGCGCCTGGGCGCGGGACAGGAGCCGCAGGCCTCCCTGAGCGAGGGCCGGCCCGATCGCGTTGAGGGCGAGCGTGCGGACCGTCTCGACGCGAAGGTTGATCCACGGGTGGCCCTCGCGGGCGAGCCGCTCGACCAGCGTGTGGCCGACGGCCAGCGAGGGCGAGACGAAGACCTTCTCCTCGAGCGGATTCTGCGCGCAGGCGCGGGCGAGATCCTCGATGAGCCGCGACGTCGGCCGCGGCCCGGCGCCAGACGCCGCCGCGGGGACCGGGGCCGCCCGAGGCGCGGGGGCGGCGGGCGCGGGCGTCTTCGGAGCGCTCGGCCGGCGCGGCTTCGCCGGCTTCGAAGATGGAGTCGCGGCAGGCAGAGGCTCGCCGAAGGGGAGAAGGGGCTGATCGGGCATCCGATGCGCATTCTGCCGCAAGGGGTGGACAGATGGTGACCGAGAGGATCGTCCGCAGTGAGCGGTCGGCAGTCCGCAGCGGGGATCTCCTCGGGCTGCCGGCGGCTTCCTCTTTTCTATTCGGCATAGACTCCCATCCGGGGGAGCCCACTCCGAACGCTCGAGGCGGATCGGACGGCTGAGAGTCCTTCACCGCGCCCGCGGTGAAGGAGACCCCGGTACCTGATGCGGGTAATGCCGCCGTAGGGAGGACACATGAGCACGCGTCGTGAGGCGCTCCCGTCGAGCTCGGCCGCGGAGCGCCAGCCGCTTTCCGGTTCTCGCAAGGTCTACGTCACGGGTCCACTCGGCATGCGCGTTCCGTTCCGCGAGATCTCTCTCTCGCCCACGCGCGGCGCGGGCGGGCAGACGGAGCTGAACCCTCCGTTGCGCGTCTACGACACGTCCGGCCCGTACACGGACCCGTCGGCGACGATCGACCTCTACGCGGGTCTCGCGGAGCTGAGGCTTCCCTGGATCCTCGCCCGCGGCGAGTACGACCGCGGCGCACCGTCCCGGCAGAGCGCGCCGGATCTCGCCCTGACGCGCGGCCGCGAGGTTCTCCGCGGTCGCGGCAACGTCACGCAGATGCACTTCGCGCGCAAGGGCGAGGTGACGCCCGAGATGGAGTTCGTCGCGCTGCGCGAGGGGATGTCGCCGGAATTCGTCCGCGACGAGGTCGCGCGCGGCCGGGCGATCATCCCCGCCAACGTCAACCATCCCGAGTCGGAGCCGATGGCGATCGGCCGCAACTTCCTCGTGAAGATCAACGCCAACATCGGCAACTCCGCCGTCACCTCCACGATCGAGGAGGAGGTCGAGAAGATGACGTGGGCCACGCGCTGGGGCGCGGACACGATCATGGACCTCTCGACCGGCCGCAACATCCACGAGACGCGCGAGTGGATCATCCGCAACGCGCCGGTGCCGGTCGGGACGGTCCCGATCTACCAGGCCCTCGAGAAGGTCGGCGGCAGGGCCGAGGAGCTGACCTGGGAGATCTATCGCGACACGCTGATCGAGCAGGCGGAGCAGGGGGTCGACTACTTCACGATCCACGCGGGCGTGCGCCTCGCGTACGTGCCGCTGACGGCGGGCCGCGTCACCGGGATCGTCTCGCGCGGCGGCGCGATCATGGCGAAGTGGTGCCTGGCGCATCACCGCGAGTCTTTCCTCTACACGCGCTTCGACGAGATCTGCGAGGTCATGAAGGCGTACGACGTCTCCTTCTCGCTCGGCGACGGGCTGCGCCCCGGCTCGACCGCCGACGCCAACGACGCCGCGCAGTTCGCGGAGCTCGAGACTCTCGGCGAGCTGACGACGAAGGCGTGGTCGCACGACTGCCAGGTCATGATCGAGGGCCCGGGCCACGTCCCCATGCACCTGATCCGCGAGAACATGGACCGGCAGCTCGCGGTCTGCCACGAGGCGCCGTTCTACACGCTGGGCCCGCTCGTCACGGACGTCGCGCCGGGTTACGACCACATCACGTCGGCGATCGGCGCCGCGATGATCGGCTGGTTCGGGACCGCGATGCTCTGCTACGTCACGCCGAAGGAGCACCTCGGATTGCCCGACAAGAAGGACGTGAAGGACGGCGTCATCGCCTACAAGATCGCGGCGCACGCGGCGGATCTGGCCAAGGGGCATCCCGGTGCGCGCGCGTGGGACGACGCGCTGTCCAAGGCGCGGTTCGAGTTTCGCTGGGAGGACCAGTTCCGGCTCGCGCTCGATCCGGACACGGCGAAGGCGTTCCACGACGAGACCCTGCCTGCGGAGGGCGCCAAGCTCGCGCACTTCTGCTCGATGTGCGGGCCGCACTTCTGCTCGATGAAGATCACGCAGGAGGTGCGCGACTTCGCGGCGGCGCAGGGGCTGGCCGAGGAGAAGGCGCTCGCCGTCGGGATGGAGGAGAAGGCGGAAGAGTTCCGGAGAGAGGGCGGAGAGATCTACCGGAAGGGGTAGGAGAGCACGAAGCCTCCTCCTCCTGTCATCCCGAGGAGCGCAGCGACGAGGGACCCCTTTCGATGCCGCGCTGCCGATCCACGATTTCGCAATTCAAGGGGTCCCTCGCTCCGCTCGGGATGACAGGGTTGACGGTCTCAGAACTTCGCCACCAGGCCCACCGCCGTCGCCGTGTCCGTGTGCCCGAAGGCCGGGCTCGACGGCTGGTTCCGGTACAGCAGGGTCCACGACGCCTGCAACGCGAAGATCGACGAGATGTTCGCGGCGATCGCCGCCTTGTCGGTCATGAACCAGTTGCTGGTGTCGTCGAGGTCGTCGAGGAACGTGAAGTCGTTCGTGAAGGCGGCGGCCTTCGTGAACTGCCACTTGAAGGCGAGGGCCGACTTCACCGTGGCGTAGCTCTTCGTCGTGGTGATCGGCACGGCGGGAGGCGGAAGGAGGAGGTCCTCCTCGTGCGCCCAGCCGACGCCGCCTTCGAGCCGGAGAAAGTACGCCGGGCTGTTGAGGAGCTTGAATCCCACGCCGCCGTCGAACCCGTAGAGGTTGTCGATTCCCGAGAACCGGTTTCGCAGGTAGGCGGCGTTGCCGTAGACGTCGAGCCGTTCCGTGAGGTCGCGGGAGCCGCGAAGCGACCCGGCGAAGGACTCGGCGGTGGTGATGCCATCCGTCGCGGCCTTCAGGTACGCGCCCTTGAGCGTGAACAGCCACGGCGACGGCTTGTAGTTGAGCTCGAGCCCGCCTCCGATCGACGTCGTGTCGGTGTTGCCCGACGTCGAGAGAAACGAGAGCTCCGCCCGGCCGAACCAGAGCGGGGGAGTGGTGGGCGGCAGGGGACAGGGACACTCCGGGGTCTGGGCGGAAGCGACCGAGGCGGCGGCGAGAACGGCGAACGAGACGACGGCGAGCATCTTCACGAAACCTCCCTGCGGAACCTGGACGCAGCTCCGCTGTTGGTGGGCATTCTTAGCATCGCTCGTGCCTACGGCGGCCGACGGACGGCCTGCCGGACGAAACTTCGCAAAGAATCGGCCCGTAACCGGTCGACGCCGCATAGGCTTCGCCTGCAGGAGGGCTGCATGGCCGAAGTCGAACGACACGAACCCGGCTCGTTTTCCTGGGCGGAGCTCTCGACGAGCGACCCCGGGAAGGCGAAGGAGTTTTACGCGTCCGTCTTCGGGTGGACGGCCGTCGACAATCCCATGGGACCCAACCCCGAGGACGTGTACACGCGCTTCCAGCTCCACGGCCTGGACGCCGCCGCCTGCTACCAGCAGGACAAGGCGCAGGCCGCTCAGGGCATCCCGCCGAACTGGCTCCTGTACGTCACGGTGACGAGCGCCGACGAGACCGCCAAGAAGGTGAAGGAGCTCGGCGGAGCCGTCGTCGTGCAGCCGTTCGACGTCGTGAGCTACGGCCGCATGGCCGTCTGCATGGGCCTCGATCGCGCGGTCTTCGCGGTGTGGCAGCCCGGCACGCACATCGGCGTGCAGGTGATCGACGAGCCGGGCGCGGTCTGCTGGGGCGAGCTCGCGACTCCGGACGCCGATCGGGCCGGCACCTTCTACGAGAGCCTCTTCGGCTGGGGCCGCCGCACGCGCGACGACGGGTACGTCGAGCTGATGCGCGGCGAGAAGGCGATCGGCGGCATCTTCCCGATGGACGAGCAGATGAAGAAGATGGGCATCCCGCCGTACTGGAGCGTCTACTTCCAGGTCGCGGAGTGCTACGCGACGATCGCGAAGGCCAAGACGCTCGGCGGCAAGGTGCACTTCGGGCCGAAGGACATCCCGGGGGTGGGGCGCCTGGCGATGATCGCGGACCCGCAAGGGGCGGCGTTTTCGGTGATCCAGCTGGATTGACGGGCCTCTCACAGCCGCTGGAGGCCTTCCAGGCTGATATGCTATAACAGCATATCAGTGGAGGTGCTCCATGAGACCCGTCGCCATCCTGCGAGTCGTCACCGTCGCCGCCGCCGCTCTCGTTCCCACCGTTAGCTCCGGGCAGGTCGACCCCGGCAATCTCGTCGTCATCGGCGCGGGCTTCGTCGGCGA
>Ga0068868_100002774_pt1 | contig 12138 bp, 8 predicted proteins | sample KBSMisM42_FD_64660 | JGI IMG/M metagenome (GOLD analysis project Ga0068868, IMG submission 64660) | Miscanthus rhizosphere microbial communities from Kellogg Biological Station, Michigan, USA - KBS Miscanthus M4-2 | ecosystem: Host-associated > Plants > Roots > Rhizosphere > Soil ...
AGCAGGACGGTCAGGACGAGCAGCGCGCGCAGCGCGGCGATGTGCTGGGCAAGCCAGGAGGGAAGGCGCATCTCAGATTCCCGGGATGAACTGGACGAGGAGGTCGATGAGCTTGATGCCGAGGAACGGGATGATCGCTCCGCCGAGGCCGTAGATCCACAGGTTGCGGCGCAGCAGCGCGCTCGCGCTCGACGGGGTGTATCGCACGCCGCGCAGGGCGAGCGGGATGAGCGCGACGATGACCAGCGCGTTGAAGATGACCGCGGAGAGGATCGCCGAGCCCGGCGAGTGCAGCCGCATCACGTTCAGCGTGTCGAGGCCCGGGTACACCGCCGCGAACATCGCCGGGATGATGGCGAAGTACTTGGCGATGTCGTTGGTGATCGAGAAGGTGGTCAGCGCGCCGCGCGTGATCAGCAACTGCTTGCCGATCTCCACGATCTCGATCAGCTTGGTCGGGTCGGAGTCGAGGTCGACCATGTTGCCGGCCTCCTTGGCGGCCGACGTGCCGGTGTTCATGGCCACGCCGACGTCCGCCTGGGCCAGCGCCGGCGCGTCGTTGGTGCCGTCGCCGGTCATCGCGACGAGCTTGCCGCCCTCCTGCTCCCGCTTGATCAACGCGAGCTTGTCCTCCGGCGTGGCCTCGGCGAGGAAGTCGTCCACGCCGGCCTCGTCGGCGATGGCTTTCGCGGTCAGCGGGTTGTCGCCGGTGATCATCACGGTCCGGATGCCCATCCGCCGCATCTCGTCGAACCGCTGCCGCATGCCCTGCTTCACGACGTCGGTGAGCTCGATGATGCCGAGCACCCGGGCGGCATCGCCGACCTGCTCGCCGACCAGCAGCGGGGTGCCGCCGGAACCGGAGATGCCGTCGACCAGCTCGCCGGTCTGCGCCGGGATCGTGCCGCCGTGCCCGCGCACCCAGGCGATCACCGCGCTGGCCGCGCCCTTGCGCACCTGCCGCCCACCGTCCGCAGTGGACAGATCCACCCCGGACATCCGGGTCTGGGCGGTGAACGGCACGATCCGCGCGTCCCGCAGCTCGCCCTCGCCGCGCTCGCGCAGCCCGTACGTCTGCTTGGCGAACACGACGATCGAACGGCCCTCGGGCGTCTCGTCGGCCATGCTGGACAGCTGGGCGGCGTCGGCCAACTCGGGTTCGGAGACGCCGGGCAGCGGCAGGAAGCGGGTCGCCTGCCGGTTCCCGAGGGTGATCGTGCCGGTCTTGTCGAGCAGCAGCGTGTTCACGTCGCCGGCGGCCTCGACGGCTCGGCCGGACACCGCCAGCACGTTGCGCTGCACCAGGCGGTCCATGCCGGCGATGCCGATGGCCGACAGCAGCGCGCCGATCGTGGTCGGGATCAGGCAGACGAGCAGCGAGACGAGCACGACGCCGGTGACGCCGTTGCCGGTCAGCGTCTGGGTGTCCGGGATCGCCGGCTGCAGTTGCTTGGAGTAGACCGCCAGCGGCTGCAGCGTCGCGACGGCGAGCAGGAAGATGATCGTCAGTGCGGCCAGCAGGATGTTCAGCGCGATCTCGTTCGGCGTCTTCTGCCGGGACGCGCCCTCGACCAGGGCGATCATCCGGTCGATGAAGCTCTCGCCCGGCTCCTTGGTGACCCGCACGACGATCCGGTCGGACAGCACCCTCGTGCCGCCGGTGACCGAGGATCGGTCGCCGCCGGACTCCCGGATGACTGGCGCCGACTCGCCGGTGATCGCCGACTCGTCGACACTGGCGATGCCCTCGACGACGTCCCCGTCGCCCGGGATCGTCTCGCCGGCCTCGACCACGACGACGTCACCCCGGACGAGCTCGGGTGCCGGCGTCGGCGAGATCGTCACCGTGGTCGGGTCGTCGCCGGCGTGCCAGTCGGTGAGCCGGCGGGCGATGGTGTCGGTGCGCGTCCGGCGCAGCGCGTCGGCCTGGGCCTTGCCACGGCGCTCGGCGACCGCCTCGGCCAGGTTGGCGAACACGACCGTGAGCCAGAGCCAGACCGTGATCAGCCAGGCGAACGTCGTCGGGTCGGCGATCGCGAGCACCGTGGTGAACACGGCCCCGATCTCGACGATGACCATGACCGGGTTCCGCCACAGGGTGCGCGGGTCGAGCTTGCGCAGAGCGTCCGGTACCGACCGCCAGAGCTGAGCCGGGTGGAGCAGGCCACCGGAGACCCGGCGGGGCGCCGCCGGCCGAGGTGCCCGCTGCGGACTGTCCGGCAGGGTGGTGGTCATCAGTGGATGCCCTCCGCGAGCGGCCCGAGCGCGAGGGCCGGGAAGTACGTGAGAGCGACGACGACGAGCGTCACGCCGGTGAGCAGGCCGGCGAACTGCGGGCGATAGGTCGGCAGCGTCCCGGCCGACACGGGCACCGGCCGCTGCCGGGCCAGCGAGCCGGCCAGGCCGAGGACGAGCACGACCGGCAGGAACCGGCCGACGATCATGGCCAGCCCGAGCGCGGCGTTGTACCAGGTCGTGTTGACGCCGAGACCGGCGAACGCCGAGCCGTTGTTGTTGGCCGCCGAGGTGAAGGCGTAGAGCACCTCGGACAGGCCGTGCGCGCCGGTGTTGAGCATCCCGGCGCGTTCCCCGGGCAGCGCCATCGCGATCCCGGTGCCGATCAGCACGATCGCCGGCGTGGTCAGCAGGTAGAGCGAGGCCAGCCGTATCTCCCGGGAGCCGATCTTCTTCCCGAGATACTCCGGGGTCCGCCCGATCATCAGCCCGGCCACGAACACCGTGATGATCGCGAGGATGAGGATGCCGTACAGGCCCGATCCGGTGCCACCGGGCGCGACCTCGCCGAGCATCATGTTGACCAGCAGGGTCGCGCCGCCGATGGCCGTGTACGAGTCGTGGAAGGAGTCCACCGCGCCGGTGGAGGTGCCGGTCGTCGCGGTCGCGAAGACGGCGGACTGCGGCACGCCGAAGCGGACGTCGGTGCCCTCGGTGGCAGCGCCGACCGCGGTCGGCACGGTGCCGTGTGCGGCGTGCTGGGCCGCCTCGTCGACCGCGAGGCTGCCGACCAGGATCACCGCCATCACCGCGACGATCGCCAGCCCCTGCCGCTTGTCCCCGACCAGCCGGCCGAACGTGCGCGGCAGCGAGAAGCCGATCACCAGCAGCAGGAAGATCTCCAGCGCGTTGGTCCAGCCCGTCGGGTTCTCGAACGGGTGGGCCGCGTTGACGTTGTAGAAGCCGCCGCCGTTGGTGCCGAGCTCCTTGATGACCTCCTGGCTCGCCACCGGGCCGCCGGTGATCACCTGCTCGGCACCGCCCAGCGTGGTCAGCGACAGACCGGCGCGGAAGTTCTGCACCATGCCGGCGCCGACGAACACGATCGCGACGACGACGGCGATCGGCAGCAGGATCCGCACGCACGTCCGGGTCAGGTCGACCCAGAAGTTGCCGATCCGGTCGGTGTTCTTCCGGGTGAACCCGCGCACCAGCGCGATCGCGACAGCCATCCCGACCGCGGCGGAGGCGAAGTTCTGCACGGCCAGACCGGCCATCTGCACGAGGTCGCCCATGGTCGACTCGCCCGAGTACGCCTGCCAGTTCGTGTTGGTGACGAACGAGGCGGCGGTGTCGAACGCCAGCGCCGGCGGCACGTCGGCGAAGCCGAGGCTCAGCGGCAGGTGCCCTTGCACCCGCTGGAACAGGTAGAGGAACAGGACGGAGACCGCCGAGAAGGCGAGCACGCTGCGGGCGTACACGCCCCAGGTCTGGTCGCGGTCCGGGTCGACGCCGACCAGCCGGTAGATGCCGCGCTCGACGGACAGGTGCCGGCGGCTGGTGTAGACGCGGGCCATGTAGTCGCCGAACGGCACGTGCACGATCGCCAGCACGGCGACGATGACGGCGATCATCGCGACGGCGGCGGTGGTGGTGTTCATGTCAGAAGCGCTCCGGGAAGAGCAGGGCGACGACCAGGAAGATCAACAGTCCGCCGGACAGCACGAGGCCGACCAGGTTCTCCGCGCTCACAGCCGCTCGACTCCCCGCAGCACGAGGGCGAGCACGCAGAACAGTGCGATGGTCAGCACGACGAAGGCGACGTCGCTCATCGGAATCCATCCTCAGGACGTTGGTGGTTCATGGGTACGGGGCGTCGGGCACCGGCCGCACCGGCGGCGTGCCGCTCGCGGCGTGCTCAGTCGGGAGCGGGCCGGCGGCGCGCCGAGCGGGAGGCGGTGGTCGTCGCAGGGACAGGTGATTCCGCCGCGACGTGGGACTCGGCCGACGCCTCCGACTCCGCCGCGACGGGCGACTCCGCCGCGGGCCCGGGATGGGCGCGGTCGACGCCGCGCCGGGCGGCGCAGGCCAGCACCAGCGCGGCGCCGATCACCGCGGCCGCGCGCAGGTCGACGCCGGGGTGCCAGCCGAGCTGGCCGTACGAGTCTTCGGCGAAACCGTTGAGCGACAGCAGCGAAGTTCCCGCGGCGATCAGGCCGAGGGAGACCGTGCTCTCGAAGCCGACCACGCCGACGACCAGCGCCAGCACGGCGACCTCCGCGGACAGCTGCGAGCCGGAGCTCGTGTGGCCGGGGATGCCGCAGACCGCCACCGGCGCGAACAGGGCGGGGATCGCGAGGAACCCCGCCGGACGCCGTTGGGTCACCCGCACCCGACCGTTCTGCACCGTTCGCTCCTTCGCGTGCTCGGGACCGTCGCAGGCGACACTGCTCCCGCCCCGAGGCGAGCGACAACGGTTCTCACGGGACGCTAACGGTGTCCCCGGCGTTTCTCACGGGCCGCTAACGGCAGCCGGCGCGGTGTTAGAGCAGCGTTAGAAAGGTCGTTCGCCGCGTGAGCGCCGTGTGATAACCGCGGCCCGGCGGCCGGGACGCGGGCATCGTGATCGGTGTCGGGCCGTCGTGGTCCGCGGAGAGGACGCACGGTGTCGTGGGTCATCCGGTCCCGTGTGGACCGTGGCACTGTCCGGAGTGGACGGTGACGGCGGTCGTGCCGGTCCGGCGCGGCGTGCGCACCTGGCTGCTCGCCGGCGCCGACCACCGGCCGACCCGGGAGCCGGGGCCGCACGCGGTGCCCCCGCCGCACCGGCGGCACGCGTGGTGGCAGGTGATGTGCCTGACCGGCGTCGACTACTTCTCCACCCTGGGCTACCAGCCGGGCATCGCCGCGCTGGCCGCCGGCGTGCTCTCGCCGATCGCGACGCTGGTGCTGGTCGCGGTCACCCTGGCCGGCGCGCTGCCGGTGTACCGGCGAGTGGCCGGCGAGAGCCCGCGCGGCGAGGGCTCGATCGCCATGCTGGAACGGTTGCTGCCGTTCTGGCGCGGCAAGCTGTTCGTGCTGGTGCTGCTGGGATTCGCCGCGACCGACTTCCTCATCACGATGACGCTGTCGGCGGCCGACGCGACCGCGCACGTGGTGGAGAACCCGTTCGTCGGCAGCGCGCTGCGGGGTCACGAGGTCGCCGTCACGCTGGTGCTGCTCGCGCTGCTCGGTGGCGTGTTCCTGAAGGGCTTCTCCGAGGCGATCGGCATCGCCGTCGCCCTGGTGGCCGTCTACCTGGCGCTCAACGTCGTGGTGGTCGTGGTCGCGCTGAGCCACGTGATCGGCCACCCGGTCGTGGTCGGGGACTGGACCACCGCGCTGACCGGGAAATACAGCGATCCGCTTGTCATGGTGGGGATCGCGCTGCTGGTGTTCCCGAAGCTGGCGCTGGGGCTGTCCGGGTTCGAGACCGGGGTCGCGGTGATGCCGCTGGTCCGCGGTGCCCCGACCGACACCGAGCGGAACCCGGCCGGCCGTATCGCCGGCGCCCGCCGGCTGCTCACCACCGCCGCGCTGATCATGAGCGCGTTCCTCGTCACGACCAGCTTCGTCACCACACTGCTCATCCCGGCCGACGAGTTCCAGCCCGGCGGCGCCGCGAACGGGCGGGCGCTGGCGTACCTGGCCCACGAATACCTGGGCGGCGCGTTCGGCACGGTCTACGACGTCTCGACGATCGCGATCCTCTGGTTCGCCGGCGCGTCGGCGATGGCCGGACTGCTCAACCTCGTCCCGCGCTACCTGCCCCGGTACGGCATGGCGCCGGACTGGGCCCGCGCCGTCCGCCCGCTGACCCTGGTCTTCACCGCGATCGCGTTCCTCGTCACCTGGCTGTTCGATGCGAACGTGGACGCGCAGGGCGGCGCGTACGCCACCGGCGTGCTGGTGCTCATCTCCTCCGCCGCGGTGGCCGTCACGCTGTCGTGCTGGCGGAAGAGGCAGCGCCGGGCGACGCTCGCCTTCGGCCTGATCGCCGCGGTGTTCGTCTACACCACCGGCGCGAACGTGGCCGAGCGGCCGGACGGTGTGAAGATCGGCGCCTGCTTCATCGCCGGGATCCTGCTCGTCTCGCTCGTCTCCCGGGTGCGGCGGGCGTTCGACCTGCGGGTGACCGGCGTGACGCTCGACCCGATGGCCGAGCTGTTCATCCGGGACACCGCCCGCCGGGAGATCACGCTGATCGCGAACGAGCCCGGCTGCCGCGACCACACCGACTACCGGGCCAAGCTCGGGCAGGTGGTCAGGGACCACCACCTGCCCTCCGAGCACGATGTGGTCTTCGTCGAGGTCACCGTCACCGACCCGTCCGACTTCGAGACCGAGCTGTTCGCCCGCGGGGAGATCCACCAGGACCAGCGGGTGCTCGCGGTCACCGGCTCCTCGGTGCCGACCGCGCTCGCCGCGCTCGTGCTGCACGTGCGCGACCTGACCGGCCGGCGCCCGCACCTCTACTTCGGCTGGACCGAGGGCAGCCCGCTCGCGAACCTCCTCCGCTACCTGGTGCTGGGGCAGGGCGAGGTCGCGCCGGTCACCCGGGAGATCCTGCGCCGGGCCGAGCGGGACCGGGCCCGCCGCCCGCACGTCCACGTCGGCTGAGCGGTCACCGGCGCGCGCCCGCCGTCTGCTCGGCATACCAGGCGTCGAGCGCGGTGAAGAACTCGGCCGGCTGGTCGTACCAGGGGAAGTGGGCGCTGCCGGCCAGCTCCACCAGGTGCGCGCCGGGCACCCGGCGGGCGATCCGGCGGGCCTGCGCCGGCGGGAGGAGCACGTCGTACGAGCCGGCGACGACCAGCGTGGGCGCGGTGATCGCGGCCAGCCGGTCGACGGCGCTCCAGGCGGCTTGCACCTCCATCGACCGGGCCATCGTCGCCGGCGCCGGGACGACCGCGCTCATCCGCCGGGCCAACTCGGCCACCGGGTAGCGGTGCACGTAGTAGTGCAGCACCGGCAGCATCGCGGCGGCCGCCTCGGCGACCGAGGCCGGAGCCGAGGCGAGCGCCGCCGCCAGGTCGGCCGGCACCGGCGCGCCGAGATCGGCCGGGTCCTCGCCGGCACCGAGGCCGCCCGGTCCGGTGCAGACCAGCACCAGGCTGCGGACCCGGTCCGGGTGCCGGATCGCCAGCTCCTGCCCGATGAACCCGCCGTACGAGTGGCCGATCACGTGCACCCGGTCGGCTCCCAGGTGGTCTGCCATGGCGACCGCGTCGTCGGCCAGCTGGGGCATGGTCAGCGTGGCCAGCGGCGGCCGGGCGGACCGGCCGTTGCCGCGGTGGTCGTAGCGGACCACCCGCAGCCGGTCGCCGAGCCGGTCGAACTCCCGGTAGAGCGACTGGTCCAGGCCCAGCCCGCCGTGCAGGACGAGGCAGACCGGACCGGTTCCGACCTCGTCGTACCGGAGCGTGGTGCCGTTGATCGCCGCGGTGCTCATCGCGTCCTCCCGTCCGCCGGTGTCGACCGGAGGGCGCCAGATCGGATCTGGCCGCCCGCCAGACCGGATCGCGCGCCCATCAGGGTGTCCCGGCTGTGTCTCGACCGCGGAGGTGGACCATGACGACCGACAGGAGCCCGGAGGACGTGCTGGGGCAGCTGACCGCCGATCTGGGCGGCTCGCTGGGGACGGTGCTGACCGGCCTCGGCATCCGCTGCGGCCTGTGGGAGGCGCTCGCCGGCGCCGGGCCGCTGTCCGCGGCCGAGGTGGCCCGGCGCGCCGGCATCGTCGAGCCGTACGCGCGGGAGTGGCTGCGGGCCCAGGCCGCCGGCGGCTACCTCGACTACCACCCGGCGACCGACCGGTTCACGCTGCCGGAGCCGGTCGCGGTGGCGCTGCTGCAGGCGCCCGGCGGCGCGCTGGTGGATGCGTGCCTGTCGATGTTCGCCTCGATGGGCGCCGGGTTCGCCGAGTTCGAGCAGGCGTTCCGGGCCGGCCGGGGGTACGGCTGGGACCGCCGCGACGCGACCTACTGGCAGGGCACGGACGGGCTGACCAGGGCGATGCTGCCGCCGGCGGTGCTGGCCGGCGCGGTCGAGCGGCTGCCCGGGATCGCCGACCGGCTGCGGGCCGGCGGCCGGGTCGCCGACGTCGGCTGCGGGTACGGGGCGCCGACGATCATGCTCGCCCAGGCGTTCCCTTCGGCGCAGGTCACCGGGTTCGACTACCACGACGCGTCGGTGGCGGCCGCCCGCAAGGCGGCGGCCGAGGCCGGGGTCGGGCCCCGGGTCGGCTTCGAGGTCGCGGCCGCCGCCGAGCTGCCGGGTGGCGGGTATGACCTGATCACCTTCGTCGACTCGCTGCACGACCTCGGTGACCCGGTCGGCGCGCTCACCCGCGCCCGCGGTGCGCTCGCTCCCGGCGGCGCGGTGCTGCTGGTCGAGCCGCCCGGGGCGGACGGCGTGACCGGCAACCTCACCCCGGTGGGGCGGATGTTCTACGCGGTCTCGACGCTGGTCTGCACCCCGAACGCGCTGTCCCAGGGCAGCTCCGCGCTGGGCACGCTGGCCGGGCCGGCCCGGCTCACCGAGACCGCCCACGCCGCCGGGTTCGGCACCGTGCGCCCGGTCGAGACCGACGCGCCGATGAACCTGATGCTCGAGCTGCGGGACTAGGTCCGGTCACGGCACGATCGTGCTGTGGCCACGCTGGAGGGGCGTGCCGACGCGCTCCGCACCGCCCGGGCCGCGCTGGCGGCGGCGCTCGCCGGCGACGGCCGGCTGGTGCTCGTCGCCGGCGAGCCGGGCATCGGCAAGAGCGCGCTGCTCGGCGAGCTGGCCCGGGAGGCCGGCCAGCGCGGGGCGCTGGTGCTGGCCGCGGTCTGCTGGGACGGGCCGGCGGTGCCGGCGTACTGGCCGTGGATCCAGCTGCTGCGGGCGGCCAGGGCTGCGGGCGCCGAGCTGGGGGCGGCCGCCGACCTGGTCGAGCGGCCCGCGGCACCGGCGCCGACCCCGGCGATGGCGGCGGCTGATGCGCGGTTCCGGCTGGCCGAGTCGGTCGTGACGGCGCTCGCCGGGCTGGCCGCGCGCCGCCCGCTGGTCCTGGTCGTCGACGACCTGCAGTGGGCCGACGAGCCGTCGCTGCGGCTGGTCGAGTTCGCCGCCGCCCACCTGCGGTACGCCCGGGTGCTGCTGCTCGGCGCCTACCGGGACACCGAGCTGGCGAGGCCGCCGACCGACCGCGGCACCGTGCTGCCGCTGTCCGGGCTCGACCCGGCCGGCGTGGCGGCGGTCGTCGCCGCGGTCACCGGGGAGCCGTCCGACCCGGAGCTGGCGGCGCGGCTGCACCGGCGTACCGGCGGCAACCCGTTCTTCGTCCGGGAGCTCGCCCGGCTCGGCTCCGCGGCGGCGCCGGTGACCGTGCGGGACGCGCTGGAGCGGCGGCTGGCCCGGCTGTCCGCCCCGTGCGCGGAACTGGTCACGGTGGCGGCGGTGGGCGGGCCGCGGATCCGGGCGGAGGTGCTCGGCCGGGTGCTGCCGGCCGGGTACGACGTCGGGGCGCTGGTCGAGGAAGCGGTGCGGGCCAGGATCCTGGTCGGTACGGCCGACGGGCCGCGGTTCGCGCACGACCTGTTCCGGGAGACCGCGGCCGACCTGCCGGCGGCCCGGGCGGAGCAGCTGCATGCGCGGATCGGAGCCGCGCTGGCCACGCTGCCCGGGGTGGAGCCGGGGGAGGTGGCCGCGCACCTGGTCGCCGCCCGGCCCACCCGGCCGGCCGCGGTCGCCGACGCGGTCGGCTGGTGCGAGCGGGCCGCGGTCGCGGCCAGCAGCCGGCTCGGCCACGCGGAGGCCGCCACCCATCTCGCGGCCGCCCTGACGCTGCCCGGCACCGGAGCGGGGGAGGGGCGGCGGTTGCTGGGGGAGCTGGCGGAGGCGCAGGACCGGGCCGGCGACACCGCGGCGGCGCGGGCGAGCTTCCGGCGGCTGGCCGCCGAGGCCGCCGCGGCGGCGGACACGGCGGCGGACACGGCGGCGGACACGGCGGCGGACACGGCGGCGGACACGGCGGGACTGGTCCGGGCGGCGCTCGGCGTGCACCGGCTCGGCTCCCGTACGGCGGCGGAGTTCGCCGAATCGCTCGGCCTGCTGGCCGAGGCGGAGGCGGCATTGCCGGCGGCCGCCGACCGGGACCGCTGCGCCCTGCTCGCCGCGCGGGCCGGGGACCTGGTGCACGCCGGCTGGAACAGCGCCCCGGACGCGACCGCCGCCGGCGTGGCCGGCCGTGCGCTCGAGCTGGCCCGCCGGGTCGGCGACCCCGCCCTGCTGGCGACCGCGCTGCTCGCGGCGCACGACGCCCGCTGGCGGCCGGGCACCGCGGCCGACCGGCTGCCGATCGCGGACGAGATGGTCGAGGCGGCGGCCGGCGACCCCGAGCTGCTGGCCCAGGCCGTGCTGCTGCGGGCGACCGCGCTGCTCGAGCTGGGCGACCCGGCCGCCCGGGCCGAGCTGCGGGCGTACGCGGAGGCGTCCGCCCGGCTCGGCCACGCCCGCGGCCGGCACGCGGCGCTGACCCGCAGCGCGACCGCCGCGCTGCTCGACGGCGACCTCGACGCCGCGGCCCGGCTCGCCACCGAGGGTCTGGACCTCGGGCTGGCGATGGGTGCGCCGGAAGCGATGCCGGTCTTCCTCACGCTGCGCGCCGCGCTCGCCATGGCCGGCGGGCCGCCGCCGCCGGAGGACGTGCCGGCGGCCATCCCGCCGGAGGACCCGGCGTGGCCGGTGCGCCCGATCCTGGCCGCCGCCGCGGCCGCCGGCGCCGGCCGGGTCGCCGACGCCAGGGCCGCGCTGGCCGGCTGGCGGATGTCGGCGCTGCCCGAGCTGCACGACCTTGAGTGGGTGGTCGTCGCCGCGGTCGGGGTCACCGCCGCCGGCACCGAGCGGCAGCGGGCCGACTGCTACGCCAGGCTCGCCCCGTACGCGGGCTCGCACGTCGTGGTCGGCGGCTGCGCGGCGTACTACGGCCCGGTCGACCACCACCTCGGCCTGCTCGCCGCCGCGCTGGGCCGCACCGCCGACGCCGCCGCCCACCGGCGGGCCGCGCTGGCCGCGAGCGAGCGGCTCGGCACGCCGGCCTGGACCGCCACGATCAGCGCCGTCGCGGACGGCGCGCCGGGCCTCCCACCGCCGCAGGGCACGCCGGCCGCGTGGGCTACGCCGGCCGGGCCGGCGGCGCTGGCCGGGCAGACGGCGCAGGCTGCGCTGGCGGTGCCGGTGGTTCCGGGCGCGTTCCGGCGGGACGGCGAGACCTGGACGCTCGGGTACGCCGGCCGCGAGGTGCACCTCGCCGACGCCAAGGGACTGCACGACCTGGCCACGCTGCTGGCCAACCCCGGCGCCGAGGTCACCGCGTACCGGCTGTGGGGCGGCGGCCCGGGCGGGCCGCCCGGTGCGGACCCGGTGCTGGACGAGCGGGCCCGGGCGGCGTACCGGCGGCGGCTGGCGGAGCTGGACGAGCTGCTGGACGCGGCCGACGCCCGCGGCGACCCGGCGGCGTCGGACCGGGCCCGGGCCGAGCGGTCGGCGCTGCTGGCCGAGCTGGCGGCCGCGACCGGGCTCGGCGGCCGGCGGCGCCGGCTCGGCGACGAGGACGAGCGGGCCCGCAAGGCCGTCACCGCCCGGATCCGGGACGTGCTGCGGCGCATCCGTGCCGTCCACCCCGAACTGGCCGACCACCTCGACGCCTCGGTCTCCACTGGTACGGCCTGCCGCTACACGCCGGCCGAACCAACCAGCTGGCGCCTGAACTAGTGCCCGCGTCAGAAGTCCTCGCACCGCTTCCCGGCGCCCAGACGACGACCGGCGGCGTTGTCGTCGCGGCCGATACAACCCCGGTATCGGCCACTCCTCCGCCTT
>Ga0068868_100002777_pt1 | contig 12127 bp, 9 predicted proteins | sample KBSMisM42_FD_64660 | JGI IMG/M metagenome (GOLD analysis project Ga0068868, IMG submission 64660) | Miscanthus rhizosphere microbial communities from Kellogg Biological Station, Michigan, USA - KBS Miscanthus M4-2 | ecosystem: Host-associated > Plants > Roots > Rhizosphere > Soil ...
GAGCAGATCCCAGCGCGCGACCGCGTTTCCGCTCAGCGCGATCGCCCAGGCGCCAGGCCAATAGAGCAGCCATATCCCGATCGGCCTGTCGAAGCGCGCAAGCTGGATCAGGTCGCGTGCGCGCTGCGGCAGGAAGGCGAGCAGCCCGCGATGCTCGCTGTCGGGGACGATATCGGTCGGTGCGCTCATGAGCCCAATTCCTGCCCCAGCCCCCGCCACGCGACAAGCGTTCATCACAGGTTCGCGCCGCCTCGCTTAGAGCGCGCCGGCCCTAGGGAGAGGATTTCCATGAACCGCCTGCTGATCGCCGCTTTGCCCTTGCTGATCGCCACGCCCGCCGTCGCCCAAGCGCCCGGCAATATGCCCGCCGCCCAGACCAGGGCGGAAGCCGAGGAGCGCGCGCAGATGATCTTCGACCAGCTCGACACCAATCATGACGGCGCCATCACACAGGACGAGGTCGCCGCCTTTACCAAGATGACGGGCGACAATCCGCGCATCGTCGGTCGCGTGACCAAATTGTTCGCCGATGCTGACACCAATCATGACGGCAAACTGACCGCAGCCGAGGCCAAGGCGCACGCCGATGCGGCGTTCGATGCCGCCGACACCGACCATGACGGCGTGCTCTCGCCCGAGGAGCGCCAGGCCGCGCGCGCGAAGTCGGCGGCGCAGAACCCGCAGCAATGATCTTCAGAATCTTCGCCCCGCGGGGTGCTCTGCCCCGATCTAGCGGCGCACGGAAGCGAGCTGCGCCGACAGACAGCGCAAAAAAATGCCGTGGGCGTTGTTGAAATAGGGCGATGAACGAATTGGCCGTCGCCCTGACTTCACCGATTTGGATGGTAAGCGCGCGGTTCTCTCCCCGCTGAGGGCACGCGCGGCGTTGCCCCGGCTATGGGATAAGCGCTCATTTGCGCATCCACTCTAGTCCAGAGCTTTACATCCGAAATGGAACATTTAGTTTTGTATCTACGTAATAGCCCTGAGTGCCTTGCCCGTAACGACCTGAGATGCTGCCGAATCGTTAGAGTTGAATCGGAGTAAAAGTTGTGCCGCTCTATACTTTATTTACGATCAGGTGCGGACGATTGGTCGACCGTATTCCTATATCGGCAGCCTGTGATGTAACGGCTACGGAAACGGCTTGGCAATTGGCCAATGAATCTTATTGCGAGTTGTGGAACGATGGGCGGCTCGTAGCCTTCATCGAACGACATGGGCTGACCGTAGCGGCGTGATCGGGTCGGATCGGCTACCCGAACTTCCACGCGCGTGACGAAGCCGCATACGGGCCGTATGAGTAGCAGCGATGCCTGCTACCCCTGCCTGGCCGCCCGCGAGCACCCCGCGCCTGTTCGTCGATCAACATTTAAGCGAAGGTATGACGATCTCCATCGAGGGTTCGCAGGCCAATTATCTCGGCAATGTGATGCGGCTGAAAATGGGCGATCCGGTGCGGCTGTTCGATGGCCGCACCGGCGAATGGCTGGCGGAGGTGACGGATGCCGCCAAGCGCAGCGTCACGCTTCGCCTCACCGCCAAGCTCCGCGAACGCGAGGATGTGCCCGATCTCTGGCTGCTGTTCGCGCCGATCAAAAAGGGCCCGATCGACTGGCTGGTCGAGAAGGCGACCGAGTTGGGCGCGGCGCGGCTGCAGCCGGTGATCACCCAGCGCACCATCGTCGACCGCCTCAATCTCGCCCGCCTGCGCGCCAACACGATCGAGGCGGCCGAGCAATGCGACCGCACCGCGCTTCCCGAATTATGTGAGCCGGTGAAGCTTGCCGCCTTGCTCAAGGGCTGGGATGCGGGCCGCGCTTTGCTGTTCGCCGACGAGACCGGCGGTGCTGCTATCGCCGATATCGGGAAGCCCGGCCCGACAGCGATCCTTGTTGGTCCCGAGGGCGGCTTCACACCCGACGAACGCGAAATGATCCGTGCCGTGCCGGGCGCGGTAGGCGTTTCGCTGGGTCCCCGCATCCTGCGCGCCGAGACCGCCGCTGCGGCCGCAATTTCCGCATGGATGAGCAATGCGGGAGACTGGCGCTAACCGATCGGTACGTATATGGGCCCCGCAAATGACGACGCGTACGGCAGAGGCCGGCCCCGACCCGCTGATCGAGAGCCGCGCCGATTTGATCGGCGTGTTCTCCAAAGGCGAGAAACCGAAGAGCGCTTGGCGCATCGGCACCGAGCATGAGAAGTTCGTCTATGCGACGGGCGATCGCCATGCGCCTTCCTACGAGGAAAAGGGCGGCATCCACGCGCTGCTGATCGGCCTCACCAAGTTCGGCTGGACGCCGGTCTACGAGGGCGAGAACATCATCGCGCTGTCCGGCCCCGACGGCGCGGTCAGCCTTGAACCCGCGGGCCAGTTCGAGCTTTCGGGCGCGCCGCTCGACAATCTGCACGAGACCTGCGCGGAAACCGGCCGGCATCTGAAGCAGGTCAAGGAGATTGGCGGTCAGTTGGGCCTGGGCTTTCTCGGGCTCGGTTTCTGGCCCGACAAGACACGCACCGAACTGCCGATCATGCCCAAGGGGCGCTATGCGATCATGCTGCGCCACATGCCGCGCGTCGGGAGCCTAGGCCTCGACATGATGCTCCGCACCTGCACCATCCAGACCAACCTCGATTATTCGAGCGAGGCGGACATGGTGCAGAAGTTTCGGGTGAGCCTGGCGCTGCAGCCGCTCGCGACCGCCCTCTTCGCCAATTCGCCTTTCACCGAAGGCAAGCCCAACGGCTACCTCTCCTATCGCAGCCATATCTGGACCGACACCGATCCGGCGCGCACCGGTATGCTGCCCTTCGTGTTCGAGGACGGGTTCGGCTATGATCGCTATGCCGATTACATGCTCGACGTCCCGATGTATTTCGCCTTCCGGAACGGCGGGTATGTCGATGCGGCGGGCCTGTCTTTCCGCGATTTCCTCGACGGGCGGCTCGCCGTGCTGCCGGGTGAGCGTCCGCGCATCGCCGATTGGAACGACCATCTGTCGACCGCCTTCCCCGAGGTGCGCCTGAAAAGCTTCCTCGAGATGCGCGGTGCCGACGGCGGTCCATGGAACAAGATCTGCGCGCTCCCGGCTTTCTGGGTCGGGCTGCTCTACGATCAGGTCGCGCTCGATGCCGCGTGGGATGAAGTGAAACATTGGTCGATCGCGGAGCATCAGCGCATTCGCGACGAAGTGCCGCGCCTGGGTCTGGCGACGCGCGCGCCCGACGGGCGCAGCTTCCAGGAACTGGCGGCGCGTATCCTCGATATCGCGCATGGCGGGCTCGCGGCGCGCAGGCGGCTCAACGCGGCGGGCGACGACGAGACCGGCTTCCTCGATCCGCTGCGCGAGATCGTTGCCAGTGGCAAGGTGCCCGCGCGGCGCCTGCTGGATCTTTATCATGGCGAATGGGGCGGCGATATTTCGCGCGTCTATGACGCGATGAGCTTCTGATCATGCTCGGCCGGCGTGCCTTCGTCGCCGGATCGGTCGCTGTCACCGCGCTCCCTGTCGTTGCGGCCAAGCACTCTCCGCCGCCGCCCAAGGTGGGTGCGATCCGCTGGCCCGGGCCGGGCTATGACCTGCACGGGTTCATGGCGGTCCCGGCCAAGGCGCATGGCCGTCAGCCGGCGGTGCTGCTGGTACCCGATACGAGCGGTGCCGATCAATTTGCGCTCGGCCTGGCGGATTCGCTTGCGCTCGCGGGCTTCATGGCCTGCCTTCCCAAGGCATTGGCTTCGCTCGACGACGCCCTGGCGACCGTCCACTGGCTCGCCACCAACCGATATGCCACCGGCAAGGTCGCGGCGCTCGCATGGGGTCTGGGCACCGACATGGTCGACCGCATCGCCGAATCTCCGCAGCCCTTGCTTGCCGCGGGTGTTACCTTCGGCGCGTCCGGTGTTGAGCCCGGGCCGGTTCCAATATTGCGGTTCGGGGCGATAGGCACGCTGAGCGGTGACGCTTATGATCGCGCCTGGCAACGGACCCTGGCCTTCTTGAAGGAGCAACTCGCATGACCGCGGATCTGATCCTCTATTCGAACCCCATGTCGCGCGGACGCATCGCGCGTTGGATGCTGGAAGAAGTCGGGCAGCCCTACACGGTCCATCATATGGAATTCGCTGCGCTGAAGGAGGAGCCCTATCTCGCGATCAATCCGATGGGGAAGGTGCCCGCGCTGAGGCATGGCGACGCGCTCGTCACCGAATGCGCCGCGATCTGCGCCTATCTTGCCGCGGCCTATCCGGAGGCCGGGCTTGCGCCCGAGCGCGGTACGCAGGCCCACGCCGATTATCTGCGTTGGATGTTCTTCGCGGCCGGTCCGGTCGAGGCGGCCGTAACCGCCAAGGCGCTCGGCCTGCTGGCGCCGCCTGAGCGCGCGGCGATGGCGGGATATGGTACGTTCGAGCATGTGATGGACGCGCTTGAGCAGGCGGTAAGCGGCAAAACCTATATCGCCGGCGACAGGTTCAGCGCGGCGGATGTCTATGTTGGTTCGCAGATCGGCTGGGGTCTGCAATTCAAGTCGATCGAGGACCGACCCGCATTCCAGGCTTATTGGGCCGGACTGGCGGATCGGCCTGCCCATACGCGGGCGGCTGAGCTCGATAACGCCGCGATGCCTGCGCAATAGGTCGCGGCGCCGGGGACCCAGATCCTTTTGGCTACGCTGGATCGGCACCGGCCCGCGCCCTGTTTCAGCCAGGCTGAAACAGCCTCTAGTGGACGCCTACATTGCTGAGCGAGCCCAGGATGCCGAACGCCTGCAGCAGCCACAGCACGACCAGGATCACGACTACGGCATTGAGGATGCTTTTGATCTTGCCGTCCATGGGGATGTAGTTGTTGACCAGCCACAGCAGCACGCCGACGACGATCAGTACCAGGATCACTTGAAGCAGCATCGAAATCTCTCCCGTTCACCCCCGGCTTTGGCTTTTCAAGCGCCGGAGGGCGGGAAACGTTCCGTTACATCAACGAGGTTCAGGCGACGCGCGTGAACTGGATCAGCCGCCGTTCGGGATCGGTCGCGATCAGCCGTACCGTGATCGCGTCGCCCGGTTGGACGCCATGTGCCGGGACGCGGGCGACGACGGGCTGGTCACGCAATTGCATCCGGGCACCGCGCTCATCGACGTCGGTCACGATCGCGGGGAAGATCCGGCCTTCGCATCCTTTCAGCATCACCGCCTCGGCCAGGTCGACCACCGCCCGCTCGATCTGGCCACCAAGCGCGTCGGCGCGCGCCATGACCGGCGGCAACTTGGCGAAAGCCTGCGTCACAATATCGGGGACAGTCTGGCCGTTGGCGATAGCGAGCGCGGCGCGCACCACATAACGGTCGGCAAGCCGGCGCAGCGGCGCGGTCGCATGCGCATAGGTCGCCGCCATCGCGACATGCCAGGGGGTCACGCCGGCTTCATAGGGTGCGTAGGAGGCGCCGGCGCCGGCGCGCCGGGCGGCCAGCATGAAGGCCGCCTCACGGGGATCGTTGGCGTGCAGGCCTTTCTGGAACTCGCCGAGCGTCTCCGCGTCCGGCCAGGAGAGACCGAAAGCGCGCGCGGTGAAGCGCAGCCGCCGGATTGCGGGCTGGTCGGGCGGGGCCATCACGCGGAACAGGCCGGTGTGGTGCGCGAGCAGGGCGTCGGCGACCGCAAGATTGCACGCGAGCGACATCGCCGCGTTGCGGTCCTCCGACTGGAGGCGCGGCCGGAAGGTCAGTTCGAAATCGCCCGATTCCGCCTGATGTACTTCCTGCTCGGGCGGATCGACCCGCGAGGCGCCGCGCCGGTCTTCCGCCGCCTGGATGCGGTCGGCAAGCGCGGCGAAGTCGGGTGGCAGGTCGGTATCGCGGACGCTGTCATAGGCCAGCTTGGCGCGGCTGCGGACGATCGCGCGCTCGACCCCGTCCAGCTTGACGCGACCGTCCGGTGCTACCCGTATAGTGAAGATCACGGCCGGACGTGGCCCGTCGGGCAGGAGGCTTGCCGCCCGCTCGCTCAGGATCGGCGGATAGAGCGGCGCCCTGCCGTCGGGCAGATATTGGCTGGTGCCGCGGACCCAGGCCTCGCGATCGATCGCGCCGTCATCCTCGACGAACCAGGCGACGTCCGCGATCGCATAATGGAGCAGCAGGTCTTCGCCCGCCCGGTCGATCGCGAGCGCCTGATCCAGATCGGTCGAGCTTGCGGGGTCGAGTGTGACGAATGCGATCGCGGTCCGGTCGACATGCTCGGTCGGCGCGCGCTTCGCCGCGATTTCGGCTTCAGCCAGAACCGCCGGCGGGAACGTCGCGGAAATGTGGAATTGCGCGCGAATCAACGTGAGCCCTTGGGCAAGCGCATGGGTTGGGTCGACGATCGCCTTCATGCGCTGGCGCTACACGGCGCGGCCGCCCGCCGGAAGCAGGCTCATGGTGCGGCGGTCCTTTTGTCTCGTGAGCAAGCCCGGTGAGGCGTGCCAAACGGCACGCGGGGCAGAGCGAATTTCGTTCAGATGAACGAACGCCCGGCAAAGCCGATCGGTTCCCGAATGACGTCGATTTTCAAGATGTTGCACCAGCGCAACAGCCTTCCGGCGATACTCGATAACGGCCGATTTCACGCTTCTCCTGGTCAAGGATCGGGGTAAGTCGCCCGACCTCACACATGAAGAGGTACCCCAACATGGCCCCCCAAGGTCTCCGCGCGTCCGCTCTTGCGCTGGCCGGCGTTTCGCTGGTCGCTCTGCTGGCCTCCCCAACGGTGGCCCAGACCGTGCCCGCGCCGCAGCCCGCGGCCGCCGACGCACCGGAAGTCGTGATTACCGGCACTCGCATCCGCAGAGCCGATTTCGAAACCGCCAATCCGGTCGTCAGCGTCAACGCCGCGCGCATCCAGCAGACCGGCGAGACCAATCTCACCGAATATCTGACGCGCCTTCCCGCGCTGGTCGCATCGTTCGGCCCCACCCAGGCCGCAGGCGGCAACTCGCAGATCGGCATCGGCGAGACCGGCCTCAATGAACTCAACCTGCGCAATCTCGGTACCAGCCGCACGCTAGTGCTGATCGATGGCCGTCGCCAGGTGGGGGCTGAGCCGGGTGTCGCCTCGGTCGACATCAACACGATCCCGACCGACCTCGTCGAGCGGGTCGACATACTCACCGGCGGCGCGTCGGCGATTTACGGCGCGGATGGTGTGACCGGCGTGGTCAATTTCGTTCTCAAGAAGAATTTCGAAGGCCTGAATATCCGCGCGCAAAACGGCATCTCCTCGCGCGGCGACGGCAGCCAGAGCCTGGTCTCGGCGACCTTCGGGCACAATTTCGCGGACGGCCGCGGCAATATCGCGGTCGCCTACGAATATGGCGCCAACGCACGCCTCGCGGTCACCGACCGGCCCTATCTGACGGGTTCGCGCGCGGTGAGCTTCCACACCAACCCCGGCAGCAGCGGGCCGACCCGCGTGCCGCTCAACGACGTCCGCTTCTTCGATACGTCGCGCCAAGGCGGCGTCGACGTGGATTTCGACGGGCTGCCCGATTATCTCGGTAATAACGGTGCGCCCTTCAATCACGGCCTGTTCGTGCCCGATTTCTACCAGCAGGGCGGCGACGGCACGCTTCAGTCCGACTATCGCGGCGATCTGCTGCCGAAGGTCACGCGCCACATCGGCAACGTGCTGGCGCATTTCGAGGTGAGCCCCGCGCTGACGCTCTATGCAGAGGGCAAATATGCCCACACTATCTCTTATTCGATCAGCCAGCCGACCTTCGATTATTATCTCCATATCGACCCGGCCAATCCGTTCATCCCGGACGCGCTGAAGGGCATCATCGCGGATTCGGGCGGGGCATTGCTCAACCGCGACAATTTCGATCTCGGCGTGCGCGGCGAGCGCATTACGCGCAACACCGTGCGCGGCGTGATCGGCGCGAAGGGCAACCTGTCGAGCCATCTGCGCTACGACGCGTCCTACACCTATTCGCGTAACAAGATCACCAACCACTTCATTGGCGATCAATATACCGATCGCTTCTACGCGGCGGTGGACGCAGTGTCGGACGGCCACGGTGGCGTGACCTGCCGGATCAACCTGGATCCGACCGCCGACATCAGCCAGCCCGACGATTATACCCGCACGCTGCAAGGCGGGCCGCTCTCCTTCACGCCGGGCCAGTGCGTACCGCTGAACCTGTTCGGGGAAGGGTCGCCGAGCCAGGCCGCGAAGAAGTTCATCTCGGTGGACACGACCGACCATTCAAAGCTGACGCAGCAGGTCGCGACCGCGTCGCTCAGCGGTGACACCGGCGCATTCTTCAACCTGCCGGGCGGCCCGCTGGGCTTCGCGCTCGGCGCCGAATGGCGGCGGGAAACGAGCAAGGACGTGCCCGATCCGGTCGCGCAGCAGGGCCTGACCTTCACCAACAAGACCCCCATTTCCCAGGGGCATTTCGACGTGAAGGAGGTCTTTGCGGAGCTTGACGCGCCGCTGTTGAAGAACGTGCCCTTCGCGCATCTGCTCGACGTAGGCGGCGCTGTACGCTTCTCCGATTATTCGACGATCGGGCACACCACGACCTGGCGCCTGAACGGCCAATATGCGCCGATTCGCGACATCACCTTCCGCGGAACCTTCGCGCAGTCGGTGCGCGCACCCAACATCGGAGAGCTGTTCGCACCCAACGGGCAGGATTTCGAATTCATCAGCGATCCCTGCTCGACTGCGAACGTCAACCTCGGCAAGTCCAGCCGCCCGGCCAATTGCCAGACGCTGCTGACCTCGCTCGGGGCGAACCCCTCGACTTTCACCGATCTCAATTCGGCGAGCATTTCGGGCGTGCTCGGTGGCAATCCGGGCCTGAAGCCGGAAAAGGCGCGTACTTGGACGGTGGGTGCCGTGATCCAGCCGCGCTTCATCCGCGGGCTGACCATCGCGGCCGACTGGTATGATATCCGGCTGAAGAATGCGATCAGCTTCGTGACCCCTCAGGAGTTGGCCGACCTCTGCGTCGATCAGCCCACTCTGAACAACCAGTTCTGCGCCCAGATCACGCGCAACAATGGCGGCAATCAGCCGGGCCGCATCACCGGCTTCGCCCGCGTTCCGCAGAACGTCGCCAATTTCGCGACCAGCGGCCTGGATGTCGACGTGGCCTACACGCTGCGTCCCAATTGGAATTACGGCAGCTTCGACCTTCACCTCGTCGGCAATTATCTCAAGAAGCTGACGCAGATCGGTACGCCGGGCGCGGAGCCCACCAACGAACGCGGCACCGCATTCGCCCCGAAATACCAGGCCAATTTCGACGCGACCTGGAAGCTCGGAAAAGTGTCGCTGGGTTATGACCTCGCCTGGTTCGCGCACACGCTGCGTTATTCGCATGATCAGGTGAATGCGGATCCGAACCTGACCGCGCCCGAATATAAATATATCAAGGCGCACTGGCAGCACGATCTCTACGCCAGCTTTGACGTGACCGAAAAGATGCAGGTCTATGGCGGCGTCAACAACGTGACCGACGAGAAGCCTGATTTCGCGTCGATCGCCTATCCCAACGAGCCGCTTGGCCGTTTCCTCTTCGTCGGCGCGAAGGTGAAGCTCGGCAAGATCTTCTGATCCTGGGTCAGGAGCTGGAGAAAGGGGGCGGCCGCCGATGCGACCGCCCTCCTCTTTTGCGCCTAGCGCTCCTTGCGCTCGGAATAATCGATGCGAATCCGCACCCAGGCTCCGACCTGCATCCGCCCGCCGATGCGCGGCGGCAGGACCAGGAATTGCCAGGCGGCCTCGCGCACCGCGCGTGCGAGACCCGAGCCGGGGGTTTCGTCGAGCTCCTCGCAATTGTCGACATGGTAGCGCGCCACTGTCTGACAGGCGATTTCCCCGTAGCCAGGCCCCGGACGGGCATTTTTGACATAATAAGCAAGCTCGGCGTCGGTCGGCTCGCGATACCAGGCCGCGGCGTAGAGCGGCTGGCCGCCGCGGCCGAAGGCGACCGGGCGGTCGGAGTTCGCGCTTCCGTTGGCTTCGTCGCTCGCGCTTGCGTCCGAGGGGGACTGCGACGGCTGGGGCGTGGGCGGCACCTGGCGCACATCGAACTTCTCGAGCCCCGGCGTAAGCACCCACGGCGCCGCTTTGTTGGGCAGTTCGATCTTGGGCGGCGGGACGGTTGGCGTGGGTGGCGAGGCTGCGCGCGTGCGGCTGGTCTTGGTAACGCTCCTGGGCTGCGTCGCCGCTTCCTCTTCTGCCTCAGGCGCCACCGTGAAGCTGAGCAACTGACCGCCTGACTTGCCCATCTTGGCGAACGGCGGCGCGAGCCGCAGCAGCAGCAAAAGCAACAACAGGTGAGCGGCGATCGTCAGCAGGAACGAGACCGCGCGCCGTCGGCGGTCTGGATGATCCGGGTCCGGTAAGGGGAGGAGGGACGCCAGACGCATCGGCGCCCCCCTAGGGGCCGTAGCGACAGCTCGCAACCGGATCGCGACGGGCCGAAGCAACCCAATTGGGCGATGTCGTCGATGGACCCGCCCGACGGTTGCGCTAAGCTTGGCGAAAATGGCGGCGGACGGGCGAACAATCATTCTCACGGGCGGGGTGCGGACGGGTGTTTTGGGTCGCCGCCTGACCGGGCTGGCGGCCTGCACCTTGTTGGCCTGTGCGGCGAGGCCGGGCTGGGCGCAGAAGCCTGCCGCCGATGGCGGGGATGAGGATCAGGCTACCGGCGAGGTGGTCGTGCACGGAACGCGCGGATCCGCCATCGCCGATATCGCCCCCATCGCCGCCTTCGATCAGAAATTCATCGAGGGCACCGGTGCCACCAGCATGGGCGAGTTGCTGCGCATCCTGACGCCGATGGCGCGCTCCGCCGACGGCAGCGATCCAATTCTTTTGCTCAACGGCCAGCGGATCAGCGGCTATGAGGAGATAGAGAGTCTGCCGCCTGAAGCGCTCGCCGGAAACGAAATCCTGCCGGAAGCGGCGGCGATCCGCTATGGCTATCCGCCGACGCGGCGCCTGCTCAATTTCATGACCAAGCCGAAGTTCCGGCAGATCGACATCTCGGCCAATGCGGGACGCAGCATCGCGGGCGGCGCGGGTATGGCGGGCGCCAATGCCGGCATGACCCGGCTGGCCGACAAGAAAAGGCTGACCTTGGCGGCTGAATATCGCCATACCGATCCGCTGCTGTCGTCGGGCCGCCCCTTCATGCTCGACCCTGACGATCTGTTCGACCCGGTCGGCAACGTGGTTGCGGCGAACGGCGGCGAGATCGATCCGGCATTGAGCGCGGCGGCGGGACATCCGGTGTTCGCAACCGGAGTGCCGGCCGACGCCGCGTCCCGCAACCAGCTGTCCGGCTATCTGCCGACCGCAGGGCGGATCAACGCGTTTGACGTGCAGCCCACCACGACGCTGATCGAACGCAACGACGCGTTCAAGGTCAATGCTGTGATCAAACAGCCCCTGGCGCCGGGTATCGATGCGACGCTGACGCTGACAGCTGAGCGAAGCTGGCGGCGTTCGTTGCAAGGCCTGCCTTCGCTCTTCATTTTCGTGCCCGCGACCAACCCTTATTCGCCGTTCGATACAGATGTGTTCCTCTATCGGCGCACCACTGACGGCGTGAATCGGGAACGAAGCGGGGCGACCACGCTGCACGCGGGCGGGGTTGTACAGGGCGGCGTCGCGGGCTGGCAGTGGGACGTGACCACCGCGCTCGACCGGAGCGAAAAGACCGGTAACGGCGATCGGGGCTACAGCCCGTTCACGATCAACCGGGCGGTGGCGAACGGCGCCAACCCGTTCGGCGATCTCAACGCCGCGATGCTAGGCCCACGCTTGACGCAACGCGCCAGCATCCTGACCCGCAGGGCAGAGGTGAAGGCGGTTGCGCGTGGTACTTTGCTGCACGAGCCGGCGGGGCAGGTGACCTTGGTTTCCACCGTCGAAGGCGGCTGGAACGACGCGCTTAGCCGCTCACGCGGCTTCATCGACAATGACGTGAGCGTGAACCAGTCGCGGGTCGAAGGCGGTCTGACGATCGATGTGCCGATCACGTCGAAGCGGGAAAATGTGCTGCCCTTCATCGGCGATCTTTCGGTCAATCTGTCAGGACGTGTCCGCAATGTCCGGGCTTACGGA
>Ga0068868_100002779_pt1 | contig 12124 bp, 14 predicted proteins | sample KBSMisM42_FD_64660 | JGI IMG/M metagenome (GOLD analysis project Ga0068868, IMG submission 64660) | Miscanthus rhizosphere microbial communities from Kellogg Biological Station, Michigan, USA - KBS Miscanthus M4-2 | ecosystem: Host-associated > Plants > Roots > Rhizosphere > Soil ...
CATGCCCGCTGCTTAGGGGCGCGGCATGGATGCAATTGTCTTTGAAATGAAGAAGGCCCACTTGGCCGGGGCCAGGTTTGGGCGGTTTTTGCTGAAGCCGTTTGGGGGCAAGCTCACGCCGGCGCGGTTCAATTTGATGCTCGCGCTTCGAGGGCAGCATATGCGGCAGAGCGATTTGTGGAAGTTGCTCGGCGTCGTGCGCTCGGTGGTTTCGGAGATGCTCGATTCGCTTCACGAGCTGAAGTGGGTGAAGGCGATTCGGGCGGCGGATGGCAGGACGCGGCTGATTTCGCTGACGCGACTCGGGAGGGCGCTCATCGACGCGGCGTTCGATCAGTGCATTCGCAATGGGAACTTTCCGTGTGAAGTGAACCGGGCGCTCGAAGGACCGAAGGCGGAGAAAGATCCGAACACGGAGAGGTTCAAGGCGTCGAGGATTGCGGTGAAGCTCGTGAAGTACTTCGGGTGGCCATGGAACGAGGAGCACGACATTTACATCTGGGATCTCCAGAGGCTTCACGATCTGTTCGAGTATCCGATCGGTGCGAAGGCCTATTACAAGTTCGTGATGGCCGACGAGGGGACGATCGACGCGCCGACGTTCACGGCAGATGACGAGCTGATGGAGTTCGAAGACTGACGAGCTGGAGTGGCACGTGGCGTGCTCTTTCTTCGGGCATGGCCACTGAAGTCATCCGTGAAGAGACGTACGTCGAACGACCGCATCGCCGCATCGTCGGTGTGGTCGCGCGCGTCATCGATCTCGCGTTCGGGTTGCTCTACACGCTCCTGCTCATTCGGTTCGCGCTCGTGTTTTTCAGAGCTCGACCCGGCGCCAGCTTCTTCGAGCTGATCCACGACGTGACCGAGCCGTTCTATCGATTCTTCGAAGGGCTGTTCGCGAACACGACCTTCGCCGGCTTCGTCGTCGAGTGGACGCTGCTCGTCGCGATCGTGGCGTACTCGCTGCTGCATGGCGGCATTCGCGCCCTGCTCGGGCTGCTCGACCGCTAGTAGCGCAGCGAAATTCGCGTCGTGACGGTCGACTGAGCCGCGACGACGAACTTCGACTCGTCCCACGTCGGCCTTCGGAGCGCGTGCGTGTGGTTCTGCGAGATGCCGTAGCCCTCGGTCGGCACGCCGAGGAAATTCTTGTCGAGCTTGTTGTTCGAATTCTCGTCGTGAATGACCGCGGCCGCGTAGGTGCCGGGCGGCATGTTCGGAAACGTGCAGGTCGTCGTCGAGCCCGTCACCGCCACACGCTGTTGCATGTTGGCCGCCGACGGCCACTTGTCCGGGAAGCCATTTTGCGTGTCGTAGAGCTGGCAACCGAGCATGCCGCTGCGGTTTCGGAACGTCGAGACCTCGAGGACGATCGTCGACGGCGCGTCCGCGATCGCGGGGCGCGCATCTGCGACGAAGGCGGCGGTGATCACGAGGAGACGAGCGATGCGCACCAGCGCTACTTGAGTAGCACGTCGAGCTCGTCTCGCATCTCGCGGGCGGACGCAAAACGCGCGTCCGGATTCTTCGCCATCGCCCGAGCGATCAGCGCCACCATCGCGCGAGAGACATCGGGTCGAAGCTTCCGCAGATCTTCGGGCTCGTCGTTCTGGATGGCGTGGAGGAGCGCGTTGAAGTTCGCTGCGACGAAGGGCTGCTTTCGCGCGAGCATCTCGTACATCACGCAACCGACGGCGTAGACGTCGCTCCGCGCGTCGAAGCGCTCGCCGCGGGCGTGCTCGGGCGCCATGTACGCGGGCGTGCCCACGACGAAGCCCGCCTGCGTCAGCGACGCGCTCGGTTCGTCGCCCAGCGACTTCGCGACGCCGAAATCGAGGAGCTTCACGACGTCGTCGATGCCGGACATCTTCGTGAGGAACACGTTGTCCGGCTTGAGATCGCGGTGGACGATCCGCGCCGCGTGCGCCGCCTCGAGCGCGTCGAGCACTTGCGAGGCGATGAACGCGCATCGCCGCTCCGAGATCCGTTTTGCGGCGATCGCCTCGGTGAGCGGAGCGCCTTCGAGGAGCTCCATCACGAAGAAGAGCGGCGGGTCGTCGAACACCACGTCGTGGATCGCCACGACGTTCGGATGGCGCAGCGCCGCGATGAGCCGTGCCTCGCGCCGAAAGCGCGAAACGAGATCGGGCCGCGTCGCGAGGCGGCTGTCGATCACCTTCACGGCGACGCGCATCCCCGCGACGTCCTCGCGCTCGGCCTCGTAGACGGTGCCCATGCCGCCCGAGCCGATCTCGCGCACCACCCGATATCGCCCGAGCAACGTCCCCGTCGTGATCTCATCATCGGCGCTCGAACGAGCCGGCGGGCTCGATCGCGAACGCACCGCGGAGAACGCGGCCTGCCTGCGCGCGACGGCGTTTCGGTGCTCCTTCACCGCGCGCGCCACGCTCGTCGCGAGCTTCTCGAGCGTGAACGGCTTCACGAGGTACGCGAACGCGCCGTGCTCCACGGCTTGCACTGCGCTGTCGAGCTGCGGGGCGCCCGTCATCAGCAAGACGGGCACGTCGGGCTTCTGCTGCCGCACGAGCTGCAAGAGCTCCACGCCGCCAAGATTGGGCATCGCGATGTCGCTCACGACGACGTCGATCGGCTGAGTCTCGAGGAGCGCCGCCGCGTCCGCCCCGTTTTGCGCCTCCACGATGCTGTAGCCCTCGGCCCGCAGCTTTCGCACGAGCACGCGACGAAGCGCGTCTTCGTCATCGACGACGAGGATGCACCCGTGCTGGTTGTTCGCGAGATCTTCTGCAGCCATCGGCTATTCCGATACGGCTAGCGTAGCAGCGATGGGCGCAATGCAAAGTCACGCGTCGCGAAGGCGTGTCACGAGCGCCACGGCCACGACCATGAGCGCCATCGCGAGGACGAGCGAAGGCGTGAACGCGCCGGATTTCGTGCGCATCGCGCCCATCAGATAGACGAAGACGACGGCGCCTTGCCCGAAGAGCTGGATCAAGCCGGCCGATGTTCCTTCGGGCGTGGGCCGCGTGATTTCGGCGGCGTACTGCATCCCGACGGGCAGCGTGCTCACGAGGAAGAAGCCGAGCCCTGCCGACGACACGACGAGCATCGCGAAGCCTTGCGCGAACGCGAGGCCTGCGATCCCGGGGATCGCGAGCGCGTTTCCGAGGAGCAGGTAGCGCTGGCGCTTTCGCTGTTTGTCGGAGAGCTGCGGGATGACGATCGCGCCGAAGAGGCCGCCGACGAGCATCGCCGCGCCGAGGACGCCGGCCTGCTCGGACGTGAAGCCGCGCGGATGGACGATGGCCTCGATCCACGTCGAGACGCCGTTGAAGATGCCCATCCCGATGAAGGCGACGGCGAGATACAGCCAGAACGCCTTGATGCGGAGCGCGTGCTTCAGACCGTCGCGCATGAGCGCGCGCACCTCTTCGCCGGGAGCGCACGCGGGCGTCGGCGGGCGTTCTCGTGCGAGCGCGAAGAACACGAGCGACGAGACCGCCGCGATCGCCCCGTAGACGATCTGCACCCACGCGATCGCGTGCGTCTCCGTGAGCATCGGCGTCGCGACCATCCCGACGGCGGTGCCGATCAAGCTGCAGAGCGTGATGACGCCGACCGCGGTGGCGCGCTCCGAGACGGCGAACCACTGCGCGGGGACCTTCGTCCACGCGTTGAGGAGGAACGGCTGCGCGATCGCGAGCCCGATCGTCGAGACGAGCGCGAGCGTGTAACTCTTTCCGGCGAGCCCTCGAAGAGGGCCGCACACGAGCATCAGCGCGGCGCCCACGTTCACCGCGCGCCGAAAGCCGAGCGCGTCGATCGCCCACGACGCGGGCATCGAGAGTGGGACGAACGCGATCATGAAGCTCATCGCGAGCATCCCGATCGCGAGCTCTGAGACGCCGTAATATTTCGCGGCGTCGTTGGTGATCGGCGCGTACGAGATCCACAGGATCTGGATCGTGAGGTTCAAGAGCCCGAATGCGCCGAGGACGACCCAGCGATACGGATAGACGCGCATGCTATCGCCCTACGGGGCGATGGCAGGGGAGCGAAGCGACTGAGGAGGGCACCTGGTGATCAGTAGCGCGAAGCTCAGTCGTCGAACATCGCCTTCGACTCCTTCAGCTCCTCGGTCACGCCGATCTCGTCCTCCGGCAAGTCGATCGCTCGCGCGGCATCCACGCGAAGCTGGAGCGGCATCCCTTTCGCGCGCGCGATGGCTTCGAGCGCAGAAGCCGGGGCAGCGGCGTGGCGATAATCCGGCGCTGTGTCCGCGCGCACGAGAAAGTCGGACGCCGTGCGCCTCTCGTCGGCAAGCGCATGCGCGGCTCGAACGTGCGCGTCGAGATAACGATGGAGCGTGGAGGGCTCGGCCGACTGCAGCGTGAGCGTTCGTGCGCCGGCGCGAATGACGACGACGTCGTTCACGCACGTCACTTCGTCGATGTCTGCGTACGACAAGAGCGTGACCTTGTCGGGACGGGTGACGTCCGAAATGCCTTCGGGTTGGAGACGAAGGTCGTGCGCCGGCGCGATGCTCTTTCGCGCGCTGACGACGAACATCGAGCCGAACAGTGTCGCGAGGGCCCCGCCCTGCGCTCCGAAGATCGCGGTCATGAGCACGATGCTCGCGACGAAGCCCCCGATCGCCAAGAGCGCGTGCCCCATCGGCAGCTTCGGCTTGGTGCGCACGCGCGCGTCGTTGAGCATTCGCTCCGCGTCCGCGAGCTCGCGCTCGTTCATCTAGCGATCAGTAACGCGGGACGGTCGAATCCACGCCCGAGTACGCGTCGACGCCGCCTTCGAGGTTGAAGACGTTCTTCACGCCGCGCGCGACGAGCTGCTCGGCAGCGGCGCGGCTACGACTACCGCTATGGCAGTAGACGACGACGCGCACGTCGCTCGGGAGCGAGGCCATCTCTTCGATCATGTTGGGATCGAGCGGCTTGTGCCCCGGAATGGCGGCGAGCTTGCGCTCCATCTCCGGACGAACGTCGACGAGGTAGACGTGCTTGCTGTCCGTATCGAGCGACTTCTTCAGCTCGGCTGCGCTCATCGACTTCGGACGCGGCGGCGCCTTCGAGCTGTCGATGCGGAAGCCGGTGCCCTCGACCATCGAGATCGAGAGCTCGCCCGCGCGCGCCGCGCTCTCGGGGTCGAACACGAACGTGATGCCAGAGACTTCGACGGCGATGTCGTTCGCTTCCTTCGCCTCGAAGAACAAATCGTAGTCGTGGCGCGGGCCAATCGCGACGCGCAGCGGATCGCCGCCGGCTTCTTTCTGCGCGGCCAAGATCGCCGCCTTCGCGTCGTCCGTCACCTTCACGGTCGGCGGCTCCACTTTCGGAGGCGGAGCCTTCTCCGAGCCGAGGAGCTTGCCGAGCTCGCCCGACGAGTCGAGCTCCTTCACGATGTCGCAGCCGCCGACGAACTTCCCGTCGATGTACAGCTGCGGGATGGTCGGCCAGCTCGAGTACTCCTTGATGCCGTCGCGGATCTCCGCCGACGAGAGGACGTTCACCGTCTCGTATTTCGGCAAGTAGCCGTCGAGGATCTTCGCGACCGTGGCCGAGAAGCCGCATTGCGGAAAGTGCCGGCTGCCCTTCATGAAGAGGACCACGCGGTTGCTCTTCACGAGCCCATCGATTTGCGAGCGCGTTGCTTCGTTCACGGAATCACCTCTCGAACTTGACGCGGAATTTCTTGGACGACGCGACTGGATTACCAGCCTTGTCGAGCGCAGGCACGTACGACTCGCGCATCGCGCAGGCGCGCGCTTCGCGGCCGAAGCCGTGACCGGGATCTTGCAGGATGCTGGCGGTTTGCGCCTTGCCCGTCGCGCCGACGATGACCTCGATGATCGCGGAGGCTTCGTCGACGGAGTCGGAGTCGGCCTCGGGCGGGAACGGGCAGCGCCACTCGCCCGAGCCGGCGAGCGTCGCCGTGCGCGAGAGATCGACCGAGACGATTTGCGGAGGCGGCGCCTGCTGCAGGCCCTTCTCCTCGACCTTCGGCGTGTCCGGCGGCTTGTCGTTCGTGCCCTTCGCGAGCGTGGCGCCGCCCGAGAAGCGCTCGGAGTTACCGACCGTGAAGACGTTGTCGCTGAAGTCGAGCACGTCGTCGTTCTTCGCGAGGATCTGCGCGGCCTTCGCCGCGGCGACCGGCTGCTGCTCCATGTGCGTGACGGGCACCGGCTCGACGCGCTTCTCTTCCTCGACGATTTTCTTCGAAGGCGGCGTGAGCGTCTCGATGTCGACTTCTTGGCGGAGCTTGTGATCGATCACCGCGTCGAGGTGCTGCGTCCACGTGATGACCTCGGCGTGGATGAGCGCGGTGCGCGCCGCCGCGGCGCCATGGAAGAAGAGCGTCAGCGCGATCGCGCCGCCCATGATGCGCATCGCCTTCTTGCCGCCGATGTCGAAGATCCGATCGAGCGGATCCTTCGGCTGCGTGAGCCAAGGCCGCGCGCGCGAAGAGGGCGGCTGTTGGGATCGGGGCGGTGAGACGTGCCAACCGTTCATGGGTTACTTCGAAGAAGACACCGGCGGCGCGAGGGCCGTCGCGAAAGCAATTTTGGCCACGCCGGCCTGTTTGAGCAAGTCGAGGACGTGGATGACGCGGCCGTGCTGGACGGCCTGATCGGCCCGGATGACGACGCGGATCTCGGGGTTCTTCGTGCGAGCGGCCTTCGCGAGCTCGAAGATCGCCTCGTCGTTCGACTGGCCTTTGCTGTCGACCACGGTCGCCCCGTTGGCGGCGAGCTCGATGCTCATCATCGTCTGCACGTCCGTGCTGCCTGAATTGGCGCGCGGGAGCTCGAGCGGAATGGACGTCGGCTGCGCGACCATCTTCGCCGTGACCATCAGGATGATGCAGAGCACGAGCGTGACGTCGACGAGCGGCGTCACGTTGATGCCGACGATGGCGTCATCCGCGTCTTGCGAGCCACCTGCCATGATTAGGACTCCGCCTCTTTGGCGTCCTCGTCCTTGTCTTTCTCTTTGTTCGTCCGCTTCGAAGGGGCCTTCGAGTCGCGCGGCGCGGGCTCGGGCGCGACAGGCGCCGCCTGCGTGTCCTCCGGCGACTTCAAATGCGCGAGGAGCAGGTGACCGACGGCTTCGGTGTTCGCGAGCGTGGACTTCACCATGCGCTGGAACAAGTTGTAGGCAGCGACGGCGGGAATGGCGACGAAGAGGCCGACGGCCGTCGCGACGAGCGCTTCGGAGATGTGCGCCTGCAGCGTGGCCGAGACACTCGCGGCGTTGGTCGCCGCTTGGCTGCCCGGCGCAGAGCCGGCGGCCGCGGCTTCACGCGCGAGCTCGTCGAACGCGGCCACAATTCCAATGACCGTACCTAGGAGACCGATGAAGGGCGCGTTGTTGCCGACCGTTCCGAGGAACGCGAGACGCCTTTCGAGACGCGTGCGTTGGAGCGCGCTCGCGCCCGCCATCGCCTCTTCGGCGGCTTGGGCACCGCGCGGCGCTTCGACCAGACCCGCGACGACGACGGCGGCCTCCGCGCTCGGCGAGGCTTCGAGACGGCGACGCGCGCCTTCCCAATCCCCAGCCCTCAGCAACGCTGCGAGATCTCGCATCAGCTTCGGGATGTCGTCACGCAGCGAGATGAACAGCCACCCGCGCTCGAGCATGATGGCGACCGAAATCACGCTCAGTGCGAACATGAGGATGAGCACCCAACCGGCGCCCAACCCGACCAGAGCACTTTTGACTCGTTCCAGCATTCCTAACCCATCAGATGACCGAGGACGGTCGTCGCGAAGGCCCCTTTCGGTAGCACGAATTCGACCGTGCAGCTTGTCTCTTCGATTCCGGATGCATTTGCAACCGAGTTGCAAGAGACACGCATCTCTTTCACGAACAGCCGAAGGGCCCTCCGTGTTCCCTCACCGAGCACGCCTTCGAAAGCTCGGTCGTACGCCTCACCCAGACGGGCCCGCGCGACCTCGTCTTCGAGGGCTCCGACGTCGCCTTCCGCGCGCATCATTTTGGGACCCGGGAGCGGTCCGGTGGCGGACACTTCGCCACGCTCGGCTCGCGCCGCGTCTTGCTGCTCATCCGTGCAGACGAACAAACCGCCGGTATCCGTCTTCTTCAACACGTCGCCTCGCAAAGCCGTCGCCCAGGTGCCTCGGCGAACGCGCTCTTCCAATACGGAGTTGAACACGTCGGATTGGAGCGACGAGTAAAGAAGCCGTAAAAGACGCGCGTCGCGCGGCGGCTTCTCCTTGCCTGCCACGATGTCCAGCGCGCGCTTTGCGTTGTCGGCTTCTTTGCCGAAGCGCTGCTCGCCGAATGCGTTGGGCACGCCCGTCACGGCGACCTTCTCGGCTTTGTCGATGAACGCTTTCGAATCAGGCACGGCTCGGACGACGATGCGAAATCGGTTCCCGTGCAGGTGGCCGGTCTTGAGCTTGTTGCCGTGGCGCTGCACGTCGAGGATCTCCATTCCATCGAGCGACAACTTCGCCGCGCGTGACATGAAATCGTCCACGGTCGTGCCGCGCGGTGGCTCGAGCGAAATCCACTGCGTCGTGACGGCGCGCTTGTCTTTCATTCCCGCGACGCCGACGTCCTTGGGATGGACGCCGAGCTCCTTCGCGATCGCACGTACGGCTGCGTCCGTCGGCAGGTCGCGCTTTTTGAGGCGCAAATAGACGTGATTGCCCTCGCCGCTCGGCTCGTAGGCGGGGATCTCATCCACGACGAAGTCTTCGGGGACCGTTTTGATCTGCACGGAGGGCACGTAGCGCTATCATGTTTTCGTGGACCCGAAGGAACGTCTCATCGAGACGATTCGCAGCTCGATCATCGGCGACGAGCGCGTCCTTCCGTGCATGTTCGGCCCGCGCCGCGTCACTTACGCGGACTACACCGCGTCGGGTCGCTCGCTCGCGTTCATCGAGGACTTCATCCGCAACGAGGTGATGCCGCTCTACGCGAACACCCACACGGAGACCTCGCAGACCGGCATGCAGACGACCCGCTTCCGAGAGGACGCGCGCAAGATCGTCCACGACTCGGTCGGCGGCGGCGAGGACGACATCGTCATCTTTTGCGGCAGCGGCGCGACGAGCGCGATCAACAAGCTCATCGACATCTTGAACCTGCGCATCCCCTCGGAGCTCGGCGCGAAGTTCAACCTCGAGTCGCACATCCCCGAGAGTGAGCGGCCCGTCGTCTTCATCGGGCCGTACGAGCACCACTCGAACGAGCTGCCGTGGCGCGAGTCGATCGCCGACGTCGTCGTCATCGAAGAGAACGCCGACGGGCGCATCAACCTCGAGGCGCTGAGAAAAGCACTCGTCGAATACGGGGATCGACCGCTGAAGATCGGCTCGTTCTCGGCCGCTTCGAACGTGACGGGCATCGGCTCGGACACGATCGCGATCTCGACGCTCCTCCACGAGCACGGCGCGCTCTCGTTCTGGGACTTCGCCGCGGCGGCGCCTTACGTGCAAATCGAGATGCAGCCGAAGCGAGCCAATGGTGATGCCATCCCGCTCGCGTACAAGGACGCGGTCTTCCTCTCGCCGCACAAGTTCATCGGCGGTCCCGGAACGCCCGGCGTGCTCGTCGTGAAGCGGCAGCTCTGCTCGAACTTGGTCCCCGCGATGCCGGGCGGCGGAACCGTTTGTTACGTCACGCCCGATCACCACGACTACGTGAGCGATCCGGTGCGTCGCGAAGAAGGCGGCACGCCGGCGATCATCGAGTCGATCCGCGCGGGGCTCGTCTTTCAATTGAAAGAAGCCGTCGGCGTCGAGACGATCCGCGCGCGCGAGGAGGGCTTCATCCATCGCGCCGTCGATGCGTGGTCGAAGCATCCGAACATCCGCATTCTCGGCAACAAGAAGGCGTGGCGGCTCTCGATCGTGTCGTTCGTGATTCGTCACATGGAGGGCGCGCTGCACCACACGTTCGTGGTCGCGCTCTTGAACGACTTGTTCGGCATCCAGGCGCGCGGCGGCTGCTCGTGCGCGGGGCCGTACGGGCATCGCCTCCTCGGCATCGACACGAAGACGACGAACCAGTTCGAGTGCGCGGTCCTGGCCGGCATGGAGGGCATCAAGCCGGGCTGGATCCGCGTCAACTTCAACTACTTCATCTCCGAGACGGTGTTTCAGTTCGTGCTCGATGCCGTGCAGTTCGTGGCGACGCACGGCTACAAGCTCCTGCCGCTCTATCGCTTCGACGTTCAGAACGGCCGATGGCTGCCGCGCGCGTCGCGCCCGAAACCGACGATGCGGCTCGCGGACCTGTCGTATCGCTCGGGCAAGCTCGAGTATCGATCGCAGCACGCGACCGAGCCCGAGTGGGCGCTCTCGAGCTACCTCGACGACGCGATGCGGATCGTCGAGGACGCCGAGCGCGAGTACAAGACGATGGCGCCCCTCGAGGACGCGCCTCTCCCCGCGGACGCGGAGGCCTTGCGATGGTTCCCGCTCCCCGAGGAGGTCTTGTCCGAGCTACGTGGCGAGGAGCCGAAGACGCACTGCGCGCTCCGATTCGCCGCCGCTGCGGTCTAAATTAGTTCACGGGTGTGCGGCCTTCGAGGCACGTCGTCGTGGCCGCGGCCGCAGCGCACGGTCGAATCGCGTAGACCTCGCTGCCGATCGTGACGATCGCGCCGCTCGGCGTTTTCGTGGCTCGATACGGTCGGACCGTCGTGTTCCATCCCGACGCGTAGAGGGTCGCGATGGTCGCGTTGCCGTCGTGCGCGAACGTGATCGTCGATGATTCCCAGGTCGACGTGCGCTTGTCCGCGACGGTCGCCGTCCAGCGGCCGGTCTGCAGAAGCGCCTCGATGTCGGCGACGGAGCCGTTGGACGCCAACGTGCCGGGCCGGTCATGGAAGATGGAGGGACGCGATTGTGCGAGCGCCGTCGTCGTCGATGCGAGGAGCAACGCTGCGAATACGGGCCGAAGGTTCATCGGCCCGTTGCTACGCAGAACGTCGCCCTTCGATCTACCGGGTCACCACCAGCCGCCGCCGAGCGTCAGCAGGATCGACGTCATGACGGGGCTCGTCGGGAAGTAACCCTGGTCGGTGTTGATCGTGGGGTGAACGTCGAGACCGAGCATGAAGCCGGAGCGGTGACCCCACGCGCGGCGGCCGAGAGCGACGCCGACCTTGGCGTCGATGCCAGGGAAGTAGTCGGCGAAGCTGTTGACGGAGAAGATGTCGATGGAGGGACCGATTCCCAACTGGAGGACGTCCCCGAAGGTGAAGTCGACCATGACCTCGTTGAACCAGATGCCGCCGAAAAAGCCGCAGTTCGGGTTGCCACCGCACGCGCCGGCACCACTCTTCGAGCCGACGACGCCGAGCATCGCGTGGGTCTGGTAGACGACGCCGATGAGCGCGTTGAGCTGCACGCCGGCTTGACCCCAGATGCCGCCGGCTCCGCCGAAGTTGTCACCGATGAACGGTCCGCCCGTCACGCCGAACGCCCAGCGGAAGTGCGGGCGATTGATGTCGCCTTCCGGCGGCGGCACGTACCTGCGCGGCCCGTAGTAGGGCGGCGGCGGCCCGTATTGAGGAGGCGGCGGCGCAACGACGACGACACGCGGAGGAGGAGGCGGCGGCGGGGGCCCACCGATTTGGACTTGAACCTCTTGCGCCCACGCGACCGAGGACGCGAGAAGCATGGGAAGGACGGTAAGAACGCGGCCAATCTTCATGTGGGAGACCCTCCAAGGACCCCGGCGAACTTTCGACGGACGAGCTCGGAGTTTATTCAAGGTGCGACAATCAGGCCCAAATTCCGGCTCGAACTTTACGTAGCTGCGAACGAATCAGTTGTGTGTATCCTCCGTCTCTCGATTCGTAAGGAGGCACCAGTGATTCGTACCCAAACATTTGCCCTCGTGATGGCGCTCGGCGCCGCTGCCTGCACCGGCGAGCTCCGCGTTCATGGACCGCCGCCGCCCGAAGCGCGCGTGGAAGTTCACGCCGAGGCTCCGCCGCCTCCGCAAGCACGCGTCGAAGTCACTGGCGGCCAAGCTGTCGCGACCGCGCAGGTCGAGGCGCCTCCCCCGCCGCAAGCGACCGTCGTCGTCAACACGCCGCCGCCGCCGCAAGCGGAGATCGTGCTCGAGACGGAGCCGCCGCCCCC
>Ga0068868_100002786_pt1 | contig 12107 bp, 10 predicted proteins | sample KBSMisM42_FD_64660 | JGI IMG/M metagenome (GOLD analysis project Ga0068868, IMG submission 64660) | Miscanthus rhizosphere microbial communities from Kellogg Biological Station, Michigan, USA - KBS Miscanthus M4-2 | ecosystem: Host-associated > Plants > Roots > Rhizosphere > Soil ...
GCGTCCATGCCCTTCTTGATCGCGTCCTGGTGCGAGCCGGAGAACGCCGTGTAGACGAGCTCGCCGACGTAGGGGTGCCGCGGATGGACGGGCAGCTCGTTGCACTCCTCGACGATGCGGCGCGCCGCGTCGAGCTCGGTCAGGTCGAGCCCGGGGTCGACACCCTGCGTCAGCAGGTTGAGGGCGAGGGTGATGAGGTCGACGTTGCCCGTTCGCTCGCCGTTTCCGAAGAGGCAGCCTTCGACCCGCTCGGCGCCGGCCATCAGGCCGAGCTCGGCGGTGGCAACGGCCGTGCCACGGTCGTTGTGAGGATGGATCGAGAGGACCGCGCCGTCGCGGTGAGAGAAGTTCCGGATGAACCACTCCATCCGGTCCGCGTACACGTTCGGCGGGAACGCCTCGACCGTCGTCGGCAGGTTGACGATCATCTTCTCGGCCGCCGTCGGCCCCCACTCCTCGGCCACGGCCTCGCAGATCTCGAGCGCGTACTCGAGCTCCGTGTGGTGGAAGCTCTCGGGCGAGTACTGGAACACGATCTGCGTGCTCGTCTGCGCGGCGAGCTCCTTGCAGAGCTCGGTGCCGCGGACCGCGAGCTCGGTGATCCCGTCGCGGTCGAGCCGGAACACGACACGCCGCTGCGTCTCCGACGTCGAGTTGTAGAGGTGCAGGATCGCGCGATCGGCGCCCTCGATCGCCTCGTAGGTGCGCTCGATCAGCTCGGGGCGCGCCTGCGTGAGAACCGCGATCGTCGTGTCGGAAGGGATGAGGCCGTCCTCGACGAGGACGCGACAGAAGTCGAAGTCGGCCTTCGACGCGGCGGGGAACCCAACCTCGATCTCCTTCACGCCGAGACGGACGAGGAGGTCGAAGAAGCGGCGCTTGCGCGCGTGGTCCATGGGGTTGACGAGCGCCTGGTTCCCGTCGCGGAGGTCGGTCGAGCACCAGGTCGGCGCTCGGTCGACCACGGCGTCCGGCCAGGTGCGGTCGGGCAGGTCGACGGTGGCGTAGGGGTGGTAGCGGTGGAAGGGCATCGGCATGGCATCTCTCCTCGGCGAAGACGGACTGGTCCCGGCGGTGTGCGGAGCACGGCGGCTGTATGTGCGTCGCTCGCTTCCCCTACCGGGGAAGGAGCAGAAGGCCGAGCGCGAGGCCGAGGTCCGTCGACGGGGAGAGCTCGAGATGCCTGCGCATGAAGACCACCGTAGCCGAGCGGTCCCCGCCCCGCAACGCGCCACGAATCGGTCACCGGAGTAGGGTCGGTCGATGCACGTCGAGTACCGCGTGCTCGGGCCGCTGGAGGCAGACGTCGACGGGCGCGCGGTACGCCTCGGCGCGCCGAAGCAACGCGCCACGCTCGCACTGCTCCTCTGTCGGCCGAATACCCTCGTGCCCGCGTCTCGAGTCGTCGACGGGCTCTGGGGCGACGACCCCCCTGGCTCGGCGGCGAACCTCGTCCAGGGATACGTCTCCGGGCTCCGCAAGGCCCTGGGAAAGGAGGCGATCGAGACGCGCGGCGCTGGGTACGTGCTCGCGGTGCAGCCCGGGGCGCTCGACCTGCAGCGCTTCGAGGAGCTCGCGCACCAGGGAAGCCGCGCGCTCGAGGACGGCGATCCCGCTGTGGCCTCCGCGACCCTCGCGGCGGGCCTCGCCCTCTGGCGCGGTCGCGCGCTCGCCGACCTCGCGGAGGAGCCGCTGCTCGACCCCGTTGCAGGGCGCCTCGAGGAGCTCCGAGTGCTCGCGCTCGAGAGGCGGATCGAGGCCGACCTGGCGCTCGGGCGACACGCCGACGTGGTGGGCGAGCTGGAGGAGCTCGTCTTCGAGCATCCGCTCCGCGAACGGCCGCGTGGCCTCCTGATGACGGCGCTCTACCGCTCCGGCCGCCAGGCGGACGCGCTCGACGCCTACCGCGCGGCCCGCACGGTCCTCGTCGACGAACTCGGCATCGAGCCGAGCGCCTCGCTGACCGAGCTGCACGCCGCGATCCTGCGACAGGCGCCGGAACTGCAGGCTTTCGAGGAACCGGCCTCCAAGCCCCTGCGCTGCGTACTCGTTGCGGCCCTCACGCCGAACGCCGCCGCCCCGCTGGCGGCGCTCGCCGCGCCGCTCGCCGCGGAGCCCTGGCGCGAGCTCCTGCTCCTTACCACCGTCACAACCCCCGGCGAGCTGAGCGCGGCCAGCACCGTGGTCAACGACGTCCGCGCCACGCTCGTGGACGACGGAATCGAGGCGAGAGCAGCCGTGTTCACCTCGGTCGCCCCCGGCGCGGACATGGCGCGGCTCGCACGGGAGCACGATGTCGACCTCCTGCTCGTGGACGCTCCTGACGGCCTGCTCGAGGACGCCCGTCTGCTCGCTCTCCTCGACCAGTCGCCGTGCGACGTCGGCGTCGTGGTCGGCGGCGTGCCCGGCCCCGGGGCCGTCGTCGTGCCGTTCGCCGGCGCGGAGCACGACTGGGCGGCGGTCGAGCTGGGCGCCTGGCTCGCGCGGAGCCACGGCGCGACGCTCCGCCTCGCCGGCGCGACGAGCCCGGACGGACGCGATGCGAGCAGGCTGCTCGCACATGCGTCCATCGCCGTGCAGCGTGCGCTCGGCGTGCCGGCCGAGCCGGTGCTCGTCGATCCCGATCCCGAGGCACTCGTCGAGGCCGCGGGCGACGCCCGTGTGGTGGTCGTCGGCCTCACGGACCGCTGGAGGCGGGACGGGCTCGGCCGCACTCGGACGGCGCTCGCGACGCAAGCGTCGGCCCCCACCGTGCTCGTACGCCGCGGTGTCCGGCCCGGCGGCCTCGCCCCGCGGGGCACCGAGACGCGATTCACCTGGACGATTGCGGGCTGACGCTCGCGGACGAAAGCCCTCGCTCCTACCGCGCCCAGGCGGGAGGCAGCGCACGCCTGCACGGCTGCGTTCCAGGCCCGGGCGGCGGCGCCGACGAGAGCAGGCCCGCGAAGCTCTGGTCGACGCGATGCACGACCCGGACGGGCTCGAGGGCCGGCTTGCCGCCGGCGACGACCACCCTCGAGAGATAGCCGTCGCGGACAGCCTGTCGGTTCCGGTCGAGGGACACCGATCCGTCAGGAAGGTCGAGGCGGAGGCGCCGGAGCTCCGCGGACAGCCCCGCCCCTACATCCGTCGAGTGGACGCGCTCCAGCGCGGTGAGGGTCGCCTCAACCGAGTTGTAGTAGCCGATCACCGCCGACTGGTCGGCGAGTGGAGCCGGGAGACCGGGGAACGCGGCGCGCCAACCCCGCCGGTAGTCGCGCAGCACGGAAGACGCCGGCGAGGCGGGCAGCCAGGTGGTGCCGACAACACCGTCGAGCTTCCCACCGAGCGTCCCGAGGAGCGCCGCATCCTCGAGATTCGTGCTCCAGACCAGCAGACGTCTCGCGTCGCCGAGCCTCGACGCCAGCGAGCTGAGGATCCTCGCGGGGTCGTCGAGGAAGTTGAGGAACGTGGCGACGCCGTCGGGCCGCGCGGCGAGCGCGCGCGCGACCGTGTCCGGGGTGCCCGTGTACGGCGAGCGGTACGCCGTCGCGACGATCCTGCCCCCCAGCGCACAGAACTCCGCGGTGAAAGCCGCGGCGCCGCCCCATCCCGCGGTCTGGTCCCCGGCGACGATCGCTGCCCGCCGCCAGCCGAGCTGGTGGTACGCGTACGCGCCGAGGCCCGCCTCCCGCTGCGCATAGTCAGGGGAGAAGCGGAACAGGTTCGCGGCGGGCCGCCGCAAGGTGATCTCCTGTTCGTCCCAGAAGGTGCTCACGAAGACGGCCCTCGGGTACCGGTGCGCCAGGTCACGGGAAACCACCGAGGAGCCGCCGACGACCACGTCCACGTGCTCGTTCTCGAGCAGCCGGCGTGCCTCCTCGATGTATACCGTGTGCTCGCCCGTCTCCTGGCAGCCCCGGACGAGCTCGACACGGCGGCCGTCCACCTCGATCGAGCTGACGCCACCGCTGGGGCTGGTGCCGACGAGATCGGCCCCGCGGCGGAGAAACGGGAGCTCCGCACCGGCGAACTGGGCGTCCTCGAAGCCGCGCAGCGCCCCCTGGCAGTCGGCGAGCACGCCGATCCTGACGACCTGCTCATCCGAGCCGCAGCCGGTCGCGGCAGTGGCGAGCACGGCGACGGCGACGGCGACGGCGAGCAGCGCGCGGCTACTGGGCATCGGCCGTCACCCAGACGCCACCCGCACCGACCGTGATCTCGCGCGGAGAGCCGTCGATCGGGATCCTGGCGACGATCTTCCCCGTCGCCGGATCGACGCGCGAGACCTCGTGGTCGAGCGCGCTCGCGACCCACACGGCCCCCGCGCCGGCGGCGACGCCGCTCGCACCGCGTCCGACGTGGATCATCTCGCGACGGCTGCCGTCCCTCGGGTCGAGCCGAGCGACGACGTCGTCCACAGGACCCGTCACCCAGACCCCGCCCTCTCCGGCGGCGATCGACCGCGGGGCGAACGGCAACAGCGTGATGTTGCGGATCGCGCCGCTCCGTTCGTCGACGCGAAAGACGCGACGATCGAGGGGATCGCCGACGACCCAGAGCGAGCCCTCCCCGACCGCCATGTCGTGCATGGCAAAGCGGGTCGTCTCGGCCGACTGCGGTTGCTGGAACGGGACGCGACGGGCCGCGACGACACGGATGTCGCCCGGGCCCGTCGTGAGGCGGTCGATGTACGGGCAGCCCGCGGCCCACAGCACGCCCTCGCCCGCCGCCACCGAGCACGCGAGCACGGGCACCGCAGCCTCGCGCGTCCCCGTCAGCGCGTCGTACCGCGTCACGGTGCCGTCGACGATCGTCTCGCCGTCCCCCGCGACGTAGACGGACTCGCCAAGGCTTGTGAGGTCGCGCGGCTCGCCCGTCGTCGTGAACCGCTGCAGGTCGCCGCGCACCGGGTCGAGACGCCACAGCGAGCCGTCCCTGAAGTCACCGACCCACACGCGGTTCCGCGCAGTCGTGACGGCGCCTGGGGTCGCCGAGACGGCGTAGGAGGCCGTCACGCTGTTCGTCGCCGGGTCGATGCGGACGAGCGATCCTCCCGCGACCGCCGGGCCGGGGGTGTCGCCACGGGTGGCGAAGACGACGGCCGCCGCCGCGGCGGCGGCGAGCGCCGCGGCGGCGATCGCCACAAGCGCGATGCGACGCCGGGTGACCGGTTCGGGGCGGACGAGCCCGAGCGCCGTTCGTGTCTCGATCACGAGCGCGCGACAGCTCGGCTGCCGGTCGCCGAGATCCTTTGCCATCGCCCGCGCGAGCACGTCGTCGAGCGCGGGCGGGATGCCGGGTCGCCGCTCGCTCGCACGCGGCGGCTCCTGTTCGAGGTGGGCGTAGACGACCGCCACGTCCGACGCACCGCTGAACGGCAGCGTCCCGGTCAGCGTCTCGAAGAGCAGGCAGCCGAGGGCGTATACGTCGGCGCGGCCGTCCACCTGCTCGCCGCGGATCTGCTCGGGCGCGACGTAGTCGACTGTCCCCATCAGCTGGCCGTCGGTCGGGCCGGCGTCGCTCACGCTCTGCGTGAGGCCGAAGTCGGCCAGGTACGCGTGCTCGCGGCCTCCCTGCTGGTCGAGCAGGATGTTGGACGGCTTCACGTCCCGGTGCACGAGCCCCTTCCCGTGCGCCGCGTCGAGCGCGTCCGCGATCTGCGCAGCGATTGCGACGGCCCGCTCCGGCGCCAGCGCCCCCTCCCGCCTGAGAAGAGCCTTGAGGTCGGTGCCGTCGACGTACCGCATCGCGATGAACAGCCGGCCGTCGGCCTCGCCCGCCTCGTAGATGGGCACGACGTTCGGGTGGTCGAGGCTCGCCGCGAGGCGCGACTCGCGGAGCAACCGGTCGCGGAAGCCCTCGTCGTCGGAGAGCCGCTCGCTCAGCAGCTTGAGCGCGACCGGGCGCTCGAGCCGCAGGTCGAGCGCCCGGTACACCTCGCCCATGCCGCCGCGCCCGGCGAGTGCGCCGACCTGGTACCCGGCGACCAGGTCACCCGCCGCGATTCCTCTGCCTACCGCCATCGGCCCTCCCGCGTGGTCGTTGCAGAGTGCACGATCGCCACCTTCGACGCAACGCAGGCGGTCGGGCGCGCCCGACCGCCCGTTTCGACGCGCTCAGCCCCCCAGCGAGAGGTGTCCGGAGTAGTACGCGCACCCCGCCACGGGGTCGTCCTTGAAGTGGAGCACGCCTGTCGCCCCCTCGAAGTCACCGGTGCCGCCCGTGATCGGGTGATGGCAGCGGCCATGCTGTTCCGCGAACGTCAGCAGGTCGAACTTGCCCGAGAACTCGAAGCTGAACGAGAGCGTGCCGGCCGGCTCGGTCACGCCGCAGGTGCGGTCGCCGTTCGCGTCGAGGCACCCCTCGAACTCCTCGGTGCCTGTCGCGGTGACGACCCCTGACGGCGTGAGCACGCCGTACACGAAGCTCCTCGTGTACCAGAGGCCGATCAGCGCCGGCCGGCCACCGCCGTAGCCGTCCATCCGGTACACGTCGTCGGCCGGGTCGTACGGGTCGCCGACCGAGACCAGAGTCTGGATCCCGTCGACCTGCGTCGCCCCCCCGGCCGACGCCGCTCCCGTTGCCGCCAGCGCCGCTGCGGCCGTCAGGACGATGACCGCGAGCCAGATGATCTGCCGCTTCATGCTTCCTCCCTCTTTTCTGGCGCGGCACCGTGCCGGGCCCTGGATGCACGGTGCGCGCGGCTGCTGGAGATTCGCTGGAGGCGCGCTGTGTACGGTCGAGGGATGCTCGACGAGACGACGTTCGCGGCGGCCGCCGCCCAGCTCTGCGAGGCCGATCCCGATCTCGCGGCGATCGTGGAGCTCCATGGCGTGCCGGAGTTCTGGGCGCGCGAACCGGGCCTCGAGACGCTCGTCCTGCTGATCCTCGAGCAGCAGGTCTCGCTGGCATCGGCGCGCGCCGCGTACGACCGCCTCGAGACGCGACTCGGCGGGCTCTCGACTACCGGGATCCTCGCCTCGACCGACGCCGAGCTCCGGGCCGACGGCTTCAGCCGCCAGAAGGCGCGCTACGTGCGCGTGCTCTCGTCCGCGATCGAGGACGGGTCGTTCGATCTCGACGTCGTGGCGTCGCTCGACGACGAGGCGGCGCGGGCCGCGCTCGTGACCTTGCCGGGGATCGGGCCGTGGACGGCCGAGGTCTACCTCCTCTCCGCTCTGCGGCGGCCCGACACGTGGCCCGTCGGCGACATCGCGCTCCAGGAGGGCGCCCGCCGGGCACGCGGGCTCGAGGCACGGCCGTCGCCCGATGAGCTGGAGGCGATCGGCGAGGCGTGGCGACCGAACCGGGCCACGGCCGCGCGGATCCTCTGGCACCTCTACCTGAGCGACCCTCGGCCTGTCAGACGCGCTGCGGCGCGACAGCCGTCGGCGCCAGGTAGGTGACGCGGATCGCGGCGGCGACGGCGAGCCAGGCGAGACCAAGGACGGCGGCGCCGCCGAGGCCCGGGGCGAGCAGCGTCGCCGCGATGCCGACGCCGACGGCGAGCGACGACCACGCGGGGAGATCGCCCGCCCGCCTCACGCCCCGGGCGACGAGGCGCAGGCCCGCGAGCGCTGACAACGCGGCGACGACGCGGAGGGCGGCCGTCGGCCGGCTGTCGGGCAGCACGAGCGCGACGGCGCCAACCGCGATTCCCGCCCGCGCTGTCCACAGCCCGACCGCGGCGCCCCGGCCGTAGAGCGGCGCGAGGGCACCGGCCACCAGTCCTGTCGCGACGAGCACTGCCGGCGCCAGCGACAGCGCGAGCGGGTGCGCGCCGAGCGCGAGCGCCCCTCCGAGGAGGGCGACGGCGCCGGCGAGCAGCACGAGGCCGGCGACGCGGACGGGGCGGGTCAGGAGCTGGAGCGCGAGCGGCATCGGCGGAGCCTACGACGGCGCCTTTCGAAGGTGGGAGCGGCCGTCACCACTTTCGCGGGTACGGAAAACCCTACGCCCATCGCCCGGCGAAGCTGTGAGACACTCCTTCGGGGTTCAAACGAGCGTGGAGCGGAGGCGGCGATGGCGTTCGAGGAGTTGAAGCAGCGGCACGCGACGATGTGGGGCGCAGGCCCGTTCGAGGTGATCGCACCGAGTCTCGCCGAGATGCACGAGGCGATCGTCGCCGCAGCCGACGCCGACGAGACTGACGCCTGGCTCGACGTCGGCTGCGGCACCGGAGAGCTCGCGTTCCTCGCCGCGGCCACCGGCGCGTCGGTCAGGGGCTGTGACCTGTCCCCGGCGCTCGTCGAGACGGCGAAGCGACAGGCGGCCGAGCGTGGCCTCGAGATCCCGTTCGAGGTCGGCGACGTCGAGAGCCTGCCGTTCGACGACGGGAGCTTCGACGTCGTCTCGTCGTCCGTCGGCGCGATCTTCGCTCCCGACCACGCGCGCACCGCCGAGGAGCTGGCCCGCGTCTGCGCATCCGGCGGCCGGCTCGTTCTCACGGCGTGGACGACCGAGGGCCGGATCGGGGACTTCTTCCGCGTGATCGCCTCGTACTCGCCGCCGCCGGTCGAAGGTGCGGGAGCGCCGACGCAGTGGGGGGACGCCGCCTACTGCGAAGCGCTTCTCGGCCCGAACTTCGAGCTCGAGATCGAGTCACTCAACACGCCGTGGCGGGCCGAGTCGGGCCAGTCGATGTGGGACGAGTTCAGCTCGTCCTTCGGACCGATCGTGACGCTGCTCAGGATGCTCGAGCCCGAGCGCGCAGCCGCGTTCCGCGACGACCTCGTCGCCCTCTTCGACGAGAGCGCGGAACAGGACGGCGAGGTGGTGCTCGACCGTCCCTACCTGCTCGTCAAGGGGACGCGCCGCTAGCGGTCGTCAGACCGCGTCGAGCGCCTCGTTCACGAGCCGGTCGGCGAGCTCGTTGTGCTCCCGGCGGACGTGCGTGTACGTCACGCGTCCGATCTCGCGCGCCGCGCGCGACGCATCGAGGAACAGCGACTGGAGATCGCGGTTCTTGACCCGGTACTCCCCGCGCATCTGCTTCACCATCAGCTCCGAGTCGGAGCGCACCTCGAGCTCGCGGACGCCTGCCTCGACCGCCCGTCCGAGCCCGGCGACGAGCGCGGAGTACTCGGCGACGTTGTTCGTCGCGACGCCGATCGCCTCGCCGCGCGCGTCGAGCACCGTCCCGTCCTCGGCCTCGAGGACGTAGGCGAACGCAGCCGGACCGGGGTTCCCGCGCGCGCCGCCGTCCGTCCAGAGCCGCGCTTTCATGCCTCGACGCGCTCGTACACGTCGAACGCAGGCTCCTCGTAGGGATGCGCGCGGCGCAGGGCAGCGACGACTGCGGTCAGCTTCTCCGGAGGGACGACCGTCTCGACGCGATACTCGGCCACGGTCTCCTCGCGGCCCGCCGCGCCAAGGGCCGGCTGCGTCCCCTCGCCGCCGAAGAACGATCCCTCCCCAAGCGTCGCCCAGGAGCACCGCGAGTAGTCACCGATCCAGCCCGCACCTGCGACGAACACCGCATCGCGCGTTGCCTGGAGGTGCGATGCGGGCACGAACCAGACGAGCTTGTACGACGGGGTCACGGCGCTTGACTGTAGCGCCCTCCCGCGGGCGGGCCTGGCGTGGTTGGATAGCCCCGTGACCGCCGTCGAGGAGCTTGCCGCGAGCTTCGTCCGCCCCGACGGGCAGGAGAAGGTGACGGGCTCGGGCCGGTACACGGCCGACCTCACCCTGACGGGCCAGCTCCACGCGGCGTTCCGCTACGCCGACCATCCACACGCACGGATCACGAGGATCGACACCGCGAAGGCGCGTGCACTCACGGGCGTGATCGCCGTCGTGACGCACGAGGATGTCCCCGACCTCCTCTACGGCGGGATGGTGAAGGACCGTCGGCTCTTCGCACGCGACACCGTCCGCTTCGAGGGCGACATCGTCGCGGGGATCGCCGCGACCACGACCGAGATCGCGCGTGCCGCAGCCGCACTCGTCGAGATCGACTTCGAGCCGCTCGAGGTGGTGACCGACTTCGCGGCCGCACTCGACGGCGACGCGCCGCTCGTGCACCCGGACTGGGAGTCCTACGACGGCGCCGGAGCGCTCGGCCGCCACGACAACGTCCTCGGCTTCTCCACGATCGTGAAGGGCGACGTGGACGCGGCGCTCGAGGCGGCCGACGTCGTGGTCAGCGGCCGCTACCTCACCGACCCGACGCAGGGCGTTCCGATCGAGCCGCGCGCGGTCGTGGCGCAGTGGGAGGGCGAGCGGCTGACCGTCTGGTCGTCGACCCAGGTGCCATACGTCGCACGCGCTGGGGTCGCGTACACGCTCGGTATGCCCGAATCCCACGTCCGCGTCATCGTGCCGCTCCTCGGCGGCGGTTTCGGAGCCAAGTGCGACTTCCACTTCGAGGCGCACGTCGCCGCGCTCGCGCGCGCCGCACGGCGGCCGGTGAAGCTCGTCTTCTCCCGCCAGGAGGAGTTCTTCGCAGTCGGGCACCGTCGCGAGGGAATGGTGATCGAGCTCACGACGGGGGCGCGGCGCGACGGCACGCTGCTCGCCCGGCGCGCGCGGCTCGTGCTCGACGCCGGCGCCTACTGCGGCGAGGGCGGCTTCTTCGCCCAGATGGCGGCGATGCACGCACTCGGCCCGTACGTGCTCGAGACGGCGGACGTCGAGTCCTCGCTCGTCTACTCGAACAACCAGCCTTCCTCGTCGATCCGCGCCCCAACCGCGCCGCAGGTCTGCTGGGCGCTCGAGCAGCACATGGACGAGCTGGCGGAGGCGCTCGAGCTCGACGCCGTCGAGCTGCGCCGCCGGACGCTGATCGAGGAGGGCTCCGTGACGGTGACCGGGCAGGTGCTCGAGCGGATCTCGATGAAGGAGACGCTCGAACGCGCCGTCGAGCTGATCGGCCCCTCCGACGCGCTGCCCGGCGACGAGGCGATCGGCGTCGCGTGCGGCTGGTGGCCCTGCTTCCCGGCGAAGGCCGGCGCGTACGTCAAGCTCAACGAGGACGGCACGGGGACCATCGTCACGGGCGCGCAGGAGAACGGCACCGGAGCGGTCATGGCCCTGCCCCGGTACGTCGCCGAGGAGCTCGGCATGCGGCCCGAGGACTTCTCGCTCCTCTACCAGGACACGGACGCCGCACCCTGGGACAACGGCTCATGCGGCTCGCAGACGACGTTCAACAGCGGCCGGGCCGTGCTCGCAGCCGCGGCCGAGGTGCGCGAGCAGCTGCTCGCTGCGGCATCCGACAGGCTGGAGGCGGCGCCCGCCGACCTCGAGCTGGTCGGCGGCGCCGTCCGCGTGAAGGGGTCGCCCGAGAAGTCGGTGAAGATCGCGCGCCTGGCGGCCCGCGGGACATTCCACGGGAAGGGCTCCGGTGAGGTTCCCGACTCGCCGCCGGCGGCTCCTGCCGAGGGCTGCGTCGGACGCCTCGGCCTCGAGTCCTTCCACGCGCCGCAGCTGATCGCCCACGCGGCGCACGTCAAGGTCGACCGCGACACCGGCGTCGTGCGGGTGCTGCGCGTCGCCGCGGTTCACGACTGCGGGCGGATCCTGAACCGCATCGGCGCCGACGGCCAGGTCTACGGCGGGGTCGTGATGGGCATCGGGCAGGCGCTCACCGAGGGGACGCAGCTCGACGACCTCGGTCGGCAGCGGAACCCGCACCTTCTCGACTACAAGCTCGTCACCGCCTCCGACGCGCCGGAGATCGTGATCGACTGGATCGAGACCGATACGCCGAACGCCGGGCCGAAGGGCTCGAAGGGCGTCGGCGAGCCGCCGTGCGTTCCCACGGCAGGCGCGGTTGCGAACGCGATCGCCAAGGTGATCGGCAAGCGCGTCACCCAGCTCCCCATGACCCCGGAGCGCGTCTGGGAGGCCGGGCAGGCGTGACGAGCTTCGCGACCGCGACCACGGTCGAGGAGGCACTCGCCGCGCTCGCCCGGGGCGCAAAGGCCGTCGCCGGCGGCACCGACCTCGTCGTCGGGGCGCGGCAGGGCAAGGCGTCGCTCCCGGACGCGCTGGTCGCCATCCACCGTGTCTCCGAGCTCCACGCGATCGACGAGACGGCCGACGGTCTCCGCCTCGGCGCGCTCGTCACGCACGCCGAGATCGCGGCGCACCCTGCGATCCGCGAGCGGTTCACCGCCCTC
>Ga0068868_100002792_pt1 | contig 12098 bp, 13 predicted proteins | sample KBSMisM42_FD_64660 | JGI IMG/M metagenome (GOLD analysis project Ga0068868, IMG submission 64660) | Miscanthus rhizosphere microbial communities from Kellogg Biological Station, Michigan, USA - KBS Miscanthus M4-2 | ecosystem: Host-associated > Plants > Roots > Rhizosphere > Soil ...
TCCCGTAATTCACGCCCGATGGGCACGCCGTCATGCACGACACGCAGCCGAGACATGTGTCCATGTGCTGGACGAACTTGGGCGTCATCTCCATCTGACCCTCGGTCAGCATGTTCATAAGGTAGATGCGCCCGCGCGGCGAATCCATCTCGTTGCCCCACAGTATGTACGTCGGGCACGCTTGCAGACAAAACCCGCAATGCACGCACTGTCTGATCAAATCCGGATTTATCAAATGCCCCCCACGAATACGCCGGGATTCAAAATGCCGCGCGGATCGAACTGTTTTTTGATCGACCGCATCAGCGCCAGCGCACCGCCGCCGTTATTTTGCGTGTTGCCCCACGCATCCATCCCCGGGAACGGACGCATCATCACCAGCGATCCGCCGGCACGCTCGATCTTTTCGCGCATTGGTCCGAGCCCGCCAGCTTGTAGCCACCCGATGCCCGTCGCTTCCACCACTGCGTAACCTTCCAGACCCTCGAGCGTCTCTGCAATCTTCGCTGGCAGAACACTGATCTTGGCGCTCGCGTCGAGGCGCGTCCACACCTCGCTGTCGCTGTCTACCAAGGGAGTCATCCCACGCAGCCGATCCACCAGAAAATTGACGCCTTCTTCAGTTCCCTCAAACAGCACATCAATCTGTGGAGCTCCTGCGCCCGCACGAACTTGCACCGCCGCTGGCACCAGTTGCGCGTCGAGGATCTTGCCAAGAAGCTGCTGCATTGCTCCAAGATCCGGGAGCGTAGCCGTTACGGTCTGAGTATATTTCGGTAAAGGATGCAGGCGAAAAGTCGCGCTGATGATGACACCCAGGGTCCCGAACGCTCCAGTCACAAGTTTTGATAAATCGTAACCGGCCACGTTCTTCACTACTTTGCCGCCGCTCTGGGCAAGGGTACCGTCCGCCAGCGCGAGGGTGACACCGATGACCAGGTCACGCAAGCCGCCATACCGGAATCGCAGAACGCCGGTATCGTTGGTTGAAAGTACTCCGCCTACGGTAGCCTTCTCGGGCCACAACGGATCCACCGCCAATCGTTGCCCATGCTGCGCTAGTGTGCGCTGCAACTCGGCGATCGTGCACCCGGCTTCGACAGTCACTGTAAGATCGGCCCACGCATGTTCGATCACCCGGTTTAAACGCACGGTGGAAAGCATCACATCCGTCCGTGCCGGCGGATTTCCCCAATCCGACTTAGTGCCGCCGCCTCGCGGAATTACCGCGGCGCCGTCCTCATTGGCGCAGCGTAAAATCTCCGCGGCTTCTTCTCCCGACTGTGGCTCGACGATCCGCACGGCCTAAAATCTCTCCGCGATTCCCGCCGTCTCCAGCGGATGCGGCTTGTATTCGCCCGGTGATTCGCCGCACATGCGCGGCCTGGGAAAAACTTTTGTCGGATTCGCCAACGACAACGGATCGAACGCGCAGCGCAGCTTCTGCATGGTGGCGAGATCCGGTTCCGCAAACATTTTGCCCATCATGTGTTTCTTCTCTTCGCCCACTCCATGTTCGCCTGTGATGGACCCACCCATTTCGATGCAGAGCTCCAGAATTCGCTCCGCCAAACGCTCAGCCGCATGCTCCTGTCCTTCGATGCGGCGATCGTACAAGACCAAAGGGTGCAGATTGCCGTCTCCGGCGTGAAATACGTTCGCGACTCGCAGTCCCCACTCGGTCGCGAGCCGGTCCATTTCGCTCAGAATCTTGGGTAGTGCGGTGCGCGGGATCACACCGTCCTGCACGATGTAGTTCGGCGAAATACGACCCACCGCCGCGAACGCCGCCTTGCGCCCCTTCCAAACCACCGCGCGCTCCTCTTCGGTCTGCGCTACGCGAACTTCACCCGCGCCGTTCTCGCGGCAAATGGCGCTTACCTGCGCGATCAGCGTATCGACTTCGGCCACCGGTCCGTCCAATTCAACAAGCAACAGTCCACCGCAGTTGGGATAGTTCGCGTGCACTGCTGCTTCGGCCGCCTGAATCGCCAAGTTGTCCATCATTTCGATGGCCGCCGGCAACATTCCTGCCTTGATGATATCGCTCACCGCTGCACCCGCCTGGTTGGTGGTATCGAACGCCGCAAGCAGCGTCTGCACGCATTCGGGCTTCTTGACGATGCGCAGCGTTACCTTGGTGGCGACTCCCAGCGTTCCTTCCGAGCCCACAAATACGCCCGCCAAATCGTAACCAGGGGCGTCCAGCGTCTTCGAGCCGAAGTGCGCGAGTGAACCGTCGGGGAGCACCACGTCCATCCCCAGCACGTGCGTAGTGGTGAAGCCATATTTCAAGCAATGCGCGCCGCCCGCGTTCTCCGCCACGTTACCGCCGATGCTGCATACCGATTGAGATGAGGGATCGGGAGCGTAGAAGTAACCATCGGGCGATACTCGAACCGTAACGTTCAGATTGATGACACCCGGCTCCACTACCACTCGCTGATTCGGGTAATCCACTTCGAGGATGCGGTTCATCTTCGCCAGGCTGATGACGATGCCGCCGGTGACCGGCAGCGCACCCCCGCTCAACCCGGTTCCGGACCCGCGCGCCACAAACGGAATCTTTTCACGATGGCAAATGCGCAGCACCGCTTGCACTTGTTCGGTGGACGTGGGCAGCACCACTGCGATCGGTTTCACGCGAAAATTCGTGAGGCCGTCGCACTCGTAAGTACGCACTTCCTCGGACGTCGAAATCAGGCCGTCAGGCCCCAGAACGTTTCGCAGCTCGTCAATGAATGACATTGGAACAACCATCGTACCCGATTCCCGCCAACGGAGGATAGAGATCAGGGTACATCCGGCCCCTCCGGTGATATTGTGTATTGGATAAGTCCAGGAGAGTATTAATGAAACGCTTACTTTTGGTCATTGCTTACTTGTGCGCTGTGTCCGGCGCCTTCGCCCAAGCGTCAAATCCGTTCATGTCGGAGCTAAAGCAGTTCTATAACGTCCGGAAGGGCGATCTGCTGAAAGCGGCCGATCGGATGCCCGCCGATGCCTACGACTTCAAGCCGACACCTGATATCCGAACTTTTGGCCAACTGATCGCGCACATCGCCGACGCCCAAATGAGTTTTTGTTCCGGAGCCAAAGGGCAGCCAAGGCGCCTGAATGCCGCCTCAAAAACGTCCAAGGCGGATCTAGTAACGGCCCTCAAAGCCTCCTTCGACGAATGCGATGGCGTGTTCGACGCGACCACCGACACCATCGCCACGCAGACCATTAAGTCCGGCAATACCGAGCACACTAAGTTCTGGGCGCTCCTCTACGCAACTCTTCACGACAACGAGGAATACGGATATCTAGCAGTCTACCTGCGCTTGAAGGAACTAATCCCGCCGTCTACGAACAGTCGTTGAACTCTTAGAAAAACGCGATCGCACGTCCAGCCAAACCCACGCCGAACCACAGAGCAACCGAGAGGCACGCGGCGCATTTGCTGACCGCCGGCGACGGCGCGTCGGCCTTGGTCAAGCGCCGATGGAACGCAAAAGTAAATACCAGCGCGGCGGCGAGCAGTCCCATTTTCACGAAGAATGGCAAGCTCCCGTAGCACTTCATGGCTTCCGAGAGAAACAGCAATATACCCGATGTGATGCTCACGGCCATTCCCAGGAAAGTCCATGGCAGCGCGTCGGTCGCCACTGATTTCAACGGATAACCGCGCAACCCGAATCCAAACAGGCGCAGGTTTAATACCGTCAGAGTCCCCAATAGAATCGTCAGTCCGAACAAGTGGAAGACCTCGATCAACGCGAAAGCCCAGGTGGAATCGCGAATCAATTGGGAGATCCAAGTATGGTCGGCCCAGCGGAAAAATGGCAGCAGTGCGGGACTCATCCGGTCACTTCATCCCGTAAGCGGTCCAACGTCCGAATCCGACCACGCCCATCCAGCAAATCAATGAAATCCAACCCACCGCGCGCGCGCCTGAAGGCGTGACGCCGCTGGATTCCCAACTCTTCATGGACGGCACGTATTTGATCTCGAAAAATAGCGCGTTCAGCCCTGCCAGCGCCAGGAAGATGAGTTTAATCCGGAACGTCGGACTGCGGTAACACTTTTCCGCTTCCGACCAGAACAGCAATGCCCCGCTGGCGAACATCGCCGCGAAGCCCAGCAGATACCAGCGCTTCAACTTGTGCATGATGTCGGACGCAGGAATGTGGCGCATCCCGGCTCCCACCAGCCGCAAATCCAGCATCACCAGAATGCCCACCGAAACTGCCAGTCCTAGCACGTGCACCGTCTCAATAATCGGGAAAGTCCAAATCGATTCGCGTATGGAAGTGCCGATGGCAGAGTCCTGCAGCGCTTGACAGATTTCGTAGAGGCTCATCCGCTTATTCTTGTGTGCGTTGCGAAGAATAACGAGTTTAACACAGTCACCCCGCCGTTAAACTTTAGATCGCCGTTGTATACTGCAACGAGGCAACCATCACAGCGTCAATGAGGAGATTCAGTAAATGAGCGAAGTTTTGAGCGGCGCGGAATTCAAGAAACAATTGCGCGCGGGCGTCCCCAAGTTGGGACTGTTTGTGAACTCGCACAGCCCTACCGTTGTGGAACAACTGGCGCATAGCGGCTATGACTGGCTGCTGGTGGATTCGCAGCACGGCCCCATGAGCTATGAGACTTTGTCCACCATGCTGGCGGGCATTTCGAGCGGCGGCGCGAAGTCTCTAGTGCGTGTCGGCGGCTATCAGGACCGGCCCGGCATTCAGCAATCGCTCGACACTGGCGCCGATGGCATTCTGGTTCCTTACATCAATACCGCCGAGGAAGCGGCCGCCGCGATTAGCTGCATGCGATATCCCACTGCCGGCACTCGCTCGGTCTACTTCCCGCAGCGCAGCATGAACAAGGCGGGTCTGCTGGGTTATGCCGGCTCGGCCAACGACAATGTGATCAAGGCTCTGCAAGTCGAGACCGCCGATTGCATCAAGAACATCGATGCGATTGCCGCGGTGCCGGGCGTCGACATGCTATTTCTCGGCCAGAACGATCTCTGCATGTCGATGGGCCTCTACGAAAAATACGAGTTCCCGCACATGTATACATCCCCTGAGCTGGGCGATGCCACCAACAAACTGATCGCGGCGGCCAAAAAGAATAACGTGATTCTGGGGATCTTCCTGTTTGGCACTTCACGGGTTGGCGAGTTCCTGGAAAAAGGCTTCACGTTCGTCAGCGTGGGTAACGATCTGCACCACGTGCTTACGCAAGCCGGCGCTTACGTCAACGACGTCGAGAAGATTGCGAAGGAAAAAGGCAAGTCCTGGACGCGGCGCGACACAGCGTTGTTCTAAGGCCACCGTTCCCTCAATATCTCTCGCGGGAGTAACATGACTACCATGCATCTGGTCGACAAAATGGCCCGTATCGGGGTCGAATCGGCGTTTGACGTCCTGGTGAAGGCGCGCGCTCTCGAAGCCCAAGGCAAGAGCATCATTCACCTCGAAATCGGCGAGCCCGATTTCCCTACGCCGCGGAATGTGATCGAAGCCGGCCAGAAGGCGCTCGGTGAAGGCTGGACCAAATACGGTCCGACGCAGGGTCTGCCGGAATTGCGGCAGTCCATCGCCAGCTATATTTCGCGCACCCGCGGGATCAAAGTAGGGCCGCAGAACGTATGCGTCGTCCCGGGCGGCAAGCCGGTAATGTACTTCACTATCATCGCGCTACTTCAGGAAGGCGACGAAGCGATTTTTCCCGACCCGGGCTTTCCGATTTTCGAATCGATGATCCGTTTCCAGGGCGCAAAACCGGTCCCGATTCCATTGCGCGAGAGCCGCGGCTTTTCGCTGGACGTCAATGAGCTGCGCGATCTGATCACGGACCGTACGAAACTGATCATTCTCAACTCGCCGCAGAATCCCACCGGTGGCATCATTCCGGCGGAAGACATTAAACAGATCGCCGATGTATTGCGCGACCGCGACATCATGGTGTTGAGCGATGAAATCTACTCGCGCATCACTTACGACAACCCGCCGGGCTATAAAGGCACGCCCACGTCGATCGCCAGTATGGACGGGATGCTGGAGAAGACCATCATCCTGGACGGGTTCTCAAAGACCTATTCGATGACCGGATGGCGCCTGGGCTACGGCGTGATGCCGGAATGGCTGGCTGAAGCTGTAGTGAAGCTAATGGTGAACTCCAATTCGTGTACGGCGAGTTTCACGCAGCGCGCGGGCATCGAAGCACTGGAGGGACCGCAGGATTCCGTTGACACCATGGTGGCCGAATTCAAGCGTCGCCGCGATGCCATCGTCAAAGGCTTAAACTCCATTCCTGGTTTCCGCTGCCCCGTACCCGCGGGCGCGTTCTATGTTTTCCCGAACGTCGAAGGCACCGGCATGGATTCGAAGGCGCTCGCCGACTATCTTCTGTACGAAGGCGGCGTGGCCTGTCTCGATGGCAAGTGTTTCGGCGCTCAAGGCGACGGCTACCTGCGCCTTAGCTATGCGAGTTCGTTCGAGAACATTCTGGAGGCCGTGGAACGCATCCGCCGGGTGTCGTCGAAGTGGACTGCAAAAGTCTAACTGAACTATTTTCGCGGTAAGATCGGCGTAGAGAATCATGACGCGTGATCGTATAACCATCGAGCCTGGGAAACGCTCCGGCCAGCCGTGCATCCGGGGGCTCCGGATCACGGTATGGGACGTGTTGCAGTGGCTTGCGGCAGGCGCCACGGAAGAGCAAATCCTGAACGACTATCCGGATCTGGAGAAAAACGACTTCCCCGCGGTCTACGAATATGCGGCGCGCTTGGGACGTCGCGTGGCCCAGTAGCATCGTGGCTTTGTGAAGTTCCTCTTCGATGAAAACCTATCGCGGAAACTAGTTAGCAAACTTGCGGCGTTGTTCCCTGGATCGACTCACGTCGCGTTGGAAGGTCTGGAAGGCACCAGCGATCAGAAAGTCTGGGAGTTCGCGAAGACTCGGGACTTCATTATCGTGACCGCGGATTCGGATTTTTACGAGCTGGTCACCACGTACGGCCCCCCTCCCAAGGTGATCTGGCTGCGGAGTTGGCAATACCCGACGGCCATCGCCGATACAGTACTAAGGAGCAACGCTGTGCGGATTTCCGAATTCGTACAGGATACCGAACAAGCATTGCTCATTCTGACGCCATGACCTTCGAGCCTTAAACCGGCGTATATTGGCTAGCATGAGCGAACTTACACGTCGCAGCCTCCTGGGTTCGTTTGGTTGTTTAGCTGCCTCGCGGGTGTTGTCCGCGCAGGCCACCCCGCCGCCGATTCGCGTGCGGTCTTTGAACCACATGACGCTGGCGGTTGCCGATCCCATGCGATCACAACAGTTCTATCAAGGCTTATTCGGCCTGCCGGTGCAAGCCCGCCAAGGGGCAACCACTCTCCTGCAGCTTGGCTCGGGACCCCAGTTTGTGGCTCTGAGCAAAGTGGGGACCACCGCCAAGCCTGGCATCCATCACTTCTGCATGACCGTCGATAACTTCGACGCTGAGCGGATCGTGAAGATTCTCACCGCACACGGAGTTACTAGAACGGACGCCGCTACTGCCGATCCGCTCAAAGTCTGGGTGAGAGTTCGGCGTGAAGACACCGGCGGCGCGAAGGAAGGCACTCCGGAGCTGTACTTCACTGATCCTGACGGTATCGTCGTACAGCTTCAGGATTCGACTTATTGCGGTGGCGCGGGCCGCATGGGCAGCGTGTGCCTCGCAAAGGCGGAACCGCCGCCGCGCAAAGGTTTGCTGGCGGTTCACGCGCTCAGCCACTTCACCATCACCGTTTCGAATCCGCAGCGTTCCCGCGATTTCTATCAGGCACTCTTTGGCTTCCCGGTCCAAGCGTATCAGGGCGCAACCCCGGCACTCGGAGTGGGTCCGGGACCGCAGTTTCTGATGTTCGCTGGCGGTCCGGCGGCGAAGCCTAACATTGGCCACGGGTGCTTCACTATGGACGGCTTCGATCCCGACAAGGTTCTGAAAACGCTCTCCGATTTCGGTGTCACCCCACGAGGCGCCGCGCGCGGCCCGGTGGCGCCCTTGAAGTCTTACGTGAGCATGCGCATGGAAGATCGCGGTGGCGCGAGAGAAGGCACGCCGGAGCTCTACTTCACCGATCCCGACGGCATCCTGATGCAGCTCCAGGATGTGACTTACTGTGGTGGTGGCGGGTACTTTGGCGAATCGTGCCCGGTCCTCGCCTAGTTCATACTGGTGAAGATGATCTCTGCCCTCGACCCCGGTGCGGTCGCACGCGTCGACGAACTGAGCCGCGAATTTAGGGAGGCCAAGCCGTTCCGCTACGTCGTGATTGAGCCGTTTCTCGATCCTAGTTTCTGCGCGGATTTGATGACGCAGTTTCCGGCGTTCGATCGCGAGAAGGCTCTCAACGAGCTGGGCGAAGTCGGCGGCAAGGCGGTATTTTCGAATTTCTCACGCCTGGGACCAGCCTACGTACGTTTCGACCGCCTGATGCAGGACCCCGAGTTTCTGAAGCTCGTCGGCAGCATCACCAGCATCCCCAACCTGCTTTACGATCCCGAATACATCGGCGGTGGCACTCACGAAAACCTCCATGGCCAGGAACTCGACACGCACGTCGACTTCAACTATCACCCCACTACGCAAACCCACCGCCGGTTGAATCTGATTCTATTTTTGAATCCGAAATGGGAGGGATCCTGGGGCGGCAACCTGGAATTATTGGAGAATCCGTTCGAGGAAGAATGCCAGTCGGTGCTCCCGCTGGCGAACCGCGCCGTGATTTTCGAAACAACCGAGGCTTCCTGGCACGGCTTCCGCAAGATCCAGTTGCCGCCGGACATTAATATTTCGCGCCGCTCCATCGCTGTCTATTTCTACACCAAGGAGCCGCCCCCTCAAGGCGCCGCGCCCTCGCATGCAACCTTCTACTATCAGCGGCCGCTGCCGGGACACTTGCGCCCTGGCTATACACTCACGGATGCCGACGTGAAAGAGATGCAGGGCCTCATGGCGCGACGTGACAGCTACATTCGTTTTCTCTATGAACGCGAAATGGAGTTTAACGAGACGTTAGGCAATGTGCTCCACTCGCCGACATTCCGCCTAGCGGCGCACTTCGCGAAAGCAGCTAAATTTGTTCTTCGGAAGAAAAGTTAGTTTCTGCGGGCGACGCTGACGCGACTCAAGGTATCGGCGTAAGCCGAAATGCCTTTATAAAGCGCCTCAGCGATCTTTTGGCGGTACTCGGGCTTGCGCAGCAGAACCTCTTCATTGGAGTTCGTCAGAAATCCGATCTCGGCCAGGACGCTCGGCATTTCCGCGCCGATCAACACCACGAACGGAGCCGACTTTATGCCGCGATTCTTCGCACCCTGCGTGCTGCTCTTCGAAACCACCGAAAGCGAAGTCTGTAGCTTGGCTGCAAACTCGCGCGATTCATCGATTTTGTCCTTCAGCGCGATCTTTTCCAGCAGATTATGCAGCTCATGGATGGACCGGTCCGACGTCGCGTTTTCACGCGCCGCCGTTTGCAGAGCTGTCTTAGATGTCGTGAAGTTCAAAACGTAGGTTTCGACGCCCGCCGCAGCGCGATAGGGCGACGAATTCGCGTGGATCGAAAGAAATAAGTCCGCGCCGCGCTGATTGGCGATGTGTGTCCGTTCTTCCAGACCAACGTAGTTATCGTCAGAGCGCGTGTACACCACTTCGCTTCCCATGCGGTCGGAGATCAAAGCTCCCAACCGCTGGGTCACGTCCAGGGTCAGATCCTTTTCGTAATAGCCGGAGGGCCCATGCGTGCCGACATCGTTACCACCGTGACCCGCGTCGAGAACCACGCGCCCCAGTTTTAATCCCAACGCACGCGTGAGCGATTGATCGCCGCGCTTGGCTGGTGTCGATTGCCGTAGGACGGAAGGTGCCGCAGGCGGCGGAATAGAAGCAGCCGTGGATGGCGGCGGTAATTCGCGAGGCAACGTCGCCGCGAAGGATGGAAGCCGGGCGGGTTTCGACAGGGCTGCAATTCTTGTGGGCTGATCGACTTCAGCCACCACCGGCACGGGCTTTGACTCGCGACGCACTTGCACGGGCGGCGGAATAAATTTGCGCGGCTCCAGTTTCACTGCGACATCCGACTTCGAGGCCACGTCCGATTTGGATATGACATCCGGTTTCGAAATGACAGGCTCGGGAACTGCTTTGGCCATGACCAGTTGTGCAGCGGCGGGAGGCGTCAGGTCTTTCGTAACCGTCAAATCCGTAGCGCCTGAAACGCTCGGACGGTTGGGTGGTGTAGGCCGATCTTTAGACCGCAATTCAATCATCAACCGGTTGGGGTTCGACAGCTGTGACGTGGTCACTGAGGCGGTCTGCGCCAGGTCCAATACAATGCGCGTAATGGAAGGCTGCGTTTCCGCAACCCGAATCTGGCCCAACAGATTATCGCCCACCGCGATGTTATGGGCCCCCTTGCGCGTGCCACTCGTCAGACTTGGCCGGGCACCATGTATATCGAAGAACATCCGCTCGGGCTCGGAGAGATGGTTGTACTTAAAGGTGAAGTCGGAAGAAACCTCGATCGCAATGCGGGTCACATCGCCCAGGGACCAGAAGCGGACCGCGGTCACTTTGCCGGAATCAGACGAGGCCGCGGAGGCACACACTCCCAGCATCAGGAATGCGCCGGCAGCTATCACCGTCCGGCGAATTCCTGAGTTATTCCTGCGCGGTTCTGAGAACCAATCTGCCATTTAGATCGATCGACTGCTCCAACTTCGGATGCTTTTCTTCGGCCGGCGTTGCTTCTTCCGCTGCATCAACGGCTACCGCCGCATGGGCTGCAGCCTTTGCTGCTTCCGTCTGCTTCGCCGTCTGGTAACGCCGTCCCACTTGATTCACGTAATCCTGCGTCTCGGCGTAGGGCGGCGCACCTTTATACCGGTCTACCGCTCCTGGACCAGCATTGTAGGCGGCCAGCGCCAGACGGTCGTCCTGATAAACGTTCTGCAAGTAACGCAGGTATTTTACACCCGCTTCGATGTTCTCGGCGGGATCGAAGGAATTGCTGACGCCCAGCATGCGGGCTGTTCCAGGCATCAATTGCATGAGCCCTTGGGCGCCCTTGGGCGAAACCGCATAGTGGTTGTAATTACTCTCCACCTGAATGACGGACTGCACCAGCAGTGGATCGACATTGTGCGCCTTCGCGCTCTTTTGCACGAGTTCCTGAATTTGAGCGGGAGGCAGGGCAACTGCCGCGACCCTGGATCGCTCCGCTCCACCCGAAACCGTGCGTACCAGCTTGCCGGTGCGGCGATCGACGCGAACCGTCGACACTCTTCCCGCGTCGGGTTGAGGCGCTAAAAGCGACGACGTAGCGGATTCTGCTGCGCGCATGGGGGAGGCCGCAAACATCACAAAGGCTAAAAAACAAATATACACCTTTTTGTTTAGGCGTGGGGCGGCCTCATGGTCCTGCCTTTGCATTGTTACCATCTTCTCATGGACTCCATGGCAGGTTTTGTCCTCACCGGCGGCAGCAGCTCCCGTATGGGGCGCGACAAGGCGTTGCTGCCCATCGAAGGCTCCCTGCTGGTCGAACGCACCGCCGAACGAGTCCGTACCGCTGCAGGCAGCGTGACGCTGATCGGCGCGCCCGGGCGCTATATGCATCTTGGCCTTCCCGTGCTGCAGGACCTGGTGGAAGGTTCTGGCCCGATTGGTGGCCTCCATACGGCCCTGAAAACGACCCGAGCCGACTGGAATCTGGTAGTCGCTTGCGACATGCCGGGCCTCACCGCCGCGTTCCTGAGCGACCTTCTCGCCGCCGCCAAGCAGCTGGGATGCACCTGTCTGGTGCCCAAAACTGACGTCGGGCTGCACCCCTTGTGCGCCGTTTACCATCGCCGCGCGGGTGACGCCGTGGAGTACGCTATCAAATATAAGATGTTCAAAATGCATGATTTACTCAAGTCCCTCGATGCCGTTTCCTGGCCTGTTCCCGACGATGCGCTGCTTGAAAACGTGAACACACCCCTCGAATGGGGCGCGCGATGAGCGATCATTACATCGACTTCCGCAACGTATGTAAGACGTTCGACTACCCGGT
>Ga0068868_100002794_pt1 | contig 12093 bp, 12 predicted proteins | sample KBSMisM42_FD_64660 | JGI IMG/M metagenome (GOLD analysis project Ga0068868, IMG submission 64660) | Miscanthus rhizosphere microbial communities from Kellogg Biological Station, Michigan, USA - KBS Miscanthus M4-2 | ecosystem: Host-associated > Plants > Roots > Rhizosphere > Soil ...
CGAAGTGAAGAGGCTTCCATTCTCATAGGGACAAATACTGCTTTGATGGACGATCCTTCATTAACAACAAGATTATGGCCGGGCAAAAGTCCCACCAGGCTTGTTATCGACATGGATCTGAAATTGCCCCGGCATCTCAAAATATTCAACGGCCAGGTAAAAACGATCGTTTTTAATACATTGAAACATGAAGAAGGTGGTGATTTGTTATTTTACCAGGTAACAGAAAATGTAAGTCTTATTCATCAAATGATAAATGCCCTCTATCAACTAAAAATTCTCAGCGTAATCGTGGAGGGAGGAGCAAAATTATTGCAGTCGTTCATTGATGAAAACATGTGGGACGAAGCTAGAGTGATCACAAACGAAGAACTGATCATCAGGAACGGGTTAGGAGCGCCTCAATTTATTTCAGCTTCGAAAGTGGCTGAAGAAAAGATATTTACAGACAAGGTTGAGTTTTTCACGCGTCAGCGTTCTTCCTCTTCATAAAAACTGAGTCGATTTCTCAGATGGTGGATCTCCTGTTTCATTTCTTCCATATGTTTTAACAAGTGGTTGATAGCATCGATGCCTTCGGGGTTAATGTTTAAGTCCTGGTGCAGTCTTGTTATCCGTTCAAGCCTCGGGAGATCATCAGATGTGATATACAATGCCTCGTTGATGATAACTGTTTCTATCAACCCATGTTCCTCCAGCGAATGGACAAATGAAATTTCAACCTGGTGATTCACGCAAAAATCGTCAAGCATGACCATATCTGTGTTCTCCATAAAACATAATTAAGTTGATAGTTTTGATAACTGTTCAAATAGTTCTTTTTGTTTGTCCGTAAGATTGGCCGGGATCTTTATTTTGAACGTAACGATCAGGTCGCCGTACTCGCCGTCTTTTTTATAAACAGGAAATCCTTTACCCTTTAGCCTGATCTTCGTTTCATTCTGGGTTCCCGGCTTCACATGTAGTTTTATCTTCCCGTTCAACGTATCAATCGTTAGTTCACCTCCTAATACGGCCGTGTAGAGATCAAGATCAACTGTCTTATAAAGATCGTTGCCCTGGCGTTTGAACTCGGTGTTATTAATGATATGGAAAGTAATATAAAGATCTCCATTAGGCCCGCTGTTACTCCCGGGACCTCCAAACCCTTTGATCTTAATTTTTTGTCCGTCTTCAACGCCGGCAGGAATAGTGATCCGGATATTTTTGTCATTGACCTTTAAAACCTGCTGATGAGTTTTAAGAACATCTATCAAATTCAATTGTAACTCTGCGTGGTAATCTTCTCCCCTGAATTTTGTTTGACGTTGCCGGAAACCTCCTGTGTCGCCGAACATAGAAGCAAAAAAATCGGAGAAGTCGCCCTCATCAAATTGACCTGAAAATCCCTCCCCGCCAAAGTGCTGAGCTCGTGGCCGGGATTGCCTGGCCTGCTCAAATTGTTCTGCATGCTGCCAATCCTTTCCATACTGGTCATATTTTTTTCTTTTCTCAGGATCACTCAGCACTTCATTGGCTTCATTAACCTGTTGAAATTTTTTGTGAGCCTCTTTGTCATTTGGATTAAGATCAGGATGATGTTTTCGCGCCAGCTTTCGGTAGGCTTTCTTAATATCATCCGGCGTGGCATTCTTATCAAGACCCAGCACTTTGTAATAGTCAATATACTCCATCACTCGTGTTTAGAAATGATCATTCGTATCAATAAAATTAAGAAAAAGACGTAGAAAGAAAATAAGGCAAGTCTGTTGCTCACTACCTGCTTCTTTCTTGTTTTATCTCTTAGTTTTGTATCTTGTTCCGAATTCTCTTATGAAAATCTGCCGCCAACTTATTTTCACACTCTGCTGTTTACTCGTAGCGCTGCTCACTTATTCCCAAAAAAAATATGCTTTTGTTTCCGGCAAAGTACTCGACGAAAACGAAAACCCGCTTTCAAAAGTCAGCGTGGTGATCCTTGGCAGGCAATCAGGAATTGTAACAAGCGATTCCGGAACGTTTCGGTTAAAGGTGATAGCTAACAGGGCTTTTGCGATTCAATTCTCCTATACCGGTTATAAAGTGGAACAGAGGAATTTTTTGCTGAATGAAAACGAGCAAGAGGTCATAACTGTAAAAATGGAAAGAGGTGCCACCGTGCTTCCCGGTGTGACGGTAAGCAATCAACGTGACCGGGAAAATGCCGGGCTTATACAGATCAATCCAAAATATACTCTCAATCTTCCCGCACCCGTAACGGGGGTCGAAAGTGTTATTAAAATTTTTGTTGGAAGCAATAATGAACTAACCTCGCAATACAATGTCCGTGGTGGCAGTTATGATGAGAACTTGATTTATGTAAACGACTTCGAGATATTTCGCCCGTATCTTGTCAGCAATGCGCAGCAGGAAGGGTTAAGTTTTATCAATCCTGAGTTGATTCACAATATAAATTTTTATGCGGGTGGATTCCAGGCAAAATACGGAGACAAGATGAGTAGTGTGCTCGATATCCAATATAAAAAACCAAAGAGTTTCGGCGGTTCTGCTTACGTCGGGATCCTCGAACAGGGGTTTCATGTGGAAGGTGTTACGTCAAAAAATAAATTGAGTTACCTGGTTGGCCTGCGCAATCGCACCAACAAAAATTTACTGAGCAGCCAGGAAACACAAGGCAACTATGTGCCTTCATCTACGGACCTGCAGGCACTCATTAACTACCAGTTCAATTCAAAATGGCAAGCGGAATTCTTGGGAAATATCTCGAAGACGAAATTTTCGTTTGAGCCTGAATTCAGCCAGCTCACTTCATCCGTTTTCTCTCCTTACTTTTCTGCAAATCTTGGCCTGGATGTTTATTTTGATGGGCGGGAAAAAGATCAGTATTTCACCAACATGATCGGTGTCTCTGCTACTGACCAGGCAAACCGCCGGTTAAAGCTCAAATGGCTGGCCTCCAGACTTGAGAACAACGAAGAAGAGAACATTGACATCACGGGAGCTTATCTTTTTGGTGAGAGAGATTTTGATAAAAGCAAACCCACCTATGGATTGATTGTGAATCCACTTGGTGCCGGGCTTTTTCAGAATTATGCAAGGAACACTTTAGACATTACGAACTGGAATGTTTCTCACAGGGGTTCCTATGACCAGGGCAAACATTTTTTTCAGTGGGGTCTTGGCGTTGATCAAACGCTCATCAACGATAAATTGAATGCATGGGAATACCAGGACTCTGCGGGATACTCACTACCCTTTACTCCCGACGTTTTACAATTAAACGGTGTGGTTAAGTCAACAGCTGATCTCACCGTCAATAAAATTTCTGGTTTTTTCCAGGATAATATTGTATTTGGAGATACCTCCAACTCCTTTACGTTGCAGGCGGGTTTTCGATACAATTACAATTCACTCAATAAGGAATCTCTTATTTCTCCACGTCTTGGCGCAAGCTGGAAACCTAAGTGGAAGCATGATATTGTTTTCCGCGCTGCGGCGGGTGTCTATGATCAGCCACCTTTTTACCGTGAGCTTCGACGATACGATGGTACTTTAAATACAGATGTAAAAGCACAGCGGAGCATCCAGGGCGTGGCTGGATTTGATTACAATTTCAGGGGACTCGGCGGTCGACCATTTAGATGGACAACAGAGGCCTACTACAAGTCTATGACGCATGTGAATCCCTATGATATTGAAAATGTCCGCGTCCGCTATTATGGAAATAACGATGCGAAAGCTTACGCTGCTGGCTTTGAAACAAGATTATTCGGCGAACTGGTGAAAGATGCAGAAAGCTGGATCAGCTTTGGCATTATGCGCACGAGGGAGAATATTAAAAATGATTACTACACCGAGTACACACTCGATTCACTTAATCAACCCATTGACAGCGCCAAAGTACCTGGCGGCTGGTTCCGGCGGCCGACAGACAGGCTCATCACGTTTGGAATGTTTTTCCAGGATTATCTTTCCACCAATAAAAATTTCAAGGTTTATCTTAACATGATCTACGGAAGTAATCTTCCTTACAATATCCCCGGCAGTGTGAAATATCGCAATGCGCTCATCATTGATCCATACATTCGTGTTGATATTGGTTTCAGCGTGTTACTGCTTGATGCTGACCGCAGCAACCGGAGAAGTCATAGTCCTTTTCGAAATTTTGACAACATCTGGGCCAGTCTTGAAGTTTTCAATTTAATTGACAGGGCGAACACCATCTCCTATATGCTCATCAAAGATTTTGCAAACAATGTTTTTGCTGTACCCAATCGCCTGACCCCACGTTTGGTAAATTTCAAGATCGTGGCGAGGTGGTAACATTTGCGATAAGCTCATGGGGAAAATTTGAAATTTTTTTGTACGATCGTTCTATAGTTTCTGCCAATTGGTATTTGAAGTTTTCCTATTTCAAGGTCATGCTGTGTATAAGCAGTTATTTTATCTTTTGCTACAATAAAGGAGCGATGTACCCGTAAAAAATTATCGGGTAGCCGTTGTTCGATGGTTGAAATAGGAACCTGGGTGATGATCGTTTTTTCGGTTGTATGTATTTTAATATAGTCTTTCAGGCTTTCAATGAATAAAATATCTTTCAGCAATATTTTCACGTTTTTCTTTTCGCTCTTCACATAAATGAACGCGTCGTCTTTAGGTTCACTGATGACCGGTTTTGCGACTTCAGGAGCAGTTATGTTTAACTTATTAATGGCTTTCAGAAATCGTTCAAAAGAAATTGGCTTCAACAAATAATCTACTACATTGAGTTCATAGCTCTCAACAGCAAATTCTTTGTGGGCAGTGGTCAATATGACTGCAGGCGGATTTTTGAGCGTTCTGATAAAATCGATTCCTGATATAAAAGGCATAGAAACGTCCAGGAAGATCAGATCAATTTCCTGTTTTTTGATCCATTCAAGAGCGATAAGCGCGTTGTCGCATTTAGCGATCAGCCTGATAAATGAAAAATTCCTCAGATAGTTCTCTATTACATCCTGGGCCAATGGCTCATCATCGATCACCAGGCATTTTAACTGGACCATATCTTTCAATTAAGGGGTATCATCAAAAACGCGTGATAGTAGTTTTCTTTCAACTCGTGATTCAATGTATAATTTCCATAGGAGAGAGACAATCTTCTCTCCAGGTTCTTCCAACCTATTCCCGAATACGTGTTTTGCATTTGAACTTTCCCGTCAGGAAAGACGCTATTTTCAACTGTGAAACAGAGAGTACTATCCTTTACGATCAGATCAATAGTGATCCAGATCATTTCGTCTAATTTGCCTGACGCGTGCTTAAACGCATTTTCCAGGACCGGCATCAACAGCAAAGGAGCTATTTTTTTATCTGCCACATGCCCGGAAATATTGAATGAAAGTTCCAGTCTTGCCGCAAACCTTATTTTTTCCAATTCGATATAGTCGTTCAGGTGATCGATCTCTTTTCTCAGGCCTATCCTTTCAGCACCAGTTTCATACAACATATACCTTAATAGGGCTGATAACTGAAGGATCGATTTCCCTGCGAGTTCGTTATTATTCAAGGTCTGGGAGTAGATATTATTGAGTGTATTGAATAGGAAATGTGGTTGGATCTGATTTTTTAAAAAGCTTAATTCGCTTTTTATTTTTTCAATTTCCAACTGCTTAGATTCATTCACCTTGACAAAAAAGCGGTGAACGATCAACAAAACGCTGCTTAACATTACGACAGAGCAAATCGGTAAAGAATATTGAGTGACGTTTTCATAGTTAAGAATACCGGGAGCGGACAAATAGGTTTGAAGCAGTCCTGCCACGAGTAAATTCAGTAAAAAGAAACTAAAAAAAGCAAAATATTTCTTTCTGAAAAAAAGCTGGTTTAACAAATAGACATTCGCATACACGGCGATCATTTTTACCGGCAGCCTGGTTAGGCCATAGAAGGTTGTGACATTGTAAGTTTTGTCGAAGGTTTGCCACAAATATGAATTTGATGCCCAATATATCACCCAAAAAAGCAGGTGAAGCAGGAGTATCTTCTGTTTATTTTTTCCAGGGCCCATACTGAAATTTACACAAGAAAATCGCAGCCGCGCGCATCGGGCGATGAGTGTACAGAAATGACCTCCGGATATCACGGGTTTACCGACGAAATACTTTATCGGTAAAAAATTACCTTATCGTACCTGATCGTTGCTGCACGGCATATTTCAAAAAAATGGCTTGAGACAAAACTTTCCTTTGCAGCAAAGCCTAACGAAGATGCGCCTTTCAATATGGAAAGTTATGATGGTTGTAACGGTTCTCTTATTTGTCCAGAATGCAATGGGGCAGGGATCACTTACACATAGGTCGATCATCATTCACAAAACTGCTTCCAAAATTATTGTTGATGGTGAGTTAAATGAGGGTGACTGGCCGGGCTCCGCCATGGCGGATAGTTTTATAAACAAATGGCCCACTGACACCGGAAAAGCAAAGTTGCAGACCGAAGTGAAAATAATTTACGACGATCAGTTTATTTATTTTGGGATCAAAGCTGATCTCAGTGACAAGCCGCCGGTGATACAATCCTTAAAAAGAGATGTTAATCCATATTATAGCGATGGCGTTTCCGTGGTAGTAGATCCTTCCAATAAGAATACATCGGGTTACACGTTTGGTGTTAATGCAGAAAACGCACAAATGGAAGGTATTGCGCAGGTGAACAATGCCTCCTTTGAATGGGATGCAAAATGGTATTCACAGAGTAAAATATTTAGCACATACTGGACGGCGGAGTTAGCCATTCCTTTTAAGTCACTTCGTTTTCCGGAAGGCCTGGATCACTGGAGCATAAATTTCATAAGAAATGACATGACCAATAACTGTTTCTCAACATGGAACCAGGTTCCTATTCAGTTCTTCGGCGCCAATTTAAATTGTCTCGGAAAAATTATTTTCGCGGATGGCATCCCAAAACTTAAAAGAAATAATGCCTTTATACCTTACGTATCCGCAAGGGTGTATGACGACAACTGGCATTATGCTTCATCTCTTAATGCCGGATTGGATGCTAAAATAGCGATCAATTCATCTTTGAATCTTGACGCAACTATAAATCCGGATTTTTCACAGGTTGATGTAGACAGGCAGATCATAAACCTCGACAGGTTTGACGTATTGCTGCCGGAGCGCAGAACTTTCTTCTTGGAAAACAGTGACCTTTTCGCGAGTATGGGATTACAGAATATGGCAACTCCTTTTGTATCCCGACGTATCGGGCTCACAAATACCGGCGGTGTTGTTCCTATTGTAGCAGGGTTGCGACTTACTGGAAATCTGAATCCCGGTCTGCGCATCGGTCTTATGAATATCGAAGTTGGCAAGAAGTATGGTTTGACTGCCCAGAATTATACGGTCGCGGCTCTGGATCAAAGGGTCTTTAAATATTCCAACATTCGTGCGATGGTAACAAATCGCCAGGAGGTTGCAAGCAGGGATATGAAAAATGCAATGGCAGATTTCAATCGTGTTGCAGGGGCCGAGTTTAATTTTTTATCAGGCAATACAAAATTAAATGGCCGCGCAGGTTATTATCATTCGTTTAACCCCGGCGCGCACGATTCATCCGGTTTTGGAATGTTTAATATTGGCTATACGGATAAAAAGGTGAATATATCTGCAGGATGGCACCAGGTGAGCACCAATTTCATTGCCGATGCCGGCTTTACGCCTAGATTGTACAATTACGATGCACAGAATGATACTATAATCAGGGTAGGTTACGATGCTTATACAACAGCAACTCATTACCTGGTATATCCAAGATCAAAAAAGAAGATCAACTCCATTGATCTTGCCCTACAAACAAACAATTATTCTACTTCATCCGGTCGGTTCATTGAATTTAATGGAAATGCATCGATAGACCTCTTATTCGCCAATCGGCGTGAAGCATATATCGGCTGGGTACAAAATACCGTCACCCTTTTCTTTCCTACCACTATTCTTCCTGAAACGGGTTTGTTACCGAAAGCAAAATATGATTTCGGATACTTCGAAATGAAGTTCGCATCAAATTTTCTTCGCCCTTTTTCCTGGAGCATGGATATACAGCACGGCGGTTATTACAATGGCAACAGGACCACAATGATCGGAAACGTAAAATATCGCGCACAACCCTGGGGAAATTTTGGAATAGATCTTATTTACAATGACATCACATTGAATGGCAAAAAAACAAATCCTTATATTATTGGGCCTACTTTCGAGTTTGCATTTTCGGATAAATTATTCTGGACAACATTTATGCAGTACAACACTCAGATCAAAAACTTTAACGTGAATAGCCGGCTCCAGTGGCGGTTTAAACCGTTGTCGGACGTGTATCTTGTTTATACTGATAATTATTTAACTGGCGGACTCCTCCATAAAAACAGGAGTATAGTTTTTAGGATCAATTATTGGATCAACTGACTTCTTAAACATTTAGCTTCCAAATCGTTCAATTCGTCCTTCTGATCTGTCATTTCACTCAACCCGCAAACTTTTTGGTTTCTATAACAATGATATTTGTTACCTGAGAGGCGTTTTTGACGTCAAACTATAGAGAACAGAAAAAATAAGACATGATAAAATCAAACAGAAAAAAATTGTTTTATGAACCAAGTTTTACAAATTACCGCGATCCTGGACCAGCCTGAACTGCTGGAGAGCCTGGTAGAAAAACTGGCCAGTCGCCGTTATGATATTGGATATTCCAGGGAAGCAGTCCCACAGGATTGGCAGGCTGTTGAAACTTCCTCTACGGAAACTTATGTGAGCGGAACACTTTCAATGTCTGGCTCAATGAATAACGATGATGCCTCCATCAATATGCCATTCATTACTTCAATGTTATTTACCTGTATCAAGGGGAAGGAAAACGATTACAGGCTTTTGTGGAGCAGTTCCCTGTCATAGAAAATTATTTCAACCGCCGCTTCTCGCTTTGCAAATGGCAATAGTATCTTCCGTGGAAAACTTAATGATACGATAAGTCTCCCCCACAATTACCTCATCACAGCCATTTAGTCTGATCAACCTTTACCGAATACACCCGCAGCAGCAGTCCCAAGGCTTGGAACAGTCCCACCATTAGTGGCAGCAGTTGTTGCGGCTAAAGATTGGTCAATGCTTTCCTTAGTTATGCTGGTGTCGTTCGGATCATTCGCCTTGTGTACAAATTTTTGCAATAATCCCGGTAGAGCGGCAGTTATAGCACCCGCGATCGCCGGAGACAATCCAAATTTTCCTAATAAACCGCCAACCAATCCACCTTCGAGTGCATGGACGACGGGACTTCCAGACGTAAGACTATCTTGTAACATTGACAACAATCCCCCCGCACCACCTTGTGCAGCCGCCTGGTTTTTTAATTCATTTGTTACCTGGGTGGCAACTTCGTGATGAACCGCATCCTGCTGGTCGGCAGGGAGAGACGACACTTCCTGGTTATTGCCAAGTTGATCCTTTACCATTTTTAAAATTTCATCAAACATAATCTTGCTTTTTAGATTTATTAATCAATTTTAAATAAACACTATTTTACAATTGTCCTGCGAGGACGTCAGGTGTAGTTGTTCGTGATTAGTTTCTTCCGTGGCGGGTCAAAAAGAAGTTTCAGTACAATTTAGGACTATTTTATCATTTTCTTGAAAATGAAAAACCCTTGTACTTTTGTTTCTCGGCGACTGACTATCCTCAAGACCGATCTATACTCATCTGATACCTGTAACAATTAGTGCTTTGACAAATTCATTTGCCTTCACGGCTCATTTCCGCGCATGCAACATTTGAACAGTTGGAGGATTGATGGCCTGGCAAGTGTCATACTTAAGAGAATTATTTTTCATTTAAATAACTAAAACAAATTGATCATGGCAATTGTAAAAGTAATAGAAGTGATCGCCTCTTCCGAAAAAGGGGTTGATGATGCTATTCGTACCGCAGTAACTGAAGTGGCAAAAACTGTAAGGAATATTGATTCGGTTTATGTAAAGGACATTAAAGCACATGTAAAAGGAGACAAGGTCATTAGTTTTGGGGTTATTTGCGAGATCTCCTTCAGAGTCGAATGAGTAAGCTTTTGGAACTCTTTTACTAACAACTATTATAAACTAAAAAATATGAAAAAGCATTTGAGCATGACGGTGATCGTTTTGAGTTTTATTATTCCAGGCATTTTGGTTTCATCATGCAAAGAAAAAGATAGCAAAATACAGGCAGCGGTTGAAACATCTTTAAAAAATAGCGGCATGCCTGAAATATCTGCCTCTGTAAAAGACGGTGTTGCTACCCTGACCGGCGAATGTAAAACTGATGCGGACAAGGCAGCCGTTCAATCAATGATAGCAAAAGTGAAAGGAGTGAAGCAAGTAGTCAACAATTGTACAGTGGCACCGCCGCCAGCTGTTCCTGCTCCTGTCGTCATAGCCGCGGATGATCCTCTTTCTAAAGGAGTCACAGACGCGATCAAAGATTATCCGGGCGTAAAAGCCGATGTTAAGGATGGCGTTATTACATTGACTGGCGATATCAAGCGAGCTGAGCTGCAAAAACTGATGATGACCCTTCACACACTGAAGCCTAAAAAAATTGACAACAAACTTACCATTAAATAAAAACGGAGAAAACTATGGCACTTCAAGATAAATATAAAGAGCTGTTGGATACTGCCAGATCAGTTGGTGTAACCAACCTGCAGGCGAGAGAACAGGATAATGTTCTTTACATCGATGGGCAAGCGCCCAGCGGAGCTGCAAAGGATCAGTTGTGGAATGTTTATGGAAAACTTGACCCTGACTTTCGGAGTGGAGACGTCGTGATGAATATAAATGTTTCCACCATGGTACCGGGAAGCAAAGTACTTGTCACAACTCAACAATCAAATCTGAACATCAGAAAAGGACCTGGCACTGATCAACCTATCGTGGGGAAAGCAGCTCATCACGAAGTGGTTACGTTGGTCAGTAAAACCAATGATCAGTGGTGGTTGGTCAGAACCGACGCGGGAGAGGAGGGATATGCTTCTGCGCAATACTTATCGCCTCAAAACTAAGAGTCGGTGCTTTCTGCGAGTTCCTCTTTATCCATAAAAATTTTGGGGTGAGTCGCAAGAAAGGGAAGCAAGAGGGAAACTATCAGCCCGGTTATCAATGTTATACCGAATAAAAGGTCCCCGATTCCCCTTTCAAGTTGGCGCAGACCAAAAATGAGCGCGATTGCCATCATTACCAGGGACAAGACCGTAAAGTACAATCGGCCCTTCCTGATATTTTCAACCATCTCAAAAAAAATGAATCCCGCGATCACGAACAGGAGCGGAAAGGCAATAAAAATAAGAAGAGGTTCAACCACTTTATAACCCGTGAAGTCTGTAACTTTTCTGTAATAAACAGTATAAACAAGATTTAATATGGCCGCAAGAATACCACATACTATTCCCGCCAATAGTGACCTTGAAAAACTTGTATTTTTTGATGAGGCTAAATGCACTGGTGCGTATTTTTTGATATATCGAACAAACTGAAAATGCCACAAAACTTATGCCCTACGGAAATTTTCATTGCAAAAAAACGTGGAGGTAACAGGCAACTAAGAATGTTTTGCAAGAAAGAATTGAATCATTTCTTTAAGAGTAGCAGAAATTATCTGACCAGGGTTATTGCTCCTTTTTGTCGCAGAAGTTTATTTTGTTTGAGAGAATATTCAACCAGGTAAATGTATACCCCCTCGTCAAGTCGTTTGTTTTTATACGTTCCATCCCAACCTTTATTTATATCGGTAGTCATGAAAACAAGTTGTCCCCAGCGGTTATACACGCGAAGCGCAAAATTCAACAACCCGGTATTGGGACATTGCGGTTTTGTTTTAAACACGTCGTTTAAGCCATCATTATTGGGTGTGAATGCTGAAGGGATGAAGAGACGGCATGCATCGCAATTTTGAATGGTGACATTTATTGAATCCTTTTTTGTACAGCCATTCACATCAGTAACCTGGACCCAGTATGAACCGGATTTGTTTACACGAAGGGACGCATTGGTGCTTCCGTCCTCCCAAAGGTAACTGACAGCCGTTGGCAGCCCTGCATCAAGAGTTAATG
>Ga0068868_100002805_pt1 | contig 12074 bp, 10 predicted proteins | sample KBSMisM42_FD_64660 | JGI IMG/M metagenome (GOLD analysis project Ga0068868, IMG submission 64660) | Miscanthus rhizosphere microbial communities from Kellogg Biological Station, Michigan, USA - KBS Miscanthus M4-2 | ecosystem: Host-associated > Plants > Roots > Rhizosphere > Soil ...
GCCGCACTGTCTACACATCTCCTAGATCCACATTCGGAATGAGAGGCATGAATTGAATAGAAAATTCCATCGAGATTGACGATATTTAGTAATGTCTAGGAAATATGATTAGTAGTAGATGAGTCTCTTACAAATCATTGAGATTGAATTAGGCGGATATTGCTAATAACAACAGCAATATGTGTGAATGTTCTATTCTTATCTGGCTTTTGCTGAAATTATAAGTTCTTTTAATATTTAGACTATATTTTCCATAATGCATTTCTTAATAAGTGTGTTTTCTAGATGAAATCTATGCAAAATATAAGCAAGAACGTCGCAGCAACCTTAACTGTTGTTGCAATAGCCGCAATCGTAGTGCTATTTGCATCTGGCCCTCTAGTCGGAAGCCATGCATTAGCATACAAACATAAACATTCTGAGCACCACCACCATCATCATCACCATCATCACCACCACAAGCATCATTACAACAAGCACTAGATCTAAACTAGATGAGAAGGTGGATAATCGATAACTCATTTAGAGTTTAGAGTATCCAAAATCAGAAAGATTTGAAATAAGATCTTTACCGTTTCCCTTTTTTTTACAATCTTGTAATATCGGTGTTACGATAGTATTAATTTTCATGTGCTGTCATAAACGACATCTATTATCAACTAATAGATTCAAGTCCATAAAATCAGATAATTACGGTTGAGTTGGATCGGTCTGTTGGATTTGATTGGTACTATTTTGCAATCCTTTAAGAGGATCAACTTTGATTGGAGGCAAGACAGTATAGTATGAAATATTTCAAATGATTAGTAACCCTATATATCAGATCAGTATTATAGAGACGCCATCTTCAATTTCATAACTGATCTTGTGTGAAATGCTACAATTCTTTTTGGCCTATTGATATATACAAATTTACCTGTTCGATTTTGCTATATAAGACTAGCTCGTATAGCTGCTTCTAGTTCTAATATTACGGCATCAACGTCAAGTGGATTACTACGAAAACTTGCTCCAGCGGCAAACTGATGACCTCCTCCGTTAGAAAGATTGCTTGCTATCTGATTACATGCTATCGAATCATTGTTTCGTCTAATACTTACATCTCCCTTTGAGTTATAAAGCATTACAATATCAGCTTTAGTTAACGAAAATAATTCATCAGCAAATAGACTATTTTGAATATTACGAGAGGATTTGACAAATACAACTTTAATACCGTCTACATCTTTAATTTTCATTGAGGATATAGACTCTTTCTTCTCGTAATCACGCAGGTTAACATAATGGCTATATTCAATCCCCATTTCTATATCCCAGAGTATTCCCTCAGACGCTTTTCGAGCTAACTTAGTCAGTCGTTCATAGAAATCTTCGAAATTGCTATAATAACGAATAAGCTCTGCCACCGGAGTTAGATATTCCTCCTTGGTAAAAAAATCCATAGCATGCGCCATACTTGCGAGTTTCGCTGCCACCACGTTATCTTTTAGAAGATAGCCGTACATCAGATCGGCAGCGCACTTATTACCTGAATCATCAAGAACTAGTTCGATACGCCTGGCAAAAGTATTCACTACATTAATTGGCCAGGGATGATGATCTATCCAAGTCGCTTTCCAGTTATTTTGTTCTAAGTAATCGAATATCTTGCTGCATATCTCAACTAGATTACTATCATCATTCATTCCTAAATCTGAAATTAAGACTATCCCGGCCATTTTCGTTGAACTAATTATGGTTTGAAGATATTTTGCCAATTTTCCAAAAGATTCGGTCCCATAACTGAGAAAGTAGGTAGAAGCTTGTGGATATCGCATTAATCCAATAGAAGCCGAATATATCCCGTCTAGATCTGATTCGTGAGAAATAATTATTACTTGTATAGGAATACACCGTCGCTATAATTGATGATTTAGTGCTAATAATTTGTTATATATAAATATTGATGAGTCGCGATCTCGCTTACATTTGGTGTATCATAACTATCTTTATCTATATCTAATTACTAATAACATAATAGTTAATATCAATTAACATCCTAACCAAAAATAGAATTTCCTTGGTACTGGTTCTAATCGCAGGAGGTGGCTACGCTGGATTGCAAACGGCCATAACCGTGGAACGCCTAATAAGGGGCACAAGATCAAAAATAGTGCTAATCGATAAAAGAGAATATCACACACTACTCCCAAGTTTGCCTGAAATTATTTCAAAGCGAGGATTTTCCATAATTTATTATAGAGAAATCTTAAAAAATCGAAATATCGAATTCATTCAGTCCGATATTAAGGATATTAGTTTGGATAGTAAGACCGTATCTATGGTAAATAGTTCACAGATCTCTCGTACATTGGAATATGATTTTTTAGTCCTATCATTGGGAAGTCGGCCATTCATTCCAGATATCCCTGGTATGAATGAGTTTGCATTTCAATTTAATAGCATAGAAGATGCTCAGAAAATAGCTACAGCTTTACCTAATATCGGAATGGGAAAAACAATTGTTGTAGGTGGAGGTGGGGCTACCGGGGTTGAGCTTGCTGGAGAAATTGCAACGCTACAAGGTAGTAATCCTGAATCTAATCTCGCGGAGGTCGTATTGGTATCAGCGAACTTGCTCAGTGGCTTTCCCAATGAAGCGGTCAAATGGGCAAAAATTTACCTTGATAGTTTGAACGTTCGATTGCTTGTAGGCAAGGAGTATTCTATAGTAGAAATTAGATCAGATTCGGTTCGGCTCAGAAATGATATCGAAATAAGGAGCGGTTTGTTTATCTGGACTGGTGGTGTAGTTGCTAGTCCTCTGCTTAAACAAATAGGGCTGAACATAGGCGAAAAGGGCAGAGTATTAGTTAATAGTCACTTGCAACCAGCTGGTAGAGATGATGTCTTCGTAATTGGTGATTCAGCTCTCTTATTAGACAATTACGGCCGGCCTCTACCGACTAATGCATATTTCGCCAAAGAGCACGGGAAAGTTGCTGCATATAATATCTGGGCCAAGATAAATGGCAAACCACTTCGCAAATTCAAGCCCTCTGATCCAGCATCTACGTACGCCATTTCAATAGGCTCGGAATTTGCGATTTCTAGGATATCAGGACTAGATCTCTTCGGATATTCAGCTAGTAAACTTAAGAAGATTATCAAGATGAAATATCTAAAGGAGATAGGAGGTGCATCTTTGGCTGGAAGCGAGTATTCTAGATTTTAAGAAAAATTAAGGATTAGCTCAAAGAATTAACCGAAATATAATATAACGTAATATATTAATAATATAATAATTGTCTATATCTATTAGTTCTCATTTCTATTCGTATAATTATTAATCAGCCAATGTATTTCTTCATAGCAAACCTTGCAGATAAATTTGTCATTGGTGTGCTCACAACAATACATATCAGTGTTCGGATCACCGCAGCGGCTACACAACTCACGCATAGATCATGATTATAGTGGTATGGATCCATATGTGCTTATACCGTAATTATAATGCATTTAAATATAATGCAATACATTTATCTAATGTTAGCAAATAAAAAATGGCTCGCTTTTAAGGTAACAATAATCTGATAATCTAACCGATTTTTGATCTGGACTTTATTTTAATTTTTAGTATTGCTTATTGTAATTAGGGGATTGATATTGGACTTATCCATAGTTCAAATAGACGGTTACCTATTATGGATAACACACATGATTCATAAAAAAATTGGACGTCTCTAATAGACAGATGTTTCAGTGCGTCTGGAACTAATACCATTAGATGATGGCAGGTCAGGAAATTTGCTTCTTGTACTCTCCTCCACGGTTGCAGTAGCATCTTCGATTATCTTCATAGCTTCTTCGTCTAGACTTGTAACCCCTATATCTTTAGCTACGGTAGATGATGAAATGGCTTGACCGGTTCCAGTCATGATATTGCCTAATAAATCTGATATTTGTCCTAGTGATTGATCTGCTTCTGGCATCATAGATGATAATCCTCCTTGTATGCCCTTTATGACTGACATAGCCGGACTTAGAGTGACTACCACATCTCCAAGCTCTGTCATTGTATTTAGCCTCAACTGGATTTGCTCTAAGGCCAATTTAGCGGAATCAACCATACTGTTCATTTTGCGAACTTGAGATAATTCATTGGACAACAATTTGGCGTATTGGCCATCATGATTTTGAACTGCCTGGATAACACGATCAAAGATTAGCTTATCTTTTTCGTTCATCTTCGATGATATCGTATCTAACTTGGAAATCTGCATCTGTAATTTTTTTTGAGCCTCTTCTATTCGCGGCTTTAGCGGCTCTGATGACTTTATCCCTTCGCGAAGTTTATTCCTAACGCTCTCACTAACGCTCTCGCCGTGTTGAGGTCGACTCCATTTATTTCCAAATGACATATTGTAATACCTCGTACTGTCTACGAGATAAGTTATTGTTATTGTACATCAAGAAAAGTTGTTTAACAGCTTTAAGTTATTTATTGATTAACGAAATTCACAAATAAAATTCTAAGCTTATTATAGTAAAGGGGACTATACTTTTATGTTTGTTATAGATCGAGAAACTGCATGCCATAGCATAGCACAGTATTATCCTGTCTTTTAATGTTAACTGTTCTGGATTTGATTTGGGATTTAAAAATATGTATCCGGAAAAGGGCAAGATGAGAGCGTGATTCATATCTTTTATTGGGGATAGAGCACAAAGCTGAGCCCAGATGATGATAATGAAATTAGAGTAACCGATTTACAGTATACGCGTTCTTTCTGCATCGAAAACTCCAGACTGGATAGTTAGGGCTAATCATAATTTATTTAAATAATTCTCATAATAATATAGTATAATGATTGAAGATAAAAATGTCAATCGATCTTCTCTATTATCAATGCCTATATCATTTGCAATGAATTCGAATGTCATTATTTTAGAGCAGTCTAGAACAGTTGCGGACGCGATCACTGCAATGAAAGACAACCTCGTACGTTCCATCCTTGTATCAGATCATGGCGAGCAAGTCATTGGATTAGTATCAAAAACGGACGTACTTTTTAAAGTGGTTGCGATTCACAAATCACCAGCCAAGATACTGATTAAGGAAGTAATGTCTGCTCCCGTAATCTCTATTCCTCCTGAAATGTCTATCGTAGACGCCCTCTCTGTTATGGAAAAACATATTATTAGACAGCTTGTTGTAACAACTTCGAATAGCGTCTTGGGTATCGTGAGCCGAGATGACATAATGACGAAAATGGAAAAAGCGGCAATGGAGACAATCAATGCAGCGACTGCGACGACATCGTTGTGTATACTGAACCCCTTTGCATCAACCCAACTAAAAGATAAAAAAGCGATGTTAGCATGTCCTCACTGTCAAAAAGAGTATGGTGATAAAGAGGTTCTCTCTAGACATATACAATCAGCACACTCTTAATTTAGAATACCCGATTACTGTTAGGTAATTATTCGATCCACGTTTCATTTTCTTCTGATCTGTAGTCACATCCAGAATGTATTAAAGAATATCGACGGTATGATTTGTAAGAAAAGATATTGTCTCCTGACTTGTGTCGCAATATGTGTAATTCCTTTATGGAGATTATATTTCATCATTTAACCTACACGAATGCTTTTAGATGATTGTTGATAGAATGCAACAACCTCTTTGTTACCAATACAAGAAGCATATCATGTCCTATATTAAATTCTGGTCTTCTAAATCTCTACCGCCATTTATTCTTCTTCTATGATGATTTTTATTTCAATGAATTGACAAGAATCTTAATATTCTGCAGGATTGTTAACGAAGATTTCTTAGCCAAATCAGAAGCCTCATCCAAATTGCTTTGATTTGTAATCTCCTTACAATTGCTTATGTTTCTATGATCCGAAATTGGCCATTGACTATAAATCCTCTTCGTTCCCATTTTGTGGAGATTACTATAAAGATTACTAATGATTGATCACGATATTACAATACTCCTAATTTGGTGCGTGATCGTGCGAACATCTTCCAAAACGCATGATACTAAAATTTAACGTACGTTTTATTAAAACAGCCAAAGATAGATAGGATATAACAAACACTATTAAATATGCCTAACTGATTGCCAATTGTCAGTATTTTTTATAACAAACATTATATTCGATTAGTTATCTTCTAATTCTATGCCTAACAAGAGTTATGATGCTATAATTGGCTCCTCGCTCAACCACAGTGAAAGTAGCAATAATATGCAAGATCTAGAGTTTCTTCAGGTTAGATATACCGACGTATTTGGCAGATTCCTCGCGAAATATGTAATGACTGATAATGACCAGCTACAAAATTTGATCACTAATGGGATAGGCCTTGACGGTTCATCTGTCGAAGGCTTTACCACTATCAATGACTCTGATTTGGTTTTAATTCCTGATAAATATACTCTCAGATTGTTCCCGTTTACAAAGCAGATAACAGCTTCGGTTATCTCAGACGTCTACCGAGGATATGAACAAGGTAGATTACGCAAAGACCCACGATATGTTTCACAAATTATGGAGGAACGCCTTGCTGAAAAGGGCCTAACATGTCAGGTTGGAGCAGAAGTCGAATGTTTCATCTTTGATAAGATACTATTTCATGATCATCAGAATTCTGGGGAAAATGCTGTAGATGGCCCGGACATTATATCTCAAGAAAAAATAGGGATGGGGAACTACCCGATTAGAACCAAAGGAGGATATGATGCACCCCCATTCCAAGATTCATTGTTAGATTTCAGGTTCGAAGTTGCAAGGATTCTGAAGGACTATTATTGCATAAATGTAACGAACTTAAATCATGAGGTAGCTAGTAGTGGCCAGATCGAAATAAATTTTGTTCATAACAGCCTAACCAAAAGCGCAGATAATGTCCAAACATACAAGGACGTAGTCAAAAATGTGGCAAAGAAAAACAATCGGATTGCGAATTTCATGCCCAAGCCAATTTTCGATGGTTCTATCACTTCAAGGAAAGGAGATCCTAGTTGTAGCGAGGATAGTAATGATAATGGTTCAGGCATGCATGTTAGTCTAAGTTTATGGACAAAACCTTCACTTGGGTCGTCTCTAGAGAATAATCGCAACGTGTTTTACGATACTGATGATTTGTACTCCAACCTTAGTCAGGTTGGCCGCTATTTTATTGGAGGTGTTCTCGATCACTCTCCTTCACTAGCAGCATTAGTTGCACCTACGGTAAATTCTTACCATCGAATAGTTCCAGGATTTGAAGCTCCAGTTTATATTGCATGGGCTAGAGGAAATCGATCAACAGTTATCCGCATACCTATAAACGATAAAGACAACTACAAGACAAAGCGACTTGAATTTAGAGCTCCAGACCCCTCCTCAAATCCTTATCTAGTCTTTCCAGCGATAGTTTCAGCTGGGCTTGATGGGGTCCAGAAAAAAATTGATCCTGGATCTCCGATTGACGAAAATATATACAAAATGTCAGAATCTAAAAGGATCAGCCTTGGAATTCAACCCTTGCCGCGCACATTGCAAGATTCGCTGGAAAGGCTGAAGAGTGATTTGGATTACCTCAAAATTTGCTTTAGCGATGAGTTGATTGAAACATATCTAACCATCAAAGAAGCTGAAACGAAAAAAGTCGGTGAAAAATCCAAGTCGCAGCAATTTTTGTACTATTATGATATCTGATTTCTTAGATATTCATTGTCATAAAGTACTGATAACTCCCATACCATAGTTTTGTGGTTAGTCATCAAGAAGAGGTCGTATTACTAATGGTCACAAAAGTTCTATAAAGAATGTGTATCAATATACTGTTGTGGGACTTAAGGACTGGTTTCAGAAGAAATTGAAACAAAAACCCCCCGATGAAAAATTCTCGTCATTTTCAGAATTACAAGAAAAAAAAGATAACCTAAGCTATGTCGAACCTGAAGTAAATTATTCGACAAACACTGATTTGGATCTGTCTCGAGAAACAGAAGATGCACAGTCACACCAAACCCAGTCTGAAGTAGGAATGGATGACAATCTGGACTACGTACAAAACGAAAATCATTATCAGGATAGAATCTCAGATAAGAATATTCGTCCTTTAACAAGGGAACTGCCAAGTGAGAACAAGGAACCCGTAACAACGCCGTCACAGATTTCAGATGGTGACGATTATGTGACAAGCCTCCTTACGAGATTGCCAGAGCTTTGGGCGGGTAAAGAGATGAAACTACACGTCATAGCCGACTTTAGAGACTCAACTTGGATTATAAAAAAAATCCTGCAGCAGGTAGAGAGCGGATTGATAAATGCAGATATAAAGGTCAAAGAATTCACTTATCTATGTGATATTACATTTACTCTCCGTGTTTCGGAGGGACTCTCGGAATTTCCTGCGGCTATAACGGCCATCAATCCTACGCTTTCATATCTGTTAACAACCATAAAAGCCGAGGCGATTATGAGGAGAAAAAGAAGGCTAAGGGATAGCTGAATTTTATCTGATAGCGATCAGGATTTTATTTAATATTATGCTATTGGATTCATGCTATTTAGTTCAATATATCATTTGATATTTGTACTGCCTAACGTACTCCAGTATGATTTGAGTTTTGAAATATTTGGCCATAACAGTCTCGAACATCCGCTGAAGTTAGTTGACCGTCATCCTTAGACAGATCGGATTCACACTTTGATAATTCGGTCAAGTTCTTTTTTGAAGTCTTTTCGTTCGATTTTGCAACATCTGTGTTTTTGCTATTTTTCTCTTGAGCATTTGCAACATGGATAAAATTGGTTCCTAGAACTAGCACCACGGTTACTCCTACAATAAACAGGAATTTACTTGATCTATTTCCTTCACGCATCTAAACAGAGATGACTGCATTTTTAATAGAGAGTTTGTAAGATAGTATAATAAATGTGATCGTATTTAATTTCTGTCGATATATTATCTGGACTATTATTTATAACAAGTACCCATGACTTTTTTTGAGAGGAATAATATGCATGCTGAAGTTAGGGGTAAAGGCTCAGGTTGTGTCATCTATCCGAATAATAGAACAGATAATCAACACCTACTAATTAATCTTATAATTTGTTGAGTCAAAAGATTCTTCCGGATATTCAATAATCGAGGACATCGATTCATAGGGCATAATTCTAGACGGCCTACATCCCATATGAAATACCCATCCCCGAGATTTCATCTGATAATGAATGTCGAGCAGATTAGATAATATAGAGAGACTCGTAGATATACAAATATGTCCAACAATAGCAAAATTCAGACAATCAATCCTGCTACCGAAGATATAGTTGGCACTTTTGATGTTATGGATTCGGCACAGATATCTCAAGTTGTTAAAAAATCCAGGATCGCATTTGAGTCTTGGAGAAGAAAGGAGATAACGGAACGTTGCGATTATATCCGAAATTTGGTGAAAGTGCTTAGGAAAAATAAGGAATCATATTCCACCCTTGTGACTCAGGAGATGGGTAAACCCATTAAGCAGTCAGCAGCCGAAATTGACAAATGCGAATGGCTATGTGATTATTATGCTGAACATGCAGAATCATTTCTTAGAGATGAAATAATCCCAACAGAATTTCGCAAGAGCTTTGTGTCTTTTGAACCTTTAGGCGTTATCGCTGGCATCATGCCATGGAACTTTCCTTTCTGGCAGGTTATGCGATATGCAATTCCAGCACTGATTGCAGGCAATGTAGGAATACTAAAGCATTCTAGCGTATGTCTTGGGAGCGCGCTGGAGATAGAGAAAGCTTTTCAACACGCAGGATTTCCAGAAGATGTATTTCAAGCGATTATCGGAGATTATAGAGCTGGAGAGGCATTAATTCAAGCTCCTGGAGTTGATGCAGTATCAGTGACAGGTAGCGTTGAAACGGGGAGACGTATAGGAGAACTTGCGTCTAAGGGATTAAAAAAGTTTGTCTTGGAATTGGGAGGTAGCGATCCTTTTATTGTGTTGGAGGATGCCGACCTAATTCAAACTGCACAACTCGCTGCGCAGTCTAGACTCTTAAATACGGGGCAGAGCTGTATTGCAGCAAAGAGGTTCATTGTAGTAAAGGACGTTGCAGAAAAGTTTCTAAGACTGTTTGTAGAAAATACGAGAAGCGAAGTAGTGGGAGACCCTATGAATCCCAAAACTACTGTTGGCCCATTAGTCAGAGATACTCAAAGACAAGCTTTAGAAAAACAGGTAGAAGACGCAAAAGCTAAGGGGGCAGAGATTTTAACAGGAGGAAAGAAAATTTCAGGTAATGGTTATTTCTATGAACCAACTGTAATATCCAATGTAAGCTCAGATATGGCCGTTGTAAGAGAAGAAGTGTTTGGACCTGCAGCTCCAGTTATAATCGTAAATAATGAATCTGAGGCAATTCAAGAGGCAAATAATTCTGAATTTGGTTTAGGGGCAAGTATATGGACGAACGATTTGGAAAAGGGAGTCAGATTGGCAAGACAGATCCAAAGTGGAATAGTGAGGGTTAACGAGATGGTTCGATCAGACCCTCGGCTACCATTTGGAGGGGTCAAATATTCTGGTATTGGTAGAGAGCTATCTGAATTCGGTATCAAAGAATTTGTTAATATAAAGTCAGTCGCAGTTAAAGACTTGGCAAGCAAAATACTTGTAGAGTAAGACCTGGCTACTGCCTGATACTTGATTGGAATCCATTGATTTTTTGGATTGTTAACAGTCTACTTATTATAAAGATCAACACTTTTTTTTGCAGTTCAGCCGTGTACTGCAAAGATAATAATAACAATAGTAACAGTAATAATAATCATAATAATAGGCCACTGTCTTCCCATTAGTCTCGCGTCAAATTAGGCAAATTGGTGTAAACCCAATTCTTATTCCGAAAGATATGTTAGACTATAATTCCAACGTGGTAGCAAACTATCAAGAGAAATCCCTATGAAATTTTCCTAACATTTGCAGATTATCTTAGCCCTACGTCATTTTTTGGATCAGATCTGATCACTGTTTAGTGGAATTAATCCACATAACAAATTGGGTCTGAATGCTGATGGAAGACAGAGCAAGATTAGGAATATTCACATATTATCTTCTAGATTAACGACATGCAAATTCAAAGGTACGAATATACCTGCAGAAAAGGTCATACTATTAGAGATTATGATGGGCAGGAACCGTAAACCGGAAGTCCTTTTCGGATCTATTAGATTCTAATCCTACAGTAGTTTTGTAGGAAATTGTACCATTTATTATAGTATTAGTCTTCCCCTGATCAAAATTATTCCAGATAGTCGAATTAAAGTTGCGACGATCGACTATTTTCTTATCCTTTAGCATTATGAAGCCATTACCAATAATAGGATATATATCTGCAGATGGGGTCAAGAAACCCTCCAGCTTTTGTCCTATGGTTCCTGAGAGCAATTTAGTACTTTTTACTATTAGATTATACTGAATTTCTTCCAAAATTATGGTTCCTTTGGTGGGATTGGTAACATTAAATATAAGATGAACATTTGAATCATTGTTATTAATCTTGTCGACGGTTAGATTTGCAATCGAAATTCCGATCTGTTTCTGCGAATCGGATGTTTGTGCTTCATTGGTTGAAATTTCATTTTGTACTCTCTTAATGTTCCTACTGTTTGATCTTGCACTGCTCTCGACATTAGCTAGAAAGATTGTTGTTATTATCAATAAAAAGACACCCGAAACAAAATAAATTTTATGTTTTAATTTCAACTAATAGTATCCTGTATGTTGTTTCATTAAAGCCTTTTACTCTTGCAATCGCTGTAATTTTTGTCACGCTCAGACTCCGTGTAGATTCTACACGGATTAAAGAGTTCTACAATCTTAAGAAATCTGACTATGAAAGTATTTTATGTAAAGAAATTAGCTTCGAGTAATACTCCATTCAAATCTGTGACAATTTTTAGATTGGGTAGACGCAAGCATCTGTTAGTGGCATACGACTATTTCATCAGCCGCATTTGCCGCTTGAAGCCGACTGTTGTTTGGACTAGTACATTAGCTGATGAGCATCAGAAAGCAAAAGGTTATGGTAAA
>Ga0068868_100002806_pt1 | contig 12071 bp, 9 predicted proteins | sample KBSMisM42_FD_64660 | JGI IMG/M metagenome (GOLD analysis project Ga0068868, IMG submission 64660) | Miscanthus rhizosphere microbial communities from Kellogg Biological Station, Michigan, USA - KBS Miscanthus M4-2 | ecosystem: Host-associated > Plants > Roots > Rhizosphere > Soil ...
GCAACCGGTGGCGTTGAGTCGGATGTCGAGACCGACGTTCGTGTCAGCGGCGCGACGAAGATGTCACGATGGTAGATCCGGGTACGAGTCAGCGTGATCTCGAATGCGCCGCTGCTGTCCCCCGCGCTGGCACCCTGAATCTGGATCGTCGTGGCCAGCGGCAACCCACAAACCGCGGCAAAACCGTCGGGCCCACTCGAGGCTTTTGTCGTGCGAACCTCGCGAGTGATCGAATGCTTCCGGATGACGATTTCTGCCCATCGGAGGACGAGTTTCCCCTCGGGCACCGGCCGCGAGTTGCTCGCCCAGCGAACGTGTCCCATGAAGAGGCCCGTCGAGTCGCTTGTGCCATTGCGACCGCATAACGAGCGCGCGATGGTCCGAGCCGATGGAATCGCGAGCGGCATGTTAATCGGCGGGCCGGCGCGGACATCCAGACGGAACGTGGGCGGCGGGAGCCCGAGTGAGTCCAGCTCGACATGGAAGAACCCGATCAGGTACGTCCCGTTCGGAACGTCGGTGAGCTCGAACGTGCCCGTGGAATCCGTCGTGTAGCTCTTGATCCAGGCCGCACCGGTCGCGGAGGCTATTTGCACGTTCGCGTTGCCGAGCGGCCGCATCTTGAGGCTGTCGAATACGACCCCACGGATGACCGTTTGGCGGGTCGTTACCGTCTGAGCCTCGCGAGCAACAGGGACAGCGAGAAGAAGCGCTGGAAGCAGGAATGCCGCCCGCGTCACCGCTCACCTCGTGGCATGCCACCTTGGGTCCAACCCTACGCCGCGGCCGCTCTGATGGCTAGACTCTTACACGCCACCACGCGGGGCTCCCGCGTCATCGCAGGCCGTAGTCACCATCATACCCTCAATGTCCCCAATCGGCATCGACGTCACCACCATTCGCCCGCGTCACTTTCGCTGGGACCTCGCCGGTCGCGTCGCCATCATCACGCTGAACCGGCCCGAGCGAAAGAACCCGCTAACGTTCGACTCGTATGGTGAGCTCACCGAGACGTTTCGCACCCTCTCCTATGTGACGGACGTGCGCGCGGTAATCGTCACCGGCGCGGGCGAAAACTTCTCGTCGGGCGGTGACGTGCACGAGATCATCGGCCCTCTGGTCGAGATGAAGGAATCGGGAAGAACAGGAGACATCCTGGCGTTCACCCGCATGACGGGCGACCTCGTGAGGGCGATGCGTCACTGCCCCCAGCCCATCGTCGCCGCGATCGACGGCGTGTGCGCCGGCGCAGGCGCGGCTATCGCACTCGCGAGCGATGTGAGAATCGGAACACCGCGCAGCAAGGTCGGGTTCCTCTTCTCCCGCGTCGGATTGAGCGGGGCCGACATGGGCGCATGCACCCTGCTGCCGCGCGTCATCGGTCATGGACGAGCCGCCGAGCTCCTGTACACGGGGCGCTTCATGGACGCCGGCGAAGCGGAGCGATGGGGATTCTACAATCGCGTCGCCGAGCCGCCGGACCTCATGGAACAAGCCGCCGCGCTGGCGCAATCCCTCGCCGAGGGGCCAACGTTCGCGCACGCGATGACGAAGAAAGCGCTCCACCAGGAGTGGAACATGGGGATCGACGAGGCAATCGAGGCCGAGGCACAAACGCAGGCGCTGTGCATGCAGACGGAAGACTTCGTCCGCGCATATCGCGCGTTCGTGAACCGGTCGTCTCCGGCGTTCACGGGCGAGTAGTGCCGCGTCACGCATCGTCGCTCGCTCACCTCGCGTGGCCGTTCTTCACGGACGCACACCGCGAGTTCGCTCGTGAGCTGGCCGATTGGGCGGACAGAGAGATTTCGCCATTGGTGCAGCATGAGCCGGAAGACGTCGACGGCACGTTCCGCGAGATCGTTCAGCGGTTAGGCAAGGCCGGTTGGCTGAAGTACGCCGTGCCCGAGCCATTCGGCCTCGCGCCCGCGCGACTCGACGTCCGGACGCTGTGCCTCGCTCGCGAAACGCTTGGACAGCTCCACGGCATGGCTGACTTCGCGTTCGGGATGCAGGGCCTCGGGTCCGGGCCGATCTCGCAATTCGGGAGCGAAGCGCTCAAGCGTCGATATCTGCCGCGCGTCGCGTCAGGCGACGCCATCGCTGCCTTCGCGATCTCAGAGGCCGCCGCCGGAAGCGACGTGTCATCGATGCGGACGTCGGCGAGGCGCGACGGACCGGATCTCGTGATCAACGGCCGCAAGACCTGGATCTCCAACGCCGGCATCGCCGAGTTCTACGTCGTCTTCGCGCGCCTCGAAGGTGAAGAGCGAAGCTTCGTCGCGGTGGTCGTCGATGCGGACAATCCCGGACTTCGCGTGAGTGAGCGCATCCTCGTCAATGCGCCACACCCGCTCGGCACACTCGACCTGACGGACTGTCGCGTTCCCGCGACGTCGATCGTGGGTGAGCCCGGCAAGGGGATGCGCGTGGCACTCGGCACGCTCGACATCTTTCGGTCGACCGTGGGCGCCGCCTCGCTCGGGTTCGCGCGCCGCGCGCTCGCGGAGGCGACGGCGCACGCCCTTGCGCGCGAAGCGTTCGGGAAACACCTCGCGGATTTTCAGCTCACGCAGGCGAAGTTGGCAGACATGGCGATGGCAGTGGACGCGAGTGCTCTGCTCGTGTACCGCGCGGCATGGACGCGGGACGCCGGTGCCGAGCGGGTGACTCGCGAGGCCGCGATGGCCAAGCTGTTCGCCACGGAGACGGCACAGCGCGTGATCGACGACGCCGTTCAACTGTTCGGCGGCCGGGGCGTTGTGGTGGGCGAGACGGTGGAGCGCCTCTACCGCGAGATCCGCGCGTTGCGCATCTACGAGGGGACGAGCGAGATCCAGAAGCTCGTGATCGCGGGTCAAATCATCGCAGAAGCCGAAGAACAACTGAGGTGAGAAACCGATGACCGAAAACCAACGACCCAAAACCTACGACTCACGACTCGCGCTGACATCTCGCGATGTCTTGGCGTGTCATGCGTTGTGGGTAACGGGTCATTCGTTATCGGTCATCGGTCTTGACAATCCTGACTGGTGCGCACGTGACCACGCCTAACGCGCCAACTGGGAAGTCCGCCCACGTGGACACGTTCTGCCGCGAGCACCTCCCGCCGACGGCGCTCTGGCCGCGCATGGATTACGGCTCGCTGCCCGAGCTGGCCTACCCGGGCCAGCTGAACTGCGCAACCGAGCTGCTCGATCGCATGGTCGACGCCGGACACGGCGACCGGTCCGTGTTCCTGTTTCCCGGCGGGCGCTGGACCTATCGCGATCTGCTCGAGATGTCGAACCGGATCGCGCACGTCCTCGTCGAGGACCTGGGAGTCGTGCCCGGGAACCGTGTTCTGCTTCGCGGGCCGAACTCGCCGATGATGGTCGCGTGCTGGTTTGCCATCGTGAAGATCGGGGCGGTCGTGGTGTGTACAATGCCACTCCTGCGCGTGCGCGAGATGTCGTACATCGCGGACAAGGCCGCGATCACGCTCGCGTTATGCGACACGAGGTTCGCCGCCGAGTGCGAGACCGCCATGAAGCAGACCGCAGCTGGCACGCCGCGGCCTGGAGGTCGGACGGTACACTTCGCGTCCAACGAGCCGGGCTCGCTCGAAGCCATGATGGTCGGGAAGCCGGCCACGTTCGAGAATTGCGACACGGCCGCGGACGATACGGTGCTGATCGCGTTCACGTCGGGCACGACCGGCAACGCGAAGGGGACGATGCACTTCCACCGCGACGTGCTGGCGATCTGCGACTGCTTTCCGCGCTCGATCGCCGGCATCTCGCCAGACGACATCTGCGTCGGGTCCCCTCCATTCGCGTTCACCTTCGGGTTGGGCGGCCTCGTACTGTTTCCGATGCGCGTCGGGGCCGCGTCGCTCCTGCTCGAGCAGGCCGCCCCACCGCTGCTCATCAAGGGCATCCAGGAGCATCGGCCGACCTTCTGCTGGACGTCACCGACGGCGTATCGGGCGATGCTCGGCATGCTCGGCTCGCACGACGTCTCGTCGCTCACGAAGTGCGTGTCGGCCGGAGAGCATCTGCCCCGCGCCACGTTCGAGGCGTGGGAGAACGCCACGGGCATCCGCATCATCGACGGGATCGGCGCCACCGAGATGCTTCACATCTTCATCTCGGCGAGCGGCGATGACATCCGAGCCGGGTCGACAGGGCGCGTGGTCCCCGGATACGAAGCGCGTTGCGTGGACGCGATCGGCCAGGAGGTCCCGCGCGGCGAGATCGGCCGGCTTGCGGTTCGCGGTCCCACCGGCTGCCGGTACCTCGCGGACATCGATCGCCAGCGTGGCTACGTCGAGGATGGCTGGAACATCACCGGCGACTCATTCCGCGAAGATGACGACGGCTACTTTTGGTACGTGGCGCGCACCGATGACATGATCATCACCGGCGGGCACAACGTGTCCGGCGCCGAGGTCGAGAACGTTCTTCTGGAGCACAAGGCGGTGCAGGAGTGCGGAGTCGTCGCCGCGCCCGACGAGGAGCGCGGCCATGTCGTCAAGGCATTCATCGTCGTTCGTCAGGGATTCACGCCGGGCCCCGAGCTCGCGCGGGAGCTGCAGGACTTCGTCAAGGCCGAGATCGCGCCGTACAAATACCCACGGCGCATCGAGTTCGTGGCAAAGCTGCCGAGGACGGACACGGGGAAGCTCCAGCGGTTCCGGTTGCGGGAACAGGAAACCACCTGAATGGCCACGGACGTTCGTCCCTCGAATTGGCCACTCGGCGCCGGCTACTCTCACGGGTTTTCCGCTGAAGGCCGTGCCGTCTTCGTCGCCGGCCAGATCGGCTGGGACCCGATCACGCAGACGATCGTGCCCGGCGGAATGCCCGCTCAGGTGCGCCAGGCTCTCGCGAACATCGTTGCGGTCCTCGAGGCCGCTGGCGCGGCGGCCGGCCATCTCGTCAGGCTCACGTGGTTCATCACCGATCGCGAGGCGTACGCCCGGGACCGCCAGGCAATCGGCGCCGCGTACCGGGAAGTCATCGGCCGTCATTTTCCGCCGATGTCAGTGATCGTTGTCGCCGGGCTACTGGAACCCGGCGCAATGGTCGAGATCGAAGCAACTGCCGTTATCCCATCGGACACCAGCGTCAACTCAACCGGCGCGTGAGCGCCGCCATTCTGAATCATGCGCATCACTCTCGGACTTGCCCTCGTTGTCGCGTCCGCCGGCTCCCTTTCGGCTCAGGGTCGCGGCGCGTCCCCAGCCACGCCTAACGCTTCGCCGACCGCTGCTCCGTCAGCGAAGCGGGCCCTCCGCCCAACGGACATCTTCCGCGTTCGTGACGTTCGGGACCCGCAGATTTCTCCCGACGGCAAATGGGTCGCGTACACAGTCACCATTGCCGACTCCGCTCGTGACAAGAACGACACGGACGTCTGGATGGCAAGCTGGGATGGAAAGGAGAACATCCGCATCACGTCCTCGAAGGACGGCGAGTCCAGCCCGCGCTGGAGCCCCGACGGCCGATATCTGTCGTTCGTCTCGTCCCGCGACAATGGCAAAGGTGGTCAGGTGTGGCTGCTGGACCGTCGTGGCGGCGAGGCGACGCGTCTCACCGAGATCAAGGGCGGCGTGTCGGGCTACGAGTGGTCGCCCGACGGCACGCGGCTCGTGCTCGTGGTGGCCGACCCGGAGGATGAGGCCGGCGGCGACTCGACCAAAGCCAAGACAGCGAAGCCGATCGTCCTCGATCGCTATCACTTCAAGCAGGACATTCAGGGCTACCTCGGCAACCAGCGAAGTCACCTGTACCTGTTCGACGTGGCGACGAAGACGCTCGACACGCTCACGTCCGGCAAGTACGACGAGAGCAACCCATCGTGGTCGCCCGACGGGAAGACGATCGCGTTCGTGAGCGACCGGTCGCCGGATCCCGACAAGAGCATCAACACCGACATCTACCTGATCGACGCGCGGAAGGGCGCCCAGATGCGGCGCCTAACGACGTTCGTGGGTGACGACAACAACAGCGGCAGCAAGCTCGCCTGGAGCCCCGACGGCAAATCCATCGCCTACGTGCGCGGCGCGGCCACGACGATGTCGATCTACGACCAGTACCGCGTGGCGGTCATCCCGGTTGCCGGTGGAGAACCGCGCCTCCTCACGGAGGCGCTCGACCGTCCGGTGACGTCTCCGAGCTGGACGGCCGACGGCACGTCCCTGCTCTTCATCGTCACCGACGACCGGACGCAGTACGTCGCGCGCATGAAGGCGGCCGGCGGTGCCGTCGAGAAGCTCACAACGGGCCCACGCGTGGTCCAGTCGCTCGCGTTAGGCCCGGCGGGCAAGATCGCCGTGCTCGCGTCCACGGCCACCGAGATGCCCGAAGTGCATGCGCTCGAGAACGGGACGCTCCGGGTCCTCACGCACCAGAACGACGCGTGGCTTGGGGAGATTCAGTTGGGCACGACCGAAGGGATCGAGTTCAAGACGCCGGATGGCGCGGACGTGCATGCGGTGGTGACGCGCCCCGCCGGCTCGTCGGGCAAGATGCCCACCCTGCTCCGCATTCACGGCGGACCCACCGGCCAGGACCAGTATTCGTTCAACTTCGAGCGCGAGCTGTTCGCGGCGAACGGATACGTCGTGGTCTCGCCGAACTACCGCGGCAGCAACGGCCGGGGCGAGAAGTTCATGAACGCCATCTCGGGCGACTGGGGGAACAAGGAAGTGGTCGACGTTCTCGCCGCCACGGACTATGTCGTCCAGAAGGGGATCGCCGATCCGGACCGGCTCGGGATCGGGGGCTGGAGCTACGGGGGCATCACCACGGACTACACGATCGCGACGACACCGCGGTTCAAAGTCGCGATCAGTGGCGCCGGGAGCGCCCTGCAGACGGCCATGTACGGCGTCGACCAGTACATCCTGCAGTACGAGACGGAGCTTGGCCCGCCCTGGAAGAACCCGGATGCGTGGATGAAGGTCTCGTACCCCTTCTACCACGCCGACCGAATCAAGACGCCGACGCTGTTCATGGTGGGGGAGAAGGACTTCAACGTCCCCGCGATCGGCAGCGAACAGATGTATCAGGCCCTCAAATCCCTGGGGGTCGACACCCAGTTGATCATCTATCCCAACTCGTTCCATGGCATCACTCTGCCGAGCTATCGGATGGATCGACTGGACCGGTATCTGAAGTGGTACGACCGGTATCTGAAGCCGGTGGCGCAGTAAAGCAGGCGGCAGGCGGCAGGCGGCAGGCGGCAGGCGACGGCCGACAGGCGACGGCCGACAGGCGACGGCCGACGGAGGCCTGTCATCCCGAGCCGACAGGCGAGGGATCGCGAGTGTCACCGTAGAGGGATAGCCCTCGCTCGGGATGACAAACGGGCGGTAGATAGCAGCAGCCCGCAGCAAGCGGCAGTAGCCCGCAGCACTCGGCTACCAGCCCAGCAGCGGCTAGCGGCCAGCGGCTTCTTGCTGCTGGCCGCTTTGCGTACGAACCCGTAGCTTGGCCGGTAGAGGCTCCGATTTCGTCTCCTCTCACGTCGAGGGTGCCGAGCATGGCCAGGACCGAAAGCCAACGCCCAGAAAACGGCCGGAAGCTCGCCCCTCCGGCGCCAGCCGCCCGCCCCGCCGACCTGCCCCCCGCGCCGCCTAACGACGTGGCGCCGGAAAGCCTCGACAAGGTGAGGGACATCCTCTTCGGCGGGCAGATGCGGGCCGTCGAGTCGCGCCTGCAGGGACTCGAAGAGCGCCTCATGCGCGAGCAGGCCGTCATACGCTCCGACTTCGACAAGCGCCTCGCCGACCTCGACGCCAGCGCCAAGCGCGACGCCCAGACGCTCGGCGACCGGCTCAACGCTGAACGCACCAAGCGCACCGAAGAGCTCAAGGCGCTGTCGGCCGAGATCAAGGAAATCCTGCGTTCTCTCGAGAAGCGCCACGTGAAGCTGGAAGAGCTGTCCGGCCTCGCCGACGCCGAGATTCGCGACCAGATCCTCCAGCAGTCGCGCGCCATCGGGGCGGAGATCGAGCGCCTGTCGCAGCGCGTCTCGACTGACCTCAACCGCGAGGTCGCCTCGCTTCGCAACGACAAGACCGACGTGTCCGCAATCGTCGGCGTGTTCTCGGACATGGCAACGCGACTCGCCGGTGAGCCGCGCCCGCAGCCCAAGCCTTCGCGGAGCTGACCGTGCCGGACGACGGCGCGCCGCTGACCGAAAGCGCCGGCGGGACCAGAGACGTCGGGGAGGTGAGCGTTCACGAGCTCACCGAGCTCCGCGACCTGTTGTTCGGCGCGGAGCGTCGGCAGCTCGACGAGCTCCGCCGCCGCCTCGACACCGCGGAGCTCACGCCCGAAGAGCTCGCGGAGAAGCTTCCGCAGGCGATCGTCCAGCGCTCGGCCCGCGACCGACAGCTCGGGATCGCGCTCGCGCCAACCGTGGAGAACGCGATCCGCGAATCGGTGCGACGGAACCCCCGAGAGATCGCCACCGCGATCTTTCCGGTGCTCGGCCCCGCGATCCGGAAGGCGATCGCCGAGACGATGTCGGGGCTGGTCAACACGATCAACCGCGCGATCGAGCACAGCCTCTCGCCGCAGGGCATCCGGTGGCGCATCGAGTCGTGGCGCACGGGCGTCCCGTTCGCCCAGATCGTGATGCGGCATGCGCTCGTCTACCGCGTGGAGCAGGTGCTGCTCGTGCACGCGGAAACCGGCCTGCTGCTCGCGCACGTTCCCGATGGCTCGTTAGGCGACGCCGACCTCGTGTCCAGCATGCTGACGGCGATCGGCGACTTCGTCAACGACTCGTTCGAGCCGAAGAAGACCGGCGAGCTGCGCGCGTTCGCTGCCGGGGATCTCACCGTGCTGGTCGAGACGGGACCGCGAGCCAATATCGCGGCTGTCGTGCGTGGCACGCCGCCCGACTCGCTGCCCGCGAAACTGCAGTCCACGATCGAGACGATTCACCTGGAGTGGTGCGATCCGCTCACCGCGTTCAACGGCGACGCCGCGGCGTTTACGACCACGCGCCCGCTGCTGGAGGACTGCGTGGAGACGGTGCTCGCCACCGACACGCGCGCAAAATCCGCCGGGCTACGTCGCTTCGCGTGGGTCATCCCCGTTCTCCTATTGCTCGCCGGCGGCCTTGCGTGGCGAACTGCGCGCGCGAATCGGCAGTGGTCGGCGGCGCTCGCGCGTCTGGACACCGAGCCCGGGATCGCGGTCATCCGCAGCGAGCGCTCTGACGGCAAATGGCGAATTACCGGCATGCGTGATCCACTCGCCGTGAATCCATCGGTGCTCATGGCGAGTCGCGGTGTCGATACGAACGAGGTCGTTGCCCACTGGGAGCCGTACGTGTCCACCGAGCCCGCCCTGTTGCTCGCACGCGCTCGGCACGTGCTTGCACCGCCGGGCGGCATCACGCTCTCGCTCAAGGGCGACACGCTGGTCGCCAGCGGTCGCGCGCCGGCGTTCTGGATCATTCGCGCCGACGGGCTGGCACCGGCGCTCGCGGGCGTTGGAGCAGTGGACCTCTCGCATGTAACGCCCGGCCTTCCGGCCAGTATGGAACCAATCGCGGCGGAGATCGAGAGCCAGCGAACTCTGTTCGCCGCCGGATCGGACGCACTGGATCAGCGCGCGGTGAGCTCGATCGCGACCGTTGCGGCAAAGCTCCGGGAGCTCGTCAAAGCGGCCGACGCGAATCGCTACGACCTCACGATACAGGTCGTGGGGCGCGCCGATCCCACGGGCACCGAGAAGGACAACCTGGCGCTGAGCCGTCGGCGAGCCGCTGTGGTTCGGGATCGGCTCGTTTCGCTCGGCATCAACGCGAGTCGGCTGAGCATCGATGCGAGCGGCAGCGGCGATCCCATTCCCGCCGACGCTTCCGCGGAGCGGGCTCGCCTCAATCGAAGCGCATCGTTCACCATTCGAGCACAACCGTCCCTGAACGCCAACGTCGCGGAGCGTCAGCGATGATACAGAAGAAGGTGTGCATGGTGGGCGTGTTCGCGACGGGAAAGACCAGTCTCGTCCAGCGGTTCGTTCATTCGCTCTTCTCGACCAAGTATCACAGCACGGTGGGCGTGAAGATCGACCGGAAGCAGGTCCAGGTCGGCACCGAGCAAGTGAACCTGCTGTTGTGGGACATCGAGGGTCGCACGGCGGAGCAGGAAATTCCGGACAGCTACCTGAAGGGCGCTCACGCCGTTTTGTACGTGGCGGATGGCACGCGACGCGAGACGTTCGAGCAGCTGTTCAGCCTCCGCGACCACGTTCGCTCCGCTGCCGGTGACGTGCCGTCCATTGTCGCGCTCAACAAGTACGACCTGAAGAACCAGTGGGTCGTCGCGGCCGCCGACGGGAAGAAGCTCATCGACGGTGGCTTTCACATGCTGACCACAAGCGCGAAAACCGGCGAGGGCGTCGAGGACGCATTTCGCTGGGTCGCCAAGACGACGCTGAGTGGCGCGACACAGACAGTCCACCACCCCGACCACCATGGAAACTGAAACGCTTCCCGCGCGGATGATCCGCGTTGATGTCAGCGGACTGTCGCATGCGGGGAAGGTCAGGAGCGTCAACGAGGATCACTTCGCGATCATGACGCTTCAGAAGGCCGTGCAGCTCCGCGCGACGAATCTGCAGGATACGACGCTGCTCGATCGGCTTCGGAAGCCGCAGGTCGACATCTTCGTCGTTGCCGACGGCGTCGGCGGTGGTGTCGGCGGGAAGATCGCGAGCGGCGTCGCTGTGAAGGCGGTCGTCGAGTATCTCGCGGAGGCCGTTGGGTGTGTCCAGGACTTCGACGTCGATCGCGAGAACGCGTTCCTCGAGCATCTCTCGCAGGCCGTCCAGCACGGACACCACCGTCTCAAGGAGATGTTCCAGACTCAGGGCGGCCCCGCAACGACCCTGACGATGGTGACGCTGGTCTGGCCCCGCGCGTACGTGATCCACCTCGGTGACAGCCGCGGCTACTTCCTCCGGCGCGGCACGCTCAGGCAATTCACTCGCGACCAGACGATGGGCAACTATCTCGTCGACATTGGCGCGGTGACGGAGCAGCATGCGGAGAAGGCCGGCCTCTACAACGTTTTGTCGAGCGCCGTTGGTGGGGACTTCGTGCCCACCGTTGGCGTCGTGGACCTCGCCGACGGCGACGCGCTGCTTCTGTGCACCGATGGTCTCACGAAGCACGTGAGCGACGAGCGCATCGCCCAGATTCTGGGCTCACTCAACGCCGAAGGCGCGGTGCATTCGCTGATCGATGCGGCGCTGGACGGCGGCGGAACGGACAACGTTACGGTGGTGGTGGCAAAGGCAGAGTGAGACGGGAACGGGGAACGGGGAACCGGGAACAGTGGCTCCGCCAGGCGGCACGGTTCCCGGTTCCCCGTTCCCGGTTCCCGCTATCCTTACCGCAGATATTTCCTCACGAACTCCTCCATCTTCGCCAGATCCAGCGACGCGTCCTTACACGGGCCGTTCGGCAGCTGCATCGTGAGCCCAAGCACCGGTAGCCGACCCGCGACGTCGTGGAGACCGCTCACCATGTCCCGCTCGCACGCCACGGCGACCACAGCTTTCGGACGACGCTCGCGGATCACCTGACGCGCGTACGCACCGCGCGTCGCGACGAACGTCGCGACATCGTAGCGCTTCGCGATGTCCATCACGCCATCCAGCGCAGTGCGAGACAGGCAGCGCGGGATGAGGATCAGCATCTCGTTCGCACGCACGCGCCACTCGCGCGCCCACGCGAGACGGTTGTAGACCGCGATCGCTGCGTTGTCGGTCCAGTCACGCTGCACGCCGAACATCTCACCCACTCGCGACGCCAACCGCAGCGTCTTGAGCAGGAGACCACGTTCGGCGAATCGACCCGGCAAGAGCGCCCGGTTCGTCGCGTACGAAGCACCAATGAGCGCGAGCCACGTGAAACCCGCGAGAGCCAGACCCGCGTCGGTCAGGTAGAGCGCTCGCGGCAACCACTCTGCGAGCTGTGCGAGTCGCGGCGCGAGGAGAAAGATTCCTGCCGCGCTTGCGACGACGATCGCGGTCAGTCCGACCGCCGTAAAGAGAAAGAACTTT
>Ga0068868_100002808_pt1 | contig 12069 bp, 10 predicted proteins | sample KBSMisM42_FD_64660 | JGI IMG/M metagenome (GOLD analysis project Ga0068868, IMG submission 64660) | Miscanthus rhizosphere microbial communities from Kellogg Biological Station, Michigan, USA - KBS Miscanthus M4-2 | ecosystem: Host-associated > Plants > Roots > Rhizosphere > Soil ...
TCATCCTCGGCGTCGCCGTCCTGCTCGACGCCTTCCTCGTCCGCCTGCTGCTGCTGCCGGTGTTCCTGCGGGTCGCCGGGCGGGCGGCCTGGTACCTGCCGGCCTGGCTCGACCGCGTCCTGCCCGACGTCCGCTTCGGCCACGACCCGCCGCCGGCCCGCTCAGCTGAAGTACTGCCCGTGGAACCCGAACGGGATGTGGTGGGGCACCCGGGCTCGGCCTAGCTCCGCGAGGTCGCCGGCGTCGAGGACGAGCAGATAGGAGCTGCCGGCGCTAGCGTCGAGGACTACCGAAAGCAGCACGCCATCGTCCTCGCGCCCGGCCCGCTGCGGGGCGGGGACGAAGACCGGCTCGCCGGGGAAGGCGCCGGGCTCGCGCCATTCGCGCGCCTCGCCGTCCTCGACGTCGATCTTGACCAAGCGGTCGAGGAAGGCGTCGGGCTCCTCTGGCCCGGGCGCGCCGACGCCGTAGGTGTAGCGATATGGCTTGCCGTTGCGCTCGCGGTAGTCGATCCGCGGCAGCTCAAGCGGCACGTCGCTGAGCTCTTCCTCGGCAACCCCGCCGTCTTCGAGGTCGACCCGGTAACGCAGCAGTCGCGGCGGCGAGGCCGGGGGCGGCGGCGCGGTCCGCAGGCGCTCGAGGTAGAGCGAGTCGACGATCGTCGCGTCGTCGTAGGCGGACATGTCGAGGACCAGCTCGCCGTCGCGCTCGAAGGCGTTGACGTGGTGGAATGAGAAGCGCGGCTCGGCCTCGTACTCCCCGCGCAGCGAGCCGTCCTCACGATCGAAGACCAACACGCGGGTGCCGAGCTCGGGCTTCCACTTGTAGTTCTCGATGAACGGGCGCCCGGACAGGGCCAGATCGAACGGATTGACAACGAGCGGGAAGGCGACTAGCACCGCGTAGCGCTCGGTGAGGGCGAAGCTGTGCATGTAGGAGGGCTGGGCGACGCGCAGCGAGGCGATCCGGCGCTGGGTCGCGCGGTCGCGCTGGGCGAAGACCCGGTACTCGCCGCGCGGCCCGAAGTGGGTGACGTAGGCGACCAGCTCACGCCGCGCCGGATCGTGGTGGGGGTGTGCCGTGGCATGGATGCCGGGCGCCTCGAAGGCGACACCGAGGGTCTCGAGCGTCTCGGGATCAAAGGCGACCGGCAGCGGCAACTCGGTCATCGCCACGTACTCGTCGCCGAGGCGGGTGAGGTTGACGTTGCAGTTGTCGGTGAATTTGGGACGGAAGAGCGTCGCCGCGCGACGGAAGATCGAGCGGCAGGGATCGGTGGCGAACTCGCTGTAGGCGATCTTCCCCTCGCGCTCCGCCTCCAGGTAGGACTTGCCGCGCAGGAAACGGTTGGCATAGGAGACCGCGCCCTCGCCAAAGGAGAACTTGTGCAGCATCGCCAAGCCGTCGAACCAATGGTTGAGGCGTTGCTCGCCGACCTCGAACTTCGCCGGCCCGTTGCGCATCAGGGTGCCGGTGAGCCAGGCCGGGATCTCGCCCTCGACGGGCAGCGAGTCGAGCCGTACCTCGGCCTCGAGCGTCTCGAGGCCCTGCGCGTAAGCGGGACGGGATACGGTCTCGGTCGGGGTCTTAGGGGCGGTCGTCGTCTCCATGGCGCCTTCCTTTCGTCAATCAAAACTAGACGGTCTAAGAAGTACCATTATCTTTGAACTATGTCAAGCGAGATCCGCCTCACCCCCACCTCCTACATCGTCCTCGGCCTGATCGAGGGCGGGGGCGAGGCGACGCCCTATGACCTCAAGCAGGCAGTCGCGGCCAGCCTCGGCGACTTCTGGTCCCTCCAGCACGCGCAGCTCTACACCGAGCCCGAGCGCTTGGCGGGAGCCGGCTACCTGAAGGAGCGGCGCGAGGAGGGCGGGCGGCGACGGCGGCACTACGCGATCACCGCGAAGGGACGCGAGGCCCTGCGCGACTGGCTCGCCGAGCCGACCGAGGAGCTGACGGAGCTGCGCGACCTCGCCCTGCTCAAGGTCTTCTTCGGGGCCGACGCGAAGGCGATGGCGGCGGCCCAGCTGCCCGCGCACGAACGGCAGCTCGCCGCCTACGAAGAGCTGCGGCGCGACTTCGGCAAGGTGATGCCGAAAGGGCCGGGCATCACGCTCGAGGCGGGTATCGCCGCCGAGCGGATCTGGATCGAGTTCTGGTCGAAGCAGTCCGGGTAGCGGGCGCTACGAGGAGAGCTCGACGCGCTCGATCTTCTGCTCTTCGATGGGCCGGTCGGAGGCGTCGGTCTCGGTCGACTCGATCGCGTCGACCGCCTCCATGCCCTCGACGACGGTGCCGAAGACGGTGTGCTTGCCGTCGAGCCACGGGGCCGAGGCCGTGGTGACGATGAAGAACTGCGAGCCGTTGGTGTTCGGGCCGGCGTTGGCCATCGCCAGCGCTCCGCGCACGATCTTGTGCTCGTTGATCTCGTCCTCGAATTCGTAGCCCGGGCCGCCGCGACCGGTTCCCTCCGGGCAGCCGCCCTGGATCATGAAGTCGGGGATCACCCGGTGGAAGACGAGTTCGTCGTAGAAGCCGTCGGTGGCGAGCTTGCGGAAGTTCTCGACGGTCTTCGGGGCGTCGTCATCGTGGAGCTCAAGCACGATCGCGCCGGCGCTGGTGTGGAGGGTGGCCTGGGACACCGGGGGAACCCTAGCGGTTGGGGGAGTGCACCTGGCTTGGAGGGGGGAGGGACGGTGGGGGTGGGTCCCCGGGGCCGGCCTCGCCGGGAGTTCCCCGGGGACCCACCCCCACCGTCCCCGGCTGCTCCAGCCTAGAACTCACCTCGAGCGGATTGCACCCGAGGCCGAGTCGCCTTCCCCTCAGCCCGAGACGCGGACGAGCACCGGAGGCGAAGAACCAGGTGCATACGGCCAGCGCTCTTCGGGGAGGGCCTGGGCTCGGAGGCGGACTGTCGCCGCGCCAGTCACGTAGCGGAAACGGTAGGTGGCTCGGAAGCGGCCGCTGTGGTCGGTTCGGGTGACTAGGATCGGGCGCCAGCGGCCGGTTGCCTGCTCGCGGTACTGGATCGCGAGCAGCTTGCCGCGGCGGGGGATCGGGGCTCCGGGGGCGAGCACGCGGCCGCTGAAGTGGACTGCTTCGCCGCCGTGGAGGGTGCGCGGCGTCGCCCGCAGCTCTACGCCGCTGCGCACCCGCAGGGTCAGGGGTCCGCGGAAGGCCCGGGCGAGGCGCTCGTCGCCCGGAAAGCTGACCGAGACGCGGCGCGAGGTGCCGGCCGGGAGGTCGAGCCGGAAGAGGCCGTGGGGGCCGGTGCGGACATGGTCGACGCGCCGTCGCCGGAGGGCGCCCCGGGAGGGTCGCGAGACGACGCGCAAGGTGCGGTGGGCAACCCCGGCGCCGTCGGCGTCGAGCAGGCGGCCGCTCAGCATCGCGCCAAATCCGAACGGAACGGTGATCTCGGTGCCCGCGCGCCCGCCCCTGCCCAAGCGGGCGAAGATCCGGGTCTTGCCGCCAGCCGTGGTGGCGGCCTGAGCGCGCCCCAGCCCGGCCATCGGATCGCCCGCCACCTTGCGCACGGTCATCTGGGTGCCGTCGGCGCGGCGCGTCGTGCTCGCGGGGTTGCCGGCGCCGTCGACCGCGTCGGCTTGGAAGACGTAGGTGCCGGGGCCGAGATCGCCCGGCAGTTGTGCGATCAGTCTGGCCGCGTCCGCCGTTTCCCCGCGCTGGAACTTTGCCGGCAGCTCCGTCCATTCCTTCGCGTCGAGTCGCCGGTAATGGATCTCACCGCCGGCCGGGCCGGAATGGGCGTCGCTGAGGTCGGCGACGACCTGGGTCTGCGTCGCGTCGTCGCCGGGAGAGGCCTCGAAGGCGACGCCGGGCGCGATGTCGTCGAAGCGCAGCGGCACGGACGCCGTTGCCGACGAGGACTCGTTGCCCGCCTCGTCGCGCAGCCAGACGCTCAGCGTGTAGACGCCGGCGTGCGGTGCGAAGAGGTCCTTCAGGCCGCTGAGGTCGTGGCCGGCGACGAACTTGGGGCCGCTGTCGTATCCGCCCGGGCCGGTCACCCGCCAAGAGGCGCCGCCGATCGGGCTGGCCGGCCCTTGATCGGGATTGGCCCAGGCGGCGTCGAAGTCGTTGACGCGGCGCCAGACGTCGCCACCGGCGAGGGTGAGCTCGCGCGGGTGCGCCGGCGGGTTGTTGTCGATCAGGATCTGGCGTGGGGCCAGGCAGTCGACGTTGCCGGCGAAGTCGGTGGCGCAGTGGCCAACCGTGTGCGGCCCGTCGCTGAAGCCGCGGGTCGAGAGCGGGTAATAGCCCACCCGTTCGGTTGGGCAGGGCTGCATCGTCGTCGCCCGCGGCTCGCCGGAGACCGAGACCGTGTTGCAGGGATGGTCGTGGCCGAAGACGGGGTTGCCGTCGATCGTCGCTTCGGTCCGCTTCAACCCGCCGCCGACGTCGGTCGCCCGGTAGCCGAGCTTGCGGTCGCCCCGCAGCCAGCCGCCCGCCAGCATCTCGCCGTCGATCGAGGAACCGGGCGGGTTGTCGTCCTCGACCGTGATCGTCAGCGCCCGCACCGCCGACCAGGAGCCTGGGTCGAGGCTGCACCACCTGCTCTCGTCGCGCGCGCAGAGGAGCCGGTCCTCGAGCGCCGGCTGGGCGGGCGAGAAGCCGGCGACGAAGTCGCGGAGGGTCGTGTCGGTGGTCGAGGCGGTGACGAACGGGGTGAAGCCGCCGCCCCAGGTCGCCACCCCGATGCGCTGCTCGATTCCGTCGTGGAGGGCGTGCCACCAGGTGCCGCTGACCCGAGTAATGCCGGTTCCGGCCGGGGCCTCCCAGCGCCAGCGCGCGTAGCGCGTGCCGGAGACCGTGCCCTGGCCGTCGCGGGTGAGGCTCTTCAGGTGGGCGCCCTCGAAGGGGTCGGCGCCGGGCGGGGTGGCGCAGTAGGAGTCGGGGCGGAACTTGGCGCCGCCGGTGCTGTCCGCCCAACCCGCGTCGGCGCCCACGTGCCAGCCGCACTGCGCGACCGAGTACTTGCCGGCGCTCGCCTCTTTGGCCGCCAGCAGCAACAGCGCCAGGGCCAGCGCGACTCCCATTGCGACGACGCGGCTGAGGCCGCCCCTTGTACCGGACATCCGTCTCCTCCTTGCTCGGGGTGCTTGCAGGGAGGGCTAAGGGCGTCGGCGGGTCGATCTCTCCCCCCGCCTGGCCGGAAGGGCCGCCCGTCTACCGCCGGCGCGCCTTTGCGAGAATGGCTCCAATGTCTCTTCCGACGCAGGATCAGATAACCGAGAAGCTGCGCGCCGTGATCGACCCCGAGCTGCGCCGCTCGATCGTCGAGCTGGGCATGGTGCGCTCGATCGAGGCCCGCGACGGCGGCCGGGTCGAGGTCGTCGTCTCGCTGACCACGGCGGGCTGCCCGATTCGCTCGCACTTCGAACAGGCGGTCGCCCAGCGGGTCTCCGAGCTCGACGGCGTGACCGAGGTCGCGGTCGGCTTCGACGTCCTCTCCGACGAGGAGAAAACAAGCCTGCGGCAGACGCTCGGCCGCGGCAAGCTGCCGGCCGGCGCACTCGCCCAGGTCAAGAACGTGATCTGCGTCGCCTCGGGCAAGGGCGGCGTCGGCAAGTCGACGATGACCGCCAACCTGGCCGCGGCGCTGAGCGCCGAAGGCCACCCGGCGGGGGCGCTCGACTGCGACGTCTACGGCTACTCGATCCCGCGCATGCTCGGCGTCAACAGCAAGCCGGACGTGAACGCGGAGCGCAAGATCCTGCCGCTGGAGGCCGCCGGCGGCGTCAAGGTGATGTCGATCGGCTTCTTCGTCGAGGAGAACGCGGCGGTGGTCTGGCGCGGGCCGATGTTGCACAAGGCGATCCAGCAGTTCCTCGAGGACGTCGCCTGGGGCGAGCTCGAGTACCTGCTGCTCGATCTGCCCCCGGGGACCGGCGACGTCTCGATGACCCTCGCCCAGCTGCTTCCCCAGGCCAAGTTCGTCCTCGTCACCACACCGCAGCCCGCTGCGCAGACCGTCGCCAAGCGGGCCGCCGACATGGCGCGGAAGTTCGACCTAGAGCTGCTCGGGGCGATCGAGAACATGTCCGGCTTCACCACGCCTGACGGCGAGCGCTTCACGATCTTCGGCGAGGGCGGCGGTCAGCTGCTCGCCGACGAGCTCGACCTGCCCCTGCTCGGCAAGGTGCCGCTCTCAGAGGCGCTACGCGAACACGCCGACACCGGCACGCCGCTGGTTACGGCCGATCCCGATGCGCCCGCCTCGCAGGCGATCCGCCAGGCTGCCCGCGGCATCGTCGCCGCGACCCCACAAGAGCTGCCGGTCCTCCAGGCGGCGCCGGCGATGGCCGAACCGCCACCGGTCAGTGGCACGCCGCTGCCGATGGCTTAGCGACGAGCACGCGGGCGATCTCCACGCACCGACGTCTTGCGCCTCGCCGCGCCTAATGGCGACTAGGTGACTGATTGACTCAAGACTTTCTGTATGAAAGGGTCTTTCACGGTGCGAGCGCAAGGTGAAGGTGGATGAGACTTCAGGATCTCTCTGAAAGGGACAAGGCCTGGCTGCTGAGCCTGACCCTGCCGTGGGGCAAGCTTCGCGGCAAGGTGAAGATCGACATGGGAAGCGGAAGCATCTTCTGGTCCGACGACTCCGCCCAGCAGTGGTTCGAAGAAGAACTCGCCAAGCGCCACGGCGAACCGCGACGACCCGTGCCCGCGCCTCCCCAACCCGAGGGACCAGAGGTAGCGCTCCGAACGAAGCTCGCGGAAATCGACGCCAGCCCGGTGCTCAAGCCCGCCGAGAAGGAAGCGATCCGGACCCGGGTGATCGAGGAATACTACGGCCGGATCTAGCGCACCATCGTCGCGGTCAAAACCAGCCCCGACGATGGCGCAGGGAGCTAGGCCGCGCTCTTGGACTTGTAGTAGTTCGCGTTGATCTCGGCGTACTTGGCCCACTCGGCGGGGAGCTGGTCCTCGGCAAAGCAGGCGTCGACCGGGCAGGCCTCGACGCAGGCGTCGCAGTCGATGCACTCGTCGGGATCGATGTAGAGCATCTCGACCGAGTCGTAGTCGGGCTCGTCGGGCGTCGGGTGGATGCAGTCGACGGGGCAAACCTCGACGCACGAGTTGTCCTTCTGTCCAATGCACGGCTCGGCGATGACGTAGGTCATTCGATGCTTTCTCCTGGGTCGTTTGCGGTGTAGGCGGTGGCCATTGGCCCCCGCCAGAGCGCGGGCGCACATTTTAGAGCTTGCGGGGCTGGCGGCGCGCGCCCAGCTAGCATCGGCCGTCATGCTGCTGCTGACGGGGGCCACTGGAAGCATCGGTTCGCGGCTGCTGCCGCTGCTGCTCGAGCGCGGCGAGGACGTGCGCTGCCTCGTCCGCGAGCCGCGGCGTCTGGGGGCCAGCCGCGTCGACGTGCAGATCGCCCTCGGCGACCTGGGCGAGATGTCGGACCCCTATCTCGTGCGTCAGGCGCTGCGCGGCGTCGACACGGTGGTGCATCTGGCGGCAACGATCCGCGACCAGCCGCCGAAGCGGATCGAGGAGCTGAACGGACTGGCGACCGTACGCCTGCTGCGTGCGGCGGAGCGCAGCGGCGTGCGCCGCTTCGTCTTCTTCAGCGCCCTCGACGCCTCGGCGGCGCAGCGCACCCGCTTCTTCCGCGCCAAGTGGCTGGCGGAGAGCGCCGTCGCTTCCTCGGCGCTCGAGACGACGATCTTCGCCCCATCGATCGTCTACGACCGCAGCGACCCCTGGGTGACGCTGCTGCGCCGCTTCTCCTTCCTGCCCGTGATGCCGGTCTCGGGCGACGGCCAGGCGCGGTTCCAGCCGCTCTGGGCGGCCGATGCCGCGCGCTGCGTGGTCGCCGCACTGGGACGAGACGGACAGGCGCGCTACGAGCTGGCCGGGCCGGAGACGCTCAGCTACGACGAGATGTCCGACCTAGTCAGTCGCGTGGCGGGCCGGCCGCGCCCGCTGGTCCACATGCCGCTGCCGCTCGTGCGCGCGGGGCTGATCGCACTCCGCGACGTCTTCGGCGAGGCCGTGTTCGCGACATGGGAGGAGGCGGAGCTGATGGAGGTGTCGATGGTGAGCGAGCGAGGCTCGGCGGACGTCGAGGCATTGGGGGTCGAGCCGAAAAGGATGGGCGATGTCCTGGCTGAAGACGACTAGGCGGGCGGCCACGCTGGGACTGATCTTGGTCGCGGTCCTCGCCGGCCAGGCCCGGGCGCTGACCCTCGTGCCGCCCAAGCCGGGGATCCTCTTCGGCGCCAGCGACCAGGGCGAAACCCAGCAGTTCAACGAATTCACCGAACTGCTCGCCAAGCACCCGGCCCTGTTGGAGACCTTCCACCCGTGGGGCAACAGCCTCAACCAGGCCTACGAACGGTGGCGGGAAACTGGCACGCGGCCGATCCTGGCGATCGCGACGACCGACGACCAGACGCTCAGCGAGCTGATCACGCCGGAGCAGATCGCGCTCGGCTACGGCGACGACTACCTGCTGCAGCTCAACGACTTCTTCGCCAAACGCGGGCTGCCCGCCTACATCCGACCCCTGGGCGAGCCCAACCGCTGCCTCAACGCCTGGTCGGCGATCGACTGCGACGGCAGTCAGAAGGGCGGCGAACACACCCCCGGCTGGTACAAGCAAGCCTTCCGCCGCGTCGTCGCGATCGTCCGCGGCGGGCAGACGCTGGAAGGGATCAACGCGACACTGGCGGAAATCGGGCTGCCGCCTGTCAGCCGGACCAAGGGGCCCCCACCTACGGAGCTGCCGGCGGCGCCGGTGAGCATCGTCTGGAGCGCGCTGCCCGGCGGCTCGCCGCGGGTGAAAGGCAATTTCCCCGGCAATTACTGGCCGGGCGCCCGCTGGGTCGACTGGGCCGGCACCGACTTCTACTCCGAATATCCGGCCTGGAAAGACCTCAACCGCTTCTACGTCGGCAAGCAGTGGAAGCGCAAGCCGCTGGCACTCACCGAGTGGGCGGTCTCGGGCAAAGACGAACCGCGCTTCGTCAAGCGGCTGATCGCCTGGACCGTCAAGCACCCGCGCCTGCGCATGTTCGTCTATTACAACGGCTTCGGCCCTGGCACGAACCCCTACGACCTGCGCCTCTACCCGCGCACAACCAACACACTGCGCCTCAAGCTGCGCCGCGAAACCTTCCTTCAGTACGCCGAATACAACGCCGGCACCCTCCCCCCACTGCCCCCCAGGCCACCCAAAGTCGCCAAGCCCGAATAGGGGTCAGCGGCCTCCGTAGAGGCCGACGGGCCGAAAAGCGCTCTATATCAGCGCAAATCGTCCCGTCGGCGACGTCGTTCGGCCTGCTGGAGGAGAGCGCGGATGGTCTGGGCCAGTGCGGCCGGTTCCTAGAATATCTGCTCCCAGGTGCAGTGGGCGACCTCCCAGCCAGCCAGTTGAAAGCGCTGTTCCCGTCTGCGATCCAGCTGGAATGCCGAGTCGGTGTCGTGGAAGGTGCGACTGTCGGCTTCGACGATCAGATTGGCATTCGGCCAGAGAAAGTCGGGCTTTTGCGTACATCCGACGAGGCGCATCGACACGTTGACCTTCGGAGTCGGCAAACCGGCCCTCTCGCAGATGCGCAAGAACTCTCGCTCCATCTCACTGCGTGTGCGCCTCGTCTCGGGACGGATTTCGTCGATGACCATCCGTAGGCGAGCCACGCCTCGCCGACCGTGGTGGCGCCGAATGATCCCGCGCACCGCCGCGTGATCGAGAATGCGCAGCACCTCCGCCTCCGATACCGCTCTGCGCAGCTCCCAGATCGGGGCCACCGCCGCAAAGTCGAGCAGAGCCCGTGGAACGGACACGCACGGAATGTCGAGAACCTCGGTTCGCTCCATTGCCGTCAGACGATCGTCCCGATGCGACCGGATACCGGAGGGGGCGCGGCCCCGGCGGTTGGGTGCCGTGACGTCGGTCGGCCCCTGACGAACCTCCCGCAATTTCCAGAGCTCAACCGCCGAGCGGTGCGAGATCACTGCGCCGGGGCCGCAGGCGAGGACGGCGGCCATCAGTCGCGCCTCCCACGTGAGCGACCTGTGGCCCACGGCGTAGACGGCTTGATCCACCCGCCAAAGCCGCCCACTCAGAGCCCGCTGGTGAACACCTGTGGCTGAAAGTCCGAGAGAACCAAGCTGCTCAAGCGACACCACTCCGTGCTGTCGAGCGGCCAGCTCACCAATCGCTACGTCAAGGCCCGGCCGACGGGCCGAAAAGCGGTCTATATCAGCGGAAATCGGCCCGTCGGCATCGAAGGGTCCGGGGGCGGTGGACATGCCAGAAGCGTGGCGGGGTCGGGCGCGCGCGTGGCGCGCTGAATGTGCCGGATTACGCGCGGAAACCCTGTCTCGGGAGTCACGGGTGCGCGGCGGGCGAGCGCCGCGGCAAGCCGGGCAAGAACGCAAGAGGCCCGAATAGCAGAGCTATTCGGGCCTCTGAGGACGCCGCCCCGGCGCAGCCCCGGTGCCGCCAGGCACGCTCACGGGGCGACCGAGCCAGGGTTTCCGCGCGTTGCGTTACATCATCCCGCCCATGTCGGGCATACCGCCGCCGGGCATTCCGGCCGGTTCCTTCTCGGGCGGTTCGGCTATCACGGCCTCGGTGACGAGGATGTTCTTCGCGATCGAGGCCGCGTTCTCCAGCGCCGAGCGGGTCACCTTGGTCGGGTCGATGACGCCGGCGGCGATCAGGTCGCCATACTCGCCGGTCGCCGCGTTGAGGCCTTCGCCGGCCTTCAGGTCGCGGACCTTGTTGACCACGACCGAGCCCTCCTCGCCGGAGTTCTCGGCGATCTGGCGGACCGGCTCCTCGAGCGCGCGGTGCACGATGCGGGCGCCGGTCGCCTCGTCGGCGTCCTTGCTGATCTTGTCCGGATCGAGGTTGCTCTGCGCGTTGAGCAGGGCCACGCCACCGCCCGGCACGACGCCCTCCTCGAGCGCGGCGCGGGTCGCCTGCAGCGCGTCCTCGACGCGGTGCTTCTTCTCCTTCATCTCGGTCTCGGTGGCGGCGCCGACCTTGACCACGGCGACGCCTCCGGCCAGCTTCGCGAGCCGCTCCTGGAGCTTCTCGCGATCGAAGTCGGAGTCGGTGTTCTCGACCTCGTTTTTGATCTGGTTGATCCGGCCCTTGATGTCCTCGGCCTCGCCGGCCCCGTCGATCACCGTCGTCGTGTCCTTGGAGACGACGACGCGGCGGGCTTTGCCGAGCTGGGTGAGCTGGGTGTTCTCGAGTTTGAGGCCCATCTCCTCGGTGATCACCTCGCCGCCGGTGAGGATCGCGATGTCCTCCAGCATCCGCTTGCGGCGATCGCCGAAGCCCGGCGCCTTGACCGCGACGCCGGTGAAGGTGCCGCGCAGCTTGTTGACCACCAGGGTCGCGAGGCACTCGCCCTCGACGTCCTCGGCGACGATCAGCAGCGGCTTACCGCCCTGCATTACCTGCTCGAGCACCGGCAGGATGTCCCGTACGGAGCCGATTTTCTGGTTGGCGATGAGGATGTACGGGTCCTCGAGCACCGCCTCCATGCGGTCCTGGTCGGTGACCATGTAGGGCGAGATGTAGCCCTTGTCGAACTGCATGCCCTCGGTGAACTCGAGCTCCATGCCGAAGGTCTGGCCCTCCTCGACGTTGACGACGCCGTCCTTGCCGACCTTCTCGATCGCGTCGGCGATCACGTTGCCGATGTCGTCGTCCCCGGCCGAGATGGCCGCGACGCGGGCGATCTGCTCCTTGCCGGCGACCTCCTTGGACTGCTTGTCGCGCAGCGTCTCGACGACCTCTTCGACCGCCTTCTCGATGCCGCGGCGCAGGGCCAGCGGGTTGGCGCCCGCGGCCACGTTCTTGAGGCCTTGGCGGACGATCGTCTGGGCCAGCAGCGTCGCGGTCGTCGTGCCGTCGCCGGCGACGTCGTTGGTCGCCGTGGCGACCTCGCGGACGAGCTGTGCGCCCTGGTTCTCGAAGACGTCCTCGACCTCGACCTCGCGGGCGATAGTGACGCCGTCGTTGGTGATCGTCGGCGCGCCGAACTTCTTGTCGAGCACGACGTAGCGGCCCTT
>Ga0068868_100002809_pt1 | contig 12066 bp, 8 predicted proteins | sample KBSMisM42_FD_64660 | JGI IMG/M metagenome (GOLD analysis project Ga0068868, IMG submission 64660) | Miscanthus rhizosphere microbial communities from Kellogg Biological Station, Michigan, USA - KBS Miscanthus M4-2 | ecosystem: Host-associated > Plants > Roots > Rhizosphere > Soil ...
TTCAATCAGTTAACGGACGTTCCTAAAGAAGAGTTTGAATGGATTGAAGAATGGCACGGCGGACAAGAGAGAAGTTATTTAATTGGTGTGATACATTTTCAAAAATTGATTGATGACAAATGGTGGAAACAGCATGGAGTGTCTTTAATATTAACACCGGAGCCGGTAATAGAAAACATTGAAATAAGAAATTTGAAAAAGAGAAGTTTGGAATTAGCAGGAATAATTTAAAATTTTTGTGGGTGATATTTGAAGTTCCGGTGAATATGCCGGGACTTTTTTGTTCAATAGAATTGTTGCTGTTGAAGTGAGTGACACAACAGGAGTTCAATAGTAGCAATAAAGCTCACAACAAAAATATTCTGCACTTATCCATTATCACCTTCGTTATCTCCGCCGTTATTGCTGTTGTTTTTCTTTTTAAAGAAATTAAAATCTGCATCACCAAATTTGTAAGAAAAAGTTACACGAAATGTGCGTACACTCCAACGACTGTAAGAATCCTGGTAGAAATCTTCCGTGTCATAAATAGTTCCGTATCTGCGCGTGTTGAAAACATCGTTAATGCTAAATGAAAGCGCCGCTTTGTTATTTTTCAGGAACTCTTTGCGCATAGCAAAATCTGTTACAAATTGTCCTTTTTCTTTGCCTTGCGGAATAACATGCGGTGATTCATATTCTGATACCAATTGAAAATTCAGGTTGTTAAAAAATTTACTTGAAGGCGAAACGATCTTGTAATTGCCGATAAACTTTGTGTCCCAGTTAAAACCCTGGTTGCTAAGATCAAGACCATTAACAACAGCATGTGTTTTTCTATATTGAAAATTGATGTTGTATGTAAGGTCTAAATTTTTGAAAAACTTTTTTTGCAAAGTAAATTCAGAACCGACGCGATTTGTGTAACCCGCATTAATATATGTGTTTACAATTGCATTTGGCGAAACGCCGGCATTGATCAATTGCTGGTATAATTTAGTGCTGATCGTATCGCTATAATCAGTGATATCGCCAACATTATTTTTAAAATAAATCACGCCGAGAAAGTTTCCGTTTTTAAATTGATTGAAATAATTGAATTCAAAAGAATTTGTGAATTCAGGTCTTAATGCAGGATTACCAAGAGAAATGTTGAGCGGATCATTAATATCAACAAAAGGATTCACTTCCCAAAATCTTGGTCTGCGAACTCTTTTTGAATAATTGAATTGAATACTTTGGTTCTCGGTTAATTCTTTTGTAATAAAAACACTTGGAAACATTGCATCGTAAATGTTGCTTAGCTTCTCAGGATATTTGTAACCAAAATGAAAGGCGCTATCAATTAATTCACCATCCAATTTTGAAAATTCCATTCTTAAACCAACCTGGTATTGTATTCCTTTCCATTTGTTTGCATAATTAATGTAACCTGCGTTTACAGTTTCGCTGTACTTATAATCATTACTTAAAGGCAGCTTTGTTTCTACGTTTGTTTCATCAACAGAAAAGGTTCCGAAATTTGTTGATGTGTTTCTGTAATAACTTCTTAAACCCGCTTCTATTCTTTTATCATCATTGATCTTGTTGCTGTAATCAATTTGCGCGGTTAACTGATGATCTTCTCCCGAACCTGTATTGCGCACTCTTGTTTGAGGTGCATAAACAGTTCCATCAAGATTATAATAATCATTAAGTATGACTGATTCGTTTGAACGAGTGCCTCTGTTATAGGTGATATCTGCGCTTAATTTATTATCCGGTTTGTCAAAAATTTTATCAAGACTTAAACGGCTGCTCGATCTGTTGAAACTTCCTGTTCCATCGCTGTATCTCAAGCCTGTATAACTTAATTTATACAGGCTGTCAAGATACTGCTGATTTTGTTGTTCATTGTTTCCGAAACGTCCCTGTGTAAAATTCTGCGTGAAGGTGAGTGTTGTTTTATCATCAACAAAATAATCGAGCCCAACTCTTCCTGACATAAATTTTCTTGATCTGTTATTTTCTGATGTTTGATTGAAGTAATCTGTGATGATGCCGTTTGATTTATTGATACGGTATGTTTCTTCTTTTGCTGTTCCGCCTGAATAATTATAACTGCCGCTTGCAAAAAAATTGAATTTCTTTTGCCGAAGATTTAAATTGATGTTACCGTTTAAAACATCCGGTGAACCTGCACCAATGGAAGCAAGTGCATTAAAACCAACGCGCTTATTTTTTTTCAAAACAATATTAATAACTCCTCCTGCATTTGATGCATCGTACTTTGCAGAAGGATTTGTTACTACTTCAATTTTATCAATATCATCTGCGGGTATTTGATCAAGTGTAAGAATTGTAGGGCGACCATCGAGCAATATTTGCGGTGAACTGTTCCTCACCTGCACATTTCCATTTACATCAACAGATACAGACGGAATATTTTTCATTACATCTACTGCAGTTCCGCCTTGCGCCGTAATATTTTTATCAACATTGAAAACTTTTTTATCAATATCCAATTGCATGGTTGGCTTGGCTGCGGCAGTAACAACAACTGTTCCCAAATTTTTTGTTTCCTGTGTAAGCGCTATAGGTTCTAATGCTTTTGTTATAATATTTTTTCTTGCAGTTTCTTCTTCGCCTTGTTTATCAAACGAAATTGTTTTTGTGTAAGAAGTATAACCGATCACTGTAACATTGATATTATATTGTTCGGCGAATGGAACATTATTAATCTCAAAATTTCCATTTTTATCTGTAAGAACTGTTCTTGAAAAAGAGTTGTCAGTTAAATAATCAGGAGAAGCAGGTGTAACAGATAAAAATTGAACCACTGCTCCAAACATTGCTTTTTGTGTTGCCTGGTCTATTATTTTTCCTTTTATGTTTATGACAGTGTTTTCGGAATTTTTCTTCGGTAAGGTTTCCTGTGCAAAGGCGAATGAAATAATAAATGTAAATGCAAAAGATAAAAATAATTTCATGATAAAAGCAATTTTAAAATTGCCGGTTAGCAACTTAATGAACGTAACTAAAATGCCTCTCAATAAGCTATTAAGATGCGGCAAATATCAAACATTATTAAGCGTCTTTTACCACTTTAACGGATTAAAAACAAATGCAATGAGAAATTTTATCAGAAGGATAAAAATATACAACCTTTTGGTTGCTTATAAAATTTGGTTCGTGAAAAATTTTCTACAAAAAACGCCTTTAACAAAACTTGTGGAATGTCATGTTGCTTAATGCCCGTAAAAAAAGTAAAAACATACAATCCTTACCTTTGCGGCGCAAATCATCTGTATGCGGGAACTTTCTGTAGTTATAACTGTAATGAATGAGGAAGATAATATTCATCCTTTGATTAAAGCTATTCGTAAAGCTTTGCATGAAATAGATTATGAAGTGATCTTTGTTGATGATGGATCTGTTGATGCAACACGTGCTAAAATAAAAGAAGCATTGGATGACAGAATTATGTTGGTTGAATTAAGAAAAAATTACGGTCAAAGCACGGCGATGGCGGCAGGCATTGACTATTCAACAGGTAAATATGTTGCATTGCTTGATGGCGATTTACAAAATGATCCTGATGATATTCCGATGATGCTTGAAAAATTAATTGCAGAAGATTGGGATGTGGTTGCAGGAAACAGAAAGAACAGGCAGGACGGAACATTTCTTCGTAAAATTCCAAGCAATATTGCGAATGCCATCATTCGCGGCATGACCAAAGTTTACATCCGTGATTATGGTTGCACTTTAAAAATTTTCAAACGTGAAATAGCTGAAGATCTTGGCTTGTATGGTGAACTGCATCGTTTTATTCCGGTGCTTGCTGCAATGCAGGGCGCAAGAATTGTTCAGATTGATGTGAAGCATCATGCAAGAAAATTCGGAAAATCAAAATATGGATTGGGAAGAACATTTCGTGTGATGAGTGATCTGGTAACAATGGTCTTCTTTAGAAAATACAGTCAAAAGCCGATGCATCTTTTTGGAGCGATGGGTTTTGTTTTGCTATTCATCGGCATCATTATTAATCTTTATTTGTTTGTATTGAAATTAATGGGCGAAGATATTTGGGGGAAACCCTTGCTGATACTTGGTTTGATAACATTGCTCGGAGGCATACAACTTATTACGATTGGTATTCTTGCCGAAGTAAGCATGCGCACCTATTATGAATCATCTCACAAAAAAACTTACCAGGTAAGAAGAGTGTGGACGGAAGAAGTTAAAGAACAAGTAACAAAGAACAAGAAACAAGAAACAAGAGACAAAGAACAAGAACAAGAAACAAGAACCAATGTACAAGAAATAAGAACCAATGCACAAGAAGCAAGAACCAATGTACAAGAAACGAGGACCGACGCACAGGAAATAAACAGAAACAAACAATTAGAGCTGCCACTGCAACCTAAAAACTGAAGACTAAAAATGCCCGTCAAAGAGTCTCTTAAATCTTTTTTTAAACTCTTCATCAAGATCGCCGTTACTGTTATTTGCCTTTGGTATGTAAGCAGAAAAATTGATTGGGGAAAAAGTTTTCAGATCATTACAAACAGTAACTTGTTGTGGTTGTTTGCTGCAATCATTTTGTTTACAGCTTCAAAAATTGTTTCATCAATAAGATTAAACATCTACTTCGACAACATCAATCTCAAAATTTCGCAATTACAAAATCTCAAATTGTATTGGCTCGGAATGTTCTACAATTTGTTTCTTCCCGGCGGCATTGGTGGGGACGCCTATAAAGTTATTTTACTCAACCGAACGTATCAACATTCAGCGAAACTCTTATCTGCAGCGGTTTTGCTGGATCGCATCAGTGGTGTTGTTGGTCTCGGAATTCTTGCGGTAATCTATTATTATTTTGTTTTTCACGGTGCAAATTTCTCATTGCTTCTTCTGTGTTTGTTGCCTGTTGGCATTGCAGTTTATTATTTTATTGTTATAAAAATTTTCCCTTCATTCGTTAAAGGTTTTTGGCCAGCATTGTGGCTGGGTCTTGCAGTGCAAATATTACAAGTGCTTTGCGCTTATTCTATCATGAGTGCCTTACATATCAGCGAGCATCAAACTGCATACATACTTATTTTTCTTTTGTCATCCATCGTTGCTATTCTTCCTTTCACAATCGGTGGTCTTGGCGCAAGAGAAGTTGTATTTCTGTGGGGAAGCAATACGTTGTTACATATTACCAACGATCCTACTCCGGTAAGCATCAGCATTACATTTTATCTGATCACACTCGTAATCTCTTTTATCGGTGTGTATTGGGTTTATAATAATCCATTGAAAGAAAGAAAAATCCTGAGCGAAGTCGAAGGATTATGAACCAAACAACAGAATAAACATGAAACTTCCGTTGCGTCGCACTCTTGTACTGCAACAATTTTATTCAACAAAATATCTCGTTCAAACTTAGTGAGCCACTTTTATATATCCCCAACCTTCACCTTGTTTTGAAATGATCTCATAAATTCCATCGGGAACAGTTTCAACGCCGGAAAGCAATTGACTTTTATCCACGTTTTGATTTTTTAGCGCAATTGCACAAATCCTGAATGCAACATTTTTATTTTGCGCTAATCTTGTTACATCATCCGCTACCGCGGATTTATCTTTTATTGCAAGTGCAGTTCCTTGCCCAAACATTACTACTTCAACTTTTGCATCAGGATTGGCACTTGTTACTTCCTTTATCCATCGTATAACTGTTTGCTGATTGATGGTGTCTTTACTTGTCATATCAAATACTACATTGTAGGGACGGGCTTGTGCAAACACAAATTGTGTTGAACATATAAGCAGCATCAACAAAAAAATATTTCGTTTCATAGTTGTGAGTTTTAGTGTGAGAAAATTTACGAAATCTATTTTCAATTGCAATGCTTTTCTTTAAAGTCTTTTAAAATAATAAAAATATTTTGCGGTAATTATAAAGAGTTGGTTTCATAAAGCAGGAAAAACAAACGCCGGATAATTTGTAATGTATGTGAAATTTATTGCTGCATAAAAAACAAAACGCAAAAGAGTGCGACGCAACAAAAGTTCAATAGTAGCAACGCAGACGGGTACATAAAAATCTTTTCATTATTTTTTGTATTTATAAAAAGTTTTTGTTTTGCTTTTATTAATCAGTTTTTTTTCTTAGCTTTTAAGAACTTTTCAAATCAATTTCTCTCACTAAAACTAAACGTTTATGGCAAAACATGATCTCAATCAAACAACGCACCGTCGCGGATTTTTAGGATCACTTGCCACCGGCGCCGCTACCCTTGGAATGGCAGCGTTGGTTAATCCGCTGCAATTAAAAGCCGAGCCGAATTTCGGAGGCGATGTTTCCGATGCCGACGAATGGTTCAAAAAAGTAAAAGGCAAGCATCGTATTGTTTATGATGTAACTGCTCCGAATGGTATCATGCCTTTTGCATGGCCAAAAGTTTTTCTTTTAACGAATGCAGCTACAGGCACGCCTGAAGCTGATTGTGGCGTAGTAGTTATTTTGCGCCATGAAGCTATTCCCTATGCATTAGGAAATGATCTTTGGACAAAATATAAACTGGGCGAAATGTTTAAGATAAATGATGACAAAGCAAAAACACCTTCTGTAAGCAATCCATTCTGGCAACGTCCGGATGATACTGTTCCCGGAATTGGCACAGTGCAAATAGGAATTGATTCACTACAAAAAAGCGGTGTAATGTTCGCTGCTTGCGATGCGGCATTAACAGTTTATAGCGCTGTGGCTGCAGGTGCAATGGGTAATAATGCAGATCCTGCCGCTGTAAAAAAAGAATGGGTAGCAGGTGTTTTGCCGGGCATTCAGGTTGTGCCTTCAGGCGTTTGGGCTGTAGGTCGTGCGCAGGAACATGGATGTGCTTATTGCTTTGCGGGTGGTGCCGGATAAAATTATGTGAATGAGAAGTAAAAAATTTTAGCAGATGTATCGCGCATCTGCTTTTTTGTTTTGATAAATGTTGAGTTGTTTTTACTGGTTTAGCCTAAATAAGTTTATCAGCGTACATAGTTTTTGAGTAAATAAATTATTATAAGACGTTTGCATTATTACGATCTGAAACATGAATAGCATTGAACAACTTAAAAATATTATCTTTCGCAGTTAAAGCACAAGGATATGCACGTCATTGGCTTTATTGCAGCGGCACTTATCGGGGTTTCTTTAGGACTTATCGGAAGCGGCGGCTCTATTTTAACCGTGCCTGTTCTTGTTTATTTATTTTCCGTGTCGCCATCACTTGCCACTTCTTATTCTCTTTTCATTGTAGGCATTACAAGTCTTGTCGGTGCATATAAAAACTACAGGAAAGGATTGGTGCATTTCAGAACTGCTTTAATATTCAGCGCTTCATCTGTTACGACGGTTTTTCTTATTCGCAAATTTATCATACCTCAATTACCGAAAGTATTTTTTTCAATCGGCACGTTCCAGGTTACTGAGCCATTTGCAATAATGATCGTTTTTGCTTTCATCATGTTCGCGGTTTCAATTTCAATGCTTACCAACAAACCAATCACCTACAGCGATAAAAAAGAGCATTCAATTTTTTTAGTGTTGATATATGGCATTACAATCGGTATTATTACCGGTTTTCTCGGCGTAGGCGGCGGTTTTTTACTGATCCCAACTTTAGTGCTCATTATGAAATTGCCCATGAAACACGCCATCGGAACATCATTATTGATCATCACATTAAATTCTCTTATCGGTTTTACCGGCGACATTGGTCATTTCGATTTTCAATGGACATTCTTATTACCTATCACTTTCATTGCAATGATCGGCGTGATCATCGGCGATGCATTGAATAAAAAAATAAATAGTGAAAAACTAAAGAAAGGTTTTGGCTGGTTTATTTTAGTAATGAGCATTTACATTATTGCAAGAGAAGTTTTCAGTGGCAATTTTTAGAAGATATTTTTTTACCGGCAGTTGTTCTTTGTGGCATCGCCGGCTGTGTCATTCTCCGAAGGAATCCTTTGGGACACTTCAACGTTCGGAATTCTATTAAACAATTCCCAAAGCTAATAAAATCAGAAATATAGCTTTCCGACTTTCTGACTTTATCAATAAAAAAGCCGCGTTATGATTAACGCAGCTTATTATCATTCAACAACTAAAATTTTTGTTTATGCAGTGGCTGTTGCAGCTTTCTTAGAAAGTTTGCTTTTTAAATTTGCCGCCTTGTTTTTATGAATAACACCTTTTTTTGCCAGCTTATCTATCATTGATACCACATCAGGAAGTGATTCTTTGTATGCTTTTTCATCCGTCACTTCTTTCAGATCACGAATTGCGTTACGTGTAGTTTTGCCATAATAACGGTTTCTTTCCCTGCGTTTGGCAGCCTGGCGTGTATCCTTCTTTGTAGCTTTATGATTTGCCATCTTTAATTTTTTCGGAGGGCAAAAGTATGGACTTACGTGAAAAATAAAAAATTTAAAATATAAAAAATTAAAACTTTACGACTTGCTCATTTGTTGATGATACAGAAGTTTTTGAATTGCAAATATTTTTGCCTTTATTTTTTGCCTGCAAATGAACGATATTTGCAAACGCCATAAATTTTCACCTGATGAAAGACTTTTCTTATATAACCGGCTCACATCCCTCTTTTATAGAAAGTTTATATAAAGATTTCACAAAAGATCCCAATAGTGTTGATCCTGAGTTCAAGAAATTTTTTGAGGGATTCGATTTTGCAATTACAACCGTAAACGGGGGAAACGGAAAAGCTGCAACGCTTCCTGTGCCTGTATCTGAAACAGTGCCTCCGCTTGAAGGCATTGACTGGATGCGCGAAGTGCGTGCTTACCGTATGATCCTTGGCTATCGCAACAAAGGTCATCTGATTGCTAAAACAAACCCGATCCGCAAACGAAAAGACCGTGGCGCCAATCTTGACCTCGGTTTCTTTGGTTTTACGGAAGAAGACCTTGACAAAGAATTCCACGCAGGAAAATTAATCGGGCTGGGAACTACTACGCTGCGAAATATTATTCAGCATCTTGAAAAATGGTATGCAGGACACGTTGGTATTGAGTTCAAATACATAAGTGAACAAGATAGAGTTGATTGGCTGACCAATGAATTGGAAAAGAAATTCGATAAGCCACTGACACTCGAACAAAGAAAACGCGTCCTTGAAAAACTCAACCAGGGTGTTATGTTTGAAAAATTCCTTCATACAAAATATATCGGACAAAAACGATTTTCACTTGAAGGTGGCGAAACAACAATCGCAGCATTGGATGCAATCATCAACACGGCGGCAGGTTTTGATGTGCACGAAGTAGTGATCGGTATGGCGCATCGCGGAAGATTGAATGTGCTGGCAAATATCATGGGAAAAACTTATGAGCAAGTTTTTAGTGAGTTTGAAGGAACGGCAAAGCTTGATCAAACAATGGGCAGCGGTGATGTAAAATATCATATGGGTTTTGGTTCAGAAATACAAACACCTGATGGAAAAACGATGCATTTGAAGTTAATGCCAAATCCCTCGCATCTTGAAGCCGTGGATCCTGTTGTGCTGGGTTTTTCAAGAGCTAAAGCCGATATCATGTACAACAGTGATTTTGATAAAATTCTTCCGATACTTATTCATGGTGATGCATCGGTTGCTGGACAAGGAATTGTTTATGAAATTCTGCAGATGAGTGATCTGCAGGGATATTATACCGGAGGAACAATTCATTTTGTCATCAACAATCAGATTGGGTTTACAACAGATTTTGATGATGCACGCAGTTCTGATTATTGCACTTCACTTGCGTCCGCAATACAAGCGCCTGTGTTGCATGTAAATGGCGATGATCCGGAATCCGTAGTAAAATGTGTTGAGATCGCAACCCGTTACAGGCAGGAATTCAATTCAGATATTTTTGTTGATATGGTTTGTTATCGTCGTCACGGGCATAATGAAGGTGATGATCCGAAATTTACGCAGCCACACATGTATGCGTTGATAGATAAACATCCGAATCCGCGTGAAGTATATACACAATATCTTCTTGAAAATGGCGAGTCGGACGCAAAAGAGCTTGCAAAAGAAATGGAGAAAAAATTCTGGGGAGATCTCCAGGAACGTTTGGATGAAATAAAACAAAATCCTCTTCCCTATACTTATCAGCCACCGGAATTAGCATGGAAAAGTTTACGCAAAGCAAAATCCGAAGATTTTGACAGATCACCTGTTACTTCAATAAATGAAGCGACTTTCAAAAAACTTTTTAATTCTTTAATGAGTTGGCCTCAGGACTTTACACCATTGAAGAAAATTGAAAAAATTTTGCATGATAAAATAAAATTGTTTCAATCTGAAAATAAAGTGGATTGGGCAACCGGTGAGTTGATGGCTTATGCAAGTTTATTGCTCGAAGGAAAAGATGTACGCATGAGCGGACAAGACGTGCAACGTGGAACTTTTTCTCACCGGCATGCGGTATTGAGAGATGAAAATACAGACAAAGCGTACAATCGCTTAAGTAATATCGAAGGTGCAACGGGTCAATTGAGGATTTATAATTCATTGCTAAGTGAATATGCTGTGCTGGGATTTGAATATGGTTATGGTTTATCAACTCCTAATGCATTAGTGTTGTGGGAAGCGCAGTTTGGTGATTTTGGTAATGGCGCACAGATCATCATTGATCAGTTTATTTGTGCGGCTGAGCAAAAATGGAATCGTATGAATGGTGTTGTTATGTTGCTGCCTCATGGTTATGAAGGGCAGGGACCTGAACATAGCAGTGCGAGAATGGAGCGTTATTTACAAATGTGTGCTGAATTAAATACGGTAGTTACAAATATTACAACATCGGCAAATTTATTTCATGCGCTGCGCCGGCAACTTGCGTGGCCTTTCCGCAAACCGTTGATCAATTTTTCACCAAAAGCAAATCTTCGTCATCACGGCAGTTACAGTCATATCATGGAGTTTACCAATGACAATTTTAGAGAAGTGATCGATGATCCAGCCATTAATGATGCTGCTCACGTAAAAAAAGTATTGATGTGTTCAGGCAAACTTTATTTCGACCTTGCTGAGAAGAAACAAAAAGAAAAAAGAAATGACATCGCCATCATACGTCTTGAACAATTATATCCTTTACCGGTAAAACAATTAGATGAGCTTTATAAGAAGTATTACAAAGCAATCTGGTTCTGGGTTCAGGAAGAACCACTAAACATGGGCGCTGCGTCGTTCCTGCAAATGAATCTCAAGAGTGTTAATTATGGAGTAATAAGCCGCGAGCCAAGTGCAGCCACTGCAACAGGTTATGCAAAAGTGCATCAGCAGGAACAGACAGAAATAATAGAAACGGCGTTCAATATTTAAAAGATAATGAAACTCTATCATTTTGAAATTTTTGTCGCACAGAGTTAATGAAGTACAAGTGTGCGACGCAACGAAAGGTTCATTCTTATTCAACTGCAGGGCTAATAAAAATTATTTGATACATTTTGTAACAAACAAAAAATTTTAACCCATACTAAAAAATAAACCCCGCATAAAGCGGGGCTTGTGTGTATGTTCACCTAAACCAACTGTCCTTATTTTTGATTGTACGCCTTTATAATAAATACATAATTCTGCAGCTCTTTAATTTGATCAATCCGGTTCATTCCTTTGAGCGATGTGGATGAAGGCATTTTCATTTTTTGAAGGGAAGTATCTGATTGCTTGAGATCATCAACCATTTTATAAAGACCTTTTGCTTTTATGGCAAATACTACGCCCTCAGCTTGTGTTTGCTTTGCGCTTAATACTCCGACTATCTCGCCATTTTTATTGAACACGGGACCGCCGGAGTTTCCGGGATTTGCACTCAAAGATATCTGGCAACTACTTGTGTCGCCGTCGTAACCGGACTCGGCACTTAAATAACCCATGTTGTAAACTATCTCATCACGGGGATATCCAAGTGTAAACAACTCTTCACCAAGATCAACACCTGATTTTTTTATACTGTAAGGCAAATAACTAAAGGGCTTATAATCACTATCGTCGATTTTTAAAATTGCCAGGTCGTGGATCTGATCAATGTTAATAATTTTCGCATCATACTGAT
>Ga0068868_100002810_pt1 | contig 12066 bp, 10 predicted proteins | sample KBSMisM42_FD_64660 | JGI IMG/M metagenome (GOLD analysis project Ga0068868, IMG submission 64660) | Miscanthus rhizosphere microbial communities from Kellogg Biological Station, Michigan, USA - KBS Miscanthus M4-2 | ecosystem: Host-associated > Plants > Roots > Rhizosphere > Soil ...
AGCAGGCGCGAATCCGAGGAGCGCGTCTTGCCCTTCGCTCGATTCGCCGCGAACGAATTTTTCGAACAGCGAGACGATGAGGCCGCGGCGGAAGTCTTTTCCGGCGCGCACGTCGTCGATCGGCGTCGCCTCTCCTTCGAGAATCGGCAGGACCCGCGCGATCGCCTCTTCGCTGACTTGCAAACCGACCAACGCCGCTTCCGTCTTCTTCGCGCGAATCGGCGTCGCGGCTACACCGCCGTAGGCGAGGCGCGCTTGCTGGATGACGCCGTCTTTGATGTCGAGCACGAACGCGGCGGCGACGATGCTGATGTCGAGCTCGCGGCGCTTCGAGACTTTGTACGAGTCGAAGCGGCGCTCGATGCTCTTCGCGGGGTGCGGCCACGAGATCTCGGTCACGAGCTCGTCGCGCGCGCGAACCGTCTTTCGATATCCCGTGAAGAACTGGTCGATCGGCACGCGACGCTCGCCGCGTACGCTCTTCAACGTCACCTCGGCGTCGAGCGCGAGGAGGATGGGCGGCATGTCGCCGATCGGCGAAGCCGTGACGATGTTGCCCGAGAGCGTCGCGCGATGCCGAATCTGCCTCGACGCGAAGACGCGGAGCATCTTGTCGATCGCCGGGATCGATCCCGCGAGCGCCTCTTCGATTTGCGTGAGCGTCGCCGCGCCGCCGACGTGCCAGCCCTGGTCGTCTTTCCAGACGCGCTGCAGCTCCGGGACACCTTCGGTGGAGATCAAGAACGGGAAGTGCTTCGCCTTCTTGTTGATCTCGACGCCGATCTCCGTCGCTCCGGCGAGGAGCTCCGCGTTTTGGTGCTCGGCGAGAAGCTTGCATAATGCATCGATCGTCGTCGGGCGCGAGAATCCAGAGTGCTCGACGGGCTTCGCCGCCGGGACGTCCTTCTTCAGTCGAAGCTGGAACAGATCGTCCTTCTTGCGCGGCTTCTCGAGCGCGGCCGTCATCGCCTCGCGGATCGGGCGATAGCCGGTGCAGCGGCACAAGTTTCCGTGGAGCTGCTCGCCGATCTTCGCGGGATCTTTTTCGTCGCGGTAGTAGCCCTCGAACATCGACATGACGAAGCCGGGCGTGCAGTAGCCGCACTGCGAGCCGTAGCTCTCGACCATCGCGGCCTGCACCGGGTGCAAGTCGCCGTACGCTTCGCGAAGGCCTTCGACGGTCCACACTTCGCGACCTGCCATCGACGGAAGGAGCGCGATGCACGCGTTGATCGCGCGCCACGTCGTCGCACCTTTCTGATCGCGCTCGGCGACGACCACCGTGCACGCGCCGCAGTCACCTTCGGCGCAGCCCTCTTTCGTTCCGGTCAGGCCCTCGCTGCGCAGCCACGTGAGCAGGCTGCGATGCGCGGGCTCGTCGCGCACGACGCGCGTTTGGCCGTTGATCACGAGCTCGAAAGCCATGGCCCATCATAGTCGCTTTGTGATGGCTTCGGCGAACCGCTCAGGTGCTTTCGGGTGGGCGCGAAGGAAGAGCTCTGGCTCGACCACCTCGAGCTCTGTGAGCGCGAATCCGCCCAAGGTCGGGCTGACGATGCCGTCGACGCGCGCGAAGAGGAACGTCTCTCCTGCCGCGGCGATGGCGCGCTTCGCGTCTTCGATGATTTGCGAAGGCGCTTCTTCGTAGGCCACGGTCCCGCCGTGCTCGACGTGGATGCGGAACTCGCCCGTCTTGGCGTGCTTTCGAACGGCGTGGCTGTAGACGCCTTCGAAGAAGACGAGCGACCACTCCCCTGCCGTCACCACCTCTTCCACGAACGGCTGAACGAAGTAGGCGCCGCCGCCCGCGTCGAAATCGATCGTGCGGTTCGACGCGTCGATCTTCGCCATGCGATGCCCGCCCGCTGCGAGCGAAGGCTTCACGATCGCGCGCGGCCACTTCTCTTCATCGGCGATCCGCAACGCCTCTTCGCGTGTCTGCGCGACGCGCGTCGGGATGATTCGCACGCCTCGCTTTTCGAGATCGAGGAGGTAACGCTTGTCGTGCCATCGGATCGCCGAGCGGTTCTCGACTTTGTAAGGGGCCTTCGAGAACGTCTCGAGGAGCGCACCAAATCTCACTTCGTGATCTTGCCAGTCCCACGGCGAGCGGATGATCGTCATGTCGAACGACGACCAATCCGGATCTCGCGTCCAAACAGCGGGAACCACGTCGTGGCCGCGCGCGCGGAGCGGCTCGATCGCGAGGCGATCGTCGTCGGTCAGGTCTTTCAGCTCTTCGCTCGTCAGAAACGCGATGACCAAGGCGCGGAGCTTACCTTATATGGAGCCTAAGGATGGCGTACGCGTCGCTCAAAGAGTGCGTGGATGATCTCACGGGAGCGGGAAAGCTCCGCGTGGTGGACGCGCCGCTCGACTGCGATCTCGAGGTCGCCGCCGTTCATCGTCGCGTCTTTGCGGCAGGCGGGCCCGCGATCCTCTTTCGAAACGCGCGCGGGTCGAGCTTCCCGCTCGTCTCCAATCTGTTCGGGACGAAAGAACGTGCATATTACATTCTTCGGCACGGCCTCGAGTCAGCGCGGACGCTCCTGGCGGCGCGTTTGTCGCCGGCGGACATGGCGAAGCATCCGCTTCGCGCGGCGACGTTGCCCGCTGCGCTCTCGCACGCGCTTCCGCGCTTCGTGAAGACAGGTCCGTCGCAGGACGTCTCGGGGCGCGTCGCGGATCTGCCGCGCGTGCGTGCGTGGCCGCGAGATGGCGGGCCGTTCGTGACGCTGCCGCAGGTGTACACGGAGCATCCGGACGCGCCGGGCGTGATGAAGTCGAACCTCGGGATGTACCGCGTGCAGCTCGGCGGCAACGACTACGACGAGGACGAGGTCGGGCTGCACTACCAGATCCATCGCGGCATCGGCGTGCATCACGCCGCGGCGATCGCGAAGGGCGAAGCTTTACGTGTGAACCTCTTCGTGGGTGGTCCGCCCGCGATGACGCTCGCCGCCGTGTTGCCGCTCCCGGAAGGTGTTCCAGAGGTCGCGTTCGCAGGTGTCCTCGCGGGGCGCGCGATTCGATTCGTGAAGGACGAGCCTTCTCCGGCCATTCACGCCGACGCCGACTTCGTCGTGCGCGGTGTCATCGAGCAGGGCCTCAAGCGCGAAGGGCCGTTCGGCGATCACCTCGGCTACTACTCCGAGGCGCACGATTTCCCCGTGATGCACGTGGAGAGCGTGACGCATCGCAAGGACGCGATCTGGCCGTTCACGGTCGTCGGGCGCCCGCCGCAAGAGGACTCCATCTTCGGCGAGATCATCCACGATCTCTTCGGTGCCACGGTCGCGAGCGTCGTGCCGGGCGTGCGGCAAGTCCACGCCGTGGACGAGTCCGGTGTGCATCCGCTTCTTCTCGCCGTCGGGAGCGAGCGTTACGCGCCGTACACGAAGACGACGCGGCCGATGGAGCTCCTCACACAAGCAAACGCGATCCTCGGCCAAGGCCAGATGTCGCTCGCGAAGTACCTCTTCATCGTCGACGATGGCGACGTGCGCGCGGACGACATCCCCGCGTTCTTTCGATACATGCTCGAGCGCGTCGATCCTTCGCGCGATTTGCATTTCCAAACGCACACGACGATCGACACGCTCGACTATTCGGGGACGGCCCTCAACGAAGGCTCGAAGCTCGTCATCGCGGCGTGCGGAGAAAAGAAACGCGAGCTCGCATCGACGTCTTCGAATGGACACGTCGCGATGCCCGGCGTCCTCGTCGTCTCGTCGAGAGATGAAGCCGAGCGTGGCGGAGAAGGATTTCCTCTCGTCGTGATCGCAGACGACGCCGAATTCACGGCGCGCACGCTCGCGAATTTCTTGTGGGTCACCTTCACGCGATCCGATCCGGCGCGTCACGTCGACGGCGTCGGCGCCTTCACGAAAGACAAAGCGTGGGGCTGCACGGGGGCGATCATCATCGACGCGCGCATCAAGCCGGGTCAGGCGCCCGTCCTCGAAGAAGATCCCGACGTGACGGAGCGCATCGAAGCGCTCGCCGTCGCGGGTGGGCCGCTCGCGGGGCTCTTCTAAGCCGCGAGCATCTCTTCGGCGAAAATCGTCGCGAGGCCCATGATCGTGTGCTGCGGATTCACGCCGAGGTTCGTCGGAATGACCGAAGCGTCGGCGACGACGAGGCCTTCGAAGCCGTGGACACGGCCGTGACCGTCCGTGACGCTCGTGTTCTCGTCTTTGCCCATCACGCAGCCGCCGAAGAGATGGCTCAAGATCGCGACGTACCGGCGCGGATCGAGCGGCGCGTCGTCGAGGAGATGCACCTCGTCTGGGCCGAGCTTGAAGGGCATGCCCGCGATGCCGGGGACGATCTCTTTCGCGCCCGCGGCGAAGTGCTGCTTCGCGAGCAGGATCATGCCTTGTCGGAAGCGCTCCATGTCGGCGCGATCGAGCGTGTAGCGGACGACCGGTTTGTCGCCGATCAAGCTCTGCGAGACGGTGCCCGTCGATTCGGCGCGCACGGCGTGGCACCACATGGCGAGGTGGCGGTACTCGGCGAGGCGCTGCATGAGGACGGCGCCGCCTCCCGACAGACGGCTCGCGACGAGCTCGGGAGGAATCGCGAGCGTCTCGAGCTTGAGGCCCGGTTTTTCGCGGAAGCCGGTGCTCGCCCAGCCTTGCGTCGCGCCGACGTTCATGTCGACGGGCTCGTCGTAGCAACCGAAGACGCCCGTGCCGGGATGCGCGCGGAAGAACTTCCCGAGCGCGCGGAGCTTCACGCCGGATCGCATGAGGACGAGCGGCGAGTGCGTGACGGATGCGGCGACGACGACGCCCTTCTTCGCGCGGACGACGAATCGCGTTCCGCTCGCGCGCGTCGCGGGGTGAACGAAGCGTCCTGTGACGCCGACCGCTTTGTTTCGTTCGAAGACGATTCGATCGACGGGCGCCGACGAGACGACGAAGCCGCCGCGCTCGATCGTCTCGGGGACGTAGTTGAGGTTCGTGCTTTGTTTACGGCGCCCGCGGCAGCCTTGCAGACATTGGCCCGCGCCTTCGCAGCCCTTCACGTAGCGACGCATGTAGTGCGAGTGCGGGAAGCGAAGCTCGTCGGCGCCGCGTTTTGCGTAGATGTTCGAAAGGCCGCGCGCGTTTTCGGGGACTTCTTCGACGGAGAGCTCGCGCTCGATCCGATCTTGCGCTTTGCCGACGCGATCGCGAAGGCCGCTCACGCCGTGATCGTTCTTCCACTGATCGAAGATGTCGTCGGGCGTGCGGACGCAGATCGCGCTGTTGATCACGGTCGTGCCGCCCACCGTGCGCGCTTGAACGACGGGCCAGAGGGCGCGGCCCATCGTGACTTGCGAGCCCCAGTCGTCCATCAAGTCGCGCATCGCGCCATACGCGCTCGACGGATAGTCCTCGGGATCGCGCCACGCGCCTGCTTCGACGATCGCCACGCGCGCTCCGCCTCGCGCGAGCGTCACCGCGGCGGCAGCTCCACCCGCGCCCGATCCGACGACGACGAAGTCGACTTCGAGATCGAGGCTCGCTTCGTCTTGTCCGCGAAACGGGATGTGGCGGCCGCTCACGACGTCCTCCACGTTCCCGGATCCGGCGGGAGTGGACGAAGCGCGAACCGCTCGCGCACGCTCGGATGCCCTCCCCAGACCATGCCCGCGACGAGCTTCACGAGGAAGACCGACTGCCGCAGCAAGTAGATGTTCGTCGTGGAGACGCGCTCGGCGTGATGGTTCGCCATTTCCTTCGAGAGCAGCGACGCGGGAAGCGGCACGAAGATCGTCACGATGGGCGTGAGCTGGAAGACGAGCGACCCGAGCACCACGCCGATCCACATGAGCGCGGTCGTCTCGCGACGAAATCGCTCGAGAAACGCGTCGAGATCGCAATCTTCTGCGCCGGGCCAATCGCCCACGCGCGGATAGAGCATCACGATGGCCGCACGTACGAGCCAGGTCATGTCGAGCGGGTCACGCTAGCTGTTTCGAGGGCAGGATGCGAGCCGCCGTAGCGTAGAAGTCACGGCAGGATGCTGCGCCCCACCTTCTTCATCGTCGCTACGCTCGCGCTTTGCGGTTGCCGAGGTGCGACGATCACCGCATCGCCACCGGTGCAGAGACCCGCGAAGGTCGAGGTCGTCGTGCCACCTCCTGCGTTGCTCGCGCCAGGTCCGGCGATCGCGGAGCGAGGGACGGTGCTTCACCTCGACGAGGCCGACGGCCCGGAGATCGGTCGCGTATTCGCAGGCGCACATGTCCGCGTCTTGCGCATCGAAGGAAGCGCGGCGGAGATCGCGGTGCCCGAGCTCGACCGTCCGCGTCGCGTCCAAGGCGGCGTAACGAACGTCGCGCTCACCGCGTGGGTGGATGCCTCGTCGCTAGGTACGCGCGAGGTTCCATTCTCGCCGCCGCCGCTCGAAGGTCGAACCGTGCGCGATCACTACAGCCGCGTGGCGGAGCGCGTCGAGAGCTTCGGCTTCTTCTACTTGCGGTGCGGGCCTTTCCAGATCCTAGAGCAAGGTCCGAAGAGCACGCGCGTCGCGCAGCGCGTGGGCGGCTTCGAGCTCGTCGGCTGGAGCGAGCTGCCGATTCGCGGCTCGCGCGGTGACTTTCGCTGCCCCGCCCGTGTTGCGGAAGAAGGTGTGCCGGTCGGCCTCACGGAGGCGCACTCCGTCGACGTCGCGAGCGTTCTTCGCGCCGATCGAACGGTTCATTGGCTCGTCGAGACGAACGACGGCTCGTACGTGTGCCAGGACTGGCACGTCACGAAGAAAGGCGAGCTGCGTCACACGGGGCGCGCGAACGGCGAGCGCTTCGAGACGGAGTACTCGATCGAGCGCGAAGGCAGTCGCGTCGTACTCCTCGGACCGACGACGCGCACGGCGAACGGATCGGGCCTCGGCTATGGCTGCGGCGCGGACTATCGCGCCGTCGATCTCGACGCCGATCGGCTCGTGCTCGTCCCCCACGCGAACGTCACGCGAACGATCACCGCGTACGATCCCGACGACACCGAGGTCTGGTTCCTGAGCGAGTCCGCGTGCAAGGAAGCCGCCGCGCGCGCGAGCTCGCCTCCAACGGTCGCGTCCGTGGCACCGGTACACACGGGCTGTTGACTGGCGTATCTTCGAGCGCATGAGGGTGGGAGCGATCGTGTTCATCGGCGCGTGCATCGTCGCGAGCTGCGGCGGAGGCGCGTCCGGACCGGGCGGCACGTCGTCGACGTATCGAAAGTGCGCGACGTACAACGGCACGTCGCTGTGTCAGGGCGCGAAATATCCGAACTACTTCCAGTGCGATACGCAACCGGGTCCCGCGTGCGTCACGGCGCCCGGACCTTCACCAGATCCGAAGCAAGGCGTCTGGTGCTGCGAGTTCGCGTGCTCGCGCGGCAATCCGGAGTTCGACACGACGGAGTGCACCGGCGGTCGCCTCTCGTATTACTGTAACCCCGACGCGAACGTAGATCCCGCCGCGTTCGGCTGCGTGCCTGGATCGTCATCCACGGCGATTTGCTGCTGATCAGCGGAGCGTGGCGCGTGCTTCGACGAGCGCCAATTCGTCGGCGATCGTGGCTGCGGGATCGTGCGCCAATGCCGATCGCATTCTCGCGAGCCCGCGCTCGTAGCTCGCGGTGTCGAGGATCGCAAGCTCCGATCCGTCGCGTCGTTCGGCGTCGGCGAGGAGCTCCGCGATCGCTCTGCGCCGCATCGTGATCTCGACGCGCACCGTGACGTCGAAGCCGAGCTCTTCCAGCCTGTGCTGAAGAAGTCGAGACGACCAGTAGCGTTCTTCGTCTTCGAGGCTGGACTCCGGGAAGAACTGGAACGTCCACCACCCGGGCATGTGCAGGGCGTCGGCGTTGAAGATCGTGGCGACGCCTTTGGGTCGAAGGACGCGGCGAAATTCCGCGAGCGCGCGCGTCTTGTCCTCGAAGTGATGAAACGCGAAACGCGACGTCACGTAATCGAACGACGCATCGGGATACGGAAGCGACTCGGCGCGGCCGACCACGAGCTCGACGCCTGGAACCTTCGCAGCGGCGCGATCGAGCATGGCCTGCGACGCATCGACACCTCGGAAACGAACGGCGTCACCGAACGCGGCGCGTTGCGCGGCGAGATAATTCCCGGTGCCACACGCCACGTCGAGCGCTTCGAGCTGCCCCGTCGCAGTGGCGAGACGATCCGCGAGCGCGGCGTCTTTGGGAATTCGATGACGAGCGACGTTCGCGTCGTACTGCGCTGCGATGCTTCCGTAATCGGTACGCTTCATCGCGGGAGCTGTTCGTACGCGTAGCCGATCGCGAGGATTTTTGCGTCGTCCCATGCGCGGCCGAAGAACGACATGCCGACGGGGAGCCCGTTCACCTGCCCCATCGGGACCGTGAGGTGCGGATAGCCCGCGACGGCTGCAGGGCCGCTCGAAGCGCTGAACGGCGGATCTCCGTTCGTCGAGATGAGCCACGCCACGCCGGCGGTCGGCGAGATGAGCGCGTCGAGCTGATTCGCCGTCATGACCGCGTCGATTCCGTTCGTCGCTGCGCCGTCGTGCGCTTGCTTCTTCGCCGACAGATACGTCGGATCGCTCAAGTTCGTCGTCGCCTGCGCCTGGACGAAGACTTCTTGTCCGAAATACTGCAGCACCGTCGATGCGTGCGCTTGATTGAACGCGATCAGATCTTGGAGCGAAGCTTGTCCCGCGGCGGGATGCGCGCCGAGGTACGCGTTGATGCCGGCTTTGAACTCGTAGAGGAGCGTCGTGTACTCGGCGCTTCCGTAGCTCTGCGTGTCGAGCGTGACGTTGACCACCGTCGCACCGGCAGTCACGAGGCGGCTGCGTTCCGTGTTGAAGACGCCCATCACGGCCGAAGAGAATCCAAACGAGACGACGCCGAAGCGTTTGCCCGAGAGCGTGGCGGTCGCGAGAGGGGCTTCGAAGTCGAGGCTCATGCTCGAAGGGATCGCGCTCGTCGCCGGATCGCTCGCGTCGGGTCCTGCGATCGCGCTCATCATGCGTGCGGCGTCGCCGACCGTTCTGGTGATGGGGCCTGCCGTGTCTTGCGTGCTCGAGATCGGGATCACGCCCGTCCGGCTCACGAGGCCGACCGTGGGCTTGAACCCGACGACGCCGTTCACCGCAGCAGGGCACGTGATCGATCCGTTCGTCTCCGTTCCGAGCGCCGCGGATGCGAGACCCGAAGCCACGGCGGACGCCGAGCCGGAGCTCGACCCGCACGGGTTGTACGCGGGGTTGCGACCGTTCGCGGTTTGTCCGCCGTAGCTCGACCATCCGCTGATCGATTTGTCGCCGCGGAAATTCGCCCACTCGCTGAGGTTCGTCTTTCCGAACATCAAGCCGTGCGCGTCGTGGATGCGTTTCACGACCGTGGCGTCCGCCGTCGGGATGTTGCTCGTCATCGCGAGCGAGCCCGCGGTCGTCACGATCCCTTGCGTGTCGATGTTGTCCTTCACCAAGATCACGGCGCCTTGGAGGAGCGACGTCGTGTCGTGGAGCGAATCGAGCGCGGCCGCGTTCGTCATCGCAGCCGGATCGACGACGAGGACGGCGTGCGTGCCACCATCCACGCGATCCTGCGCATCGATGCGCCCAGCGTAACCTTGCGCGAGCCCCGCGCTCGAGAGCTTCCCCGAGTGCGTCGCGTCGACTTGATCGCGGAGCGGCTTGTCGAGAAAATCGGCCGGATTGTACGGCTCGTCGCCCGCATCGCCCGCGTCGTTCGTGCTCGCGTCGTTCTGCTCGGAGCTCGAGCCACACGCCACGCATGCGAACGCGATCAGCGCGACGAGCCCCCGATTGGACATGCCTCATCGTACAATGCGCTCGTGATCCGCGCCTATCGCCAAGACGACTACGAAGCCGTCGTCGCGCTCGTGACGAGCGTCCTCGCCGAATACGGATTCTCCGCGCACATCGGCGGCGTCCAGAGCGATCTCGCGGCGATCGCCGAGGGCTATTCACGCGGCGGCTTCTGGGTCGCCGAGCTCGAAGGCGCCGTCGTCGGCACCGTCGCGATTCGTCCGAAACGAGACAAGACGTGCGAGCTCAAGCGCCTCTACGTGAGCAAGACCGCGCGCGGCACCGGCATCGGACGCGCTCTTTACGCGCACGCCGAAACCTTCGCGCGCGGCGCCGGCTACGACCGCATCTGGCTCGACTCATCGCGCAAATTCGTCGAAGCGAAAAAGCTCTACGAGAAGAACGGCTTCGTCCTCCTCGAAGAGCTCGCCAATGACTGGTGCGACAACGTCTACGAGAAGCGTTTGTGAAAGGCCGCGTGCGCGTGATCCATGAACGCGCGGATGCGGCTCGCGTTTCGTAGCTCGGGGAGCGTCACGACCCAGAGATCGCGCGCTTCGTCGGCGAGGCGCGGACCGATGCGCACGAGATCGCGATCGGCGTCGCCATCGAAGCACGGAAGGATGTGAACGCCGATGCCTGCGGCGATCGCCCGACGCCTCACGGCGAAATCGTCCGAGCGGAGCGCGATGCGCGCGCCGGGTGCGTACTTGGCGAGCCAGCGATCGAGCCAGCGCCCGTCGGATCGTTCGTCGACGTGGATCCACGGGAAGGCCGCGAGCGACCTCGTGCCCACTCTCTTCGCGAGCGCGCGTGACGCGTAAGGCGCAAACTGCATGCGGCCGACCTTGCGACCGACGAGGCGATCGGCGGTGCTGCTGCCGAGCCGAAGCGCGACGTCCGCCTCGCGCCGCATGAGCGAGACCTGAACATCGGAGACGCCGACGGTGAGCGCGATGCCGGGGTGGCGCTCGATGAAGCTCGCGAACACGTCGGGGAAGCCTGCGAAGACGAAGTCGACGGTCGATACGCGGAGCGAGCCTCGCAGCTCGGCGTCGCGGCCGACGAGCCGTCCTTCGGCGAGATGAATTTCGGGCTCGAGCCTCGCTGCGACCTCGGCGAGATCTTCTCCCGATGCAGTGGCGGACAGACCTTGATCGTTGCGATCGAAGAGCCGAACGCGCATGCGGGCCTCGATCTCCGCGAGCCTGCGACCGACGGTCGTTCGCGTCACGCCCAGCGTGTCGGCTGCCGCAGAGAGCGTCTTGCCCTGATGGATCGCCAGCACGTACCGAAGATCGTCCCAATCCACGCGCACATTATTGCACGGCGACGTCCCATATTTGCGCGTTACGCGCACGAATTTGCACGGCTATGCCTCGGGCATGACTCGAAGGCAATCCGTACGCACCGGCGTCCTCTTCATCGTCGCGACCGCCTCCGTCCTCGCCGGAAACGCGCTCTCCACCCATGGTCGCGTCGTGGCGGAGCTCGTCGCGGCCGTCTCGAGCGCGGGAATCGCCGCGTCGCTCTTCACGGCGCTCGGCAGCTTGGGTCCTGGCGCAGTCGCCTTTCGATCGATCGAGGGCGTCCTCTACGCGATCGGCGCCTTCGCGCTCCTGTCGCCGCACGCCGGAGCGCTGCGCGAGCACGCGATCCTCGGAGGCGTCTTCGCCTTCTGCGCGGGCGCCACCCTGTACTACGTCTCGTTCTTTCGTTCGCGAGTCGTTCCGCGCTGGCTCTCGCTTTGGGGCATCGTCGGAACGGCCCTCATGTCGATCGCGTGCGTGCTCTCGCTCGAAAGCGGCGCGCCAATCACGAGCCACGTGCTCCTCGCGCTGCCGATCGCGGTGCAAGAGATGGTGCTCGCGGTGTGGCTCATCGCGTCGCCAAGAGCTCGTCCAGCGTGAGGCCCGAGACGACGCTCTTCGGCTGATCCTTCGTGATCGATCCCGTGCGGCGAGCCTCGTCGTCGGCGCCTTTGAAGAGCACCCACGACTCGCGCGCCGTGTCTGCCGCCCGCCGAACGAGATGCCACGCGCCGCGGAGCTTCTCACCGTGCAGCTCGAACGACATTCGCCCGCGCTTCAAGTCCGCGCGCGCGTCGCGATCCTTCGCCGGCTCCCACGTCCCTCGATCCCAAAGGATCGCGCCGCCGCGCTCGTACAAGCCTTCGAACGACGCATGCGCCATCGCATGATCACCCACACGCATCGCGAGGCGCTTGTGACGCGGATCGAGCGACGGCCCTTTCGGCACGGCCCACG
>Ga0068868_100002813_pt1 | contig 12058 bp, 7 predicted proteins | sample KBSMisM42_FD_64660 | JGI IMG/M metagenome (GOLD analysis project Ga0068868, IMG submission 64660) | Miscanthus rhizosphere microbial communities from Kellogg Biological Station, Michigan, USA - KBS Miscanthus M4-2 | ecosystem: Host-associated > Plants > Roots > Rhizosphere > Soil ...
CCCGATCTCGCCACGCCTTACACCGAACAGGCGGATCTCTCGGTAGAGCACCAATTTGGCGCCAGCACCGCGCTGAACGTGTCCTACATGCACAGCCGTGGATATCAGTTCATCTCCCGTGAGGACCTGAACCTCGGACCGGCAACCGGCACCGCAACCTACGCTATCCAAAACACGGCGGGCGTTCAGACCGGGACTTACACGACGTCCACCTACTTGGCCGCCAACAAACTCGATCCGCGCTACGCGAGCGTTATTTACCTAAGCAATCGCGGGCGTCTCTGGTACGACGGGATGGCGGTTTCTCTACGCCATCGCGCCTCGAAGTGGATGACCGGTACTCTGGCATACACCTGGTCGCATTCGATTGACCAAGGCCAAGGTGGCGCGTCTTCTAATATCTACTTCACCGATCCACCGGCCAGCACCTATAACGGTAACTATCAAGCCGACAAAGGAAGCTCCGCTCTCGATCAGCGCCAGCGGCTGGTTGTTTCCGGTATTCTGACGCCTCCGCCGATGAACCTCGGTTCGAAGTACGTCAACATGTTGGCCAACGGATGGCAGCTCTCTCTCATTGAGACCGCGACATCGCCGCAGTATGTGGATCCGATATTAATCGTCTCCAGCGGTCTGAGCGGTGCGGGACTCGCCTCCGGCACAACCATTAACGGAATGGTGACGCCCTTCGGCGCGCCCGGCCGGGTACCTTTCCTGCCGCGCTCCAGTATTCCAGTCGACACGACCAATCACTTGGATGCGCGCATCACGAAGACCTTCGCTATCAGAGAGTCCATGAATTTGGCGCTGAGCTTTGATGCGTTCAATGTCTTCAATACCATCAGCAATACCTCCGTGGTGCAGAATACTTACTTCGCCTCCGGCAGTGTCATTAAGGCCGGTGTGGGTGTCGGCACCGGAACCGCCTCCAGCGGATTCCCGGACGGTACCAATGCGAGACGCGCTCAAGTCTCGGCGCGTTTTACGTTCTAAGTCCCCCTGGTTCGAACTGCCGAAGCCACGCTATTCCGGTTTCGGCAGTTCGGCTTAAAAGAGTTCACCCCGCCCGGATTACCCCCTCCCAAGATCATTTAGCCGCCTGGGCCGATTTGCGTTCTAGCGCGAATTTCGCGAGTATTGCTGTGAGGATGAACCTGCTCATCAAGATCTCGGTTGTCACAGCGATTGCCGCTGGTAGCTTGCTCGCGCAGGCGAAACCCCCAGCCCCCGGACAAAGCCCCGCCTCCCTGCCTCCACCGAAAACCGTTACGCCGCAGACTTACTCCGCCGAAGAGATTCAAGCCGGCGAGGGGCGCTTCACTTCTCAATGTGGGTTCTGTCACGGCCGCGATGCTGCGGGAGGAGAAACTGGACCCGACCTCACACGGTCCGCCTTAGTGGCCCAAGACACGCGTGGCGATAAAATCGGGCCTCTACTCAAAATGGGACGGCCCGACCGCGGCATGCCTTCATTTGAATTGTCGGCTGTGGATGTGGGCGCGATCGTCGCCTTTATCCACGCTCAGAAAACCAAGTCCGATACGCTGAGCGGAGGACGCCGCGCTGTAGATGTAACGGACCTCGCAACTGGAAAAGCCGACGCCGGCCGGCGCTACTTCAATCGCAAGGGTGGCTGCTCCGGTTGCCATTCCGCAACGGGGGATCTCGCAGGCATCGCCTCTCGCTATCAGGGATTGCAACTCCTGCAGCGCATGCTGTACCCCAGCGGCCAGCCCGCCCCGGCACTACCGAAAGTTTCGTTTACGCTTCCAGAAGGCCAGACCGTCATCGCCCCGCTGTCTGGTCAAGACGAGTTTACGATTACGGTCCTCGATCCCGCAGGGGCGCGCCAGACCTATTCCAGAAGCACAGTGAAATTCAAAATCGAGGACCCAATGTCGGTCCACTTCGATCAATTGGGAAAATACACCGACAAGGATATGCACGACGTCTACGCTTATTTGGAAACGTTGAAATAGAGGAAAAACATGCGCTCTCTCGCGAGTCTCGTAATCAGTTCCTCCATCGCATTGTTTGCCCAAGGCGTCGATCCGAAAGACCTTGTCCATCCGCCGCCGGATAGCTGGCTCACCTATCACGGCGACTATTCCGGCCGCCGCCATTCCAGCCTCACCGAAATTACGCCCGAAAATGTGGCCCAGCTGAAGCAGGTCTGGCGCTTCCAGACCAGCCAAAATCCTGCGATCAAAGCTACGCCTATCCTGGTGAACGGCATCCTCTACATAACCACTCCGGACAACCTTTGGGCCATTGATGCCCGCACCGCGAAGGAGCTCTGGCACTACACGCATCCGCGCAATGACGCATTCCACATCGGCCACCGTGGCGCTGCCGTTTACAAAGACACCGTCTACTTGACCACGCCTGACTGCCATCTGATTGCGCTGAACGCCAAAGACGGAACCGTCAAATGGAACGTCGTGATCGCCGATTCGAGTAAGGGTTACTGGTCGAGCAACGCTCCGCTCATCGTGGGCAATCACGTATTGGTTGGCATCTCTGGCGATTTCGATAACCTGCCGGGGCAGTTGAAATCGATCGACGCGGATACCGGCAAGACGCAGTGGATTTTCTACACCACGCCTCCTCCGGGAGGAACGGAGCCGGAGAGTGGAGGCGCCACTGGCGGCCAGATGTGGATGACTGGCACCTACGATCCAGCGCTTAACCTGGTTTATGTTGGCAGCGGTAATCCGACGCCGGTGCTGAACGGGAAGGTCCGGCCTGGCGACAATCCATGGACCTGCAGCATCATCGCGCTGAACCCCGACACTGGGAAACTGGTTTGGGGCTTCCAAGTATCGCCGCACGATACCCACGATTGGGATGCCTCCGAAGTTCCAGTTCTGGTGGACGCCGATTTCAACGGCGAGCCGCGCAAGCTGTTGATGCAGGCGTCGCGCAATGGCTACTTTTTTGTGCTCGACCGGACCAACGGCAAGAACTTGCTCACGGCGCCCTTTGCAACGGTGAATTGGGCGAAGGGAATCGATAGGAGCGGTCGCCCGATTCCGGATCCGGCCAAAGAGCCTGCCAGAGACGGAGTCCTCATCGCGCCGAATGAGAGCGGCGCGACTAACTATCGCTCGCCGAGCTTCGATCCCAAAACTGGTTTGCTGGTCGTGAGTGTCCAGGATGGCTATGGCATTTATTTCTTTAAACCCGAACATGGAGCTTATGGCTGGGCCGGCGCGGACTACGGGGTTGCGGGAAAAGCCTTCCTTCGGGCCATCGATTACAAGACCGGAAAGGTTGTTTGGAACCATCCCATCGGCGACGGCGCCGGCGCGGCGGGCGTGCTGACGACCGAAACCGGTGTGACGTTTAGCGGCGACGTTCCCGGCAACGTTATCGCATTCCGGACCAGTGACGGGACGACCCTCTGGCACCAAGCCATCGGCAAAGTAGGGAACGGCCCGATTACATATCAGCTTGACGGCAAGCAGTATCTGCTGGTCGGTGGCGGCAGCTCGCTATATGCATTCGCGCTCCCCTAAAAATTCTCCGCTTTGAAATTAAAAACTTTGCGCCAAGTCTTATCGAAAGATAGGTATGTGCACTTATGCCCGGCGTTTATACTAGCGGACACAGAAGGCCTATTCTCTGGAAACTGCGCAGAAAGGCACGGGGATAATGCAGTCGGTACGGGTGCTCTTATTACCTATCTAAAGCTAGTAACTGGCGGCGTGAAGCAACACTTATGCTTGGCGAACCAAGCCGCGACTGAATCCGTGACTCTATGCGGTTGCGTGGTAACGCGTCTGCAAAGCTGGAAGCAGATTAATAGCCTTGAAGGAGATGAGTGCCCTAACTGCGCGGCTCTAGCATTTGGCGGCGCCCGAAAAACTGAGGTCCGTTCAAGCGGCGATTGATATCGTAGCCGCGCTCTCGGCACTCCGCTCGCTCCTACCGCCCCGCAATATGGTCGCCAGGCGGCGAAATTCCAGAAGCATGCGGAACGTGCTGGAATAGAAGCCATGGGCCGACTTTCACTGGTGTTCCTAATCGCGGGTCTATCTCTCGCTCAGACCGGTTGGGAGCGCGCGACCACACTCCCAGGCGTGGATCTCAGTGGTCTATCCGCCCCCCAACGCGAACTCGCGCTCCAGACCATGCGCGCCGAAAGCTGTACCTGCGGTTGTGGGATGAAGATCGCCCAATGCCGGATAGGTGATCCGTCTTGCGCCAGCAGCAGGCGTCTTGCGCATTTCGTCGTTACCGCGGCCTCCTCCGGTAAATCCAAAGAAGCGCTCCGCAAGGATTTGTTGAAGTTCGCGGCCGCTCCCGAAAATTTGCTGGACGATCCGATCAGAATCGCCACGGACGGAGATCCTGTTCGGGGATCCGCGAGCGCCAAGGTGACTATCGTAGAGTTTTCCGATTTTCAGTGCCCATACTGTGCCAAGGCAACCGGCGAAGTGAAGCAGATCCTAAACAAGTATCCCCAAGACGTCCGTTTTATCTTCAAACAATTTCCACTTGACATCCATTCGCAAGCGGCCGTGGCAGCTGAGGCGTCGCTTGCGGCGCAAGCACAGGGCAAGTTCTGGGAGATGCATGACAAACTCTACGAAAATTTCCGCAGCATTAGCCGCGTTCGCATTCTTGCGTGGGCGAAGGAGTTGGGTCTAGATGTGACCCGTTTCACAAAGGATTTGGATTCGCACAAGTATCTGGCTCGCGTCACGGCGGAGGAAAAGCAGGGTGAGGATGCTGGAGTGGCAGGAACTCCTACGTTCTACATCAACGGAAAGAAGCTGAATTCTTCTTTTGAATTCGCGACTGTCGATCCTGTAATTCAGGCGGAGATGAAAAAGAAGTAAAGCCTCAGTGTTTCTTGAGAGGACGACTAAATTTAGAGTGATGAACGCCACTCAGTCTGCGGGTCTCATTGCCCTTGCCGTCGTGCTTCGACTTCACGCTGCGACGCCGGTAACGTTCCACAAGGATGTCGAACCGATCCTGCAAAAACGCTGTCAGGGCTGCCATCATCCGGGCGACATCGGTCCGATGCCGCTGATGAGCTACCAGCAGGCGCGCCCTTGGGCCAAAGCGATTCGCTCTGCGGTCCTCCAAAAGAAAATGCCGCCGTGGTATGCCGATCCGGCGCACGGAACCTTCCGGAACGACCGCTCCCTGACCCAATCTGAGATCGACACGATAACGTCCTGGGCTGACAACGGCGCACCCGAAGGTAGTTCCCCCGAGGGTAATTCCAAAGATGCGCCCGCGACGCTCGCTCTCACCGATGGCTGGCACATCGGCAAGCCTGACGTCGTAATTCGAATTCCGCAGGCGTTCCATATTCCGGCAAGTGGCGCGGTGCCTTACCAGTACATCGTAGTGCCGACGAACTTCAACGAAGACAAATGGGTTCAATCGGTAGAAATTCGCCCGGGTAACCGGAAAGTACTCCACCACATCAATCTCTCCGCCGTTCCTGCGTCGGCCGGCGGAGTGGCACGGCCCCCCGGATTCTTTACTTCCGACGCCGAGCGCCACATGCTCGATAATCTGAAACCCGGCCAGGAACCTCCCCAATTTGCGGCGGGGCGCGAGGGCGAACTTCTCGAGACCTTCGTACCGGGAGGCCTGCCGCCGGAACTGGAACCCGGGCAGGCGAAGTTGGTCAAAGCCGGGTCCTCGCTCACATTCCAGCTTCACTACACGACGACTGGAAAACCGGAAGAGGATCAAACCAGCGTCGGCTTCATCTTCGCCAAACAGCCGCCGCGCGAGCGCATCAAATCCATACTGGTGTATAACCGCACTTTCACGATTCCCGCGGGAGATGGCAACTCACTGGTCGGCGCGCGGGCCGAAGTCTTGCACGACGCGAAGCTAGTCTCGATCCTGCCGCACATGCATTTTCGAGGCAAAGATTTTCAGGTTCGCGCGATTTATCCCTCGGAAGAAAGTGAAATTCTGCTGCGCGTGCCGAAGTATGACTTCCGCTGGCAGATTAACTACTATCTGGCCACGCCGAAATTGCTACCGAAAGGCACGATGATCGAAGTGACCGGGCACTTCGACAATTCTGTCAACAACGCTTTCAATCCGGATGCGACCGTGGACGTGAACTACGGCGAGCAAACCTGGCAGGAGATGTTGCACGGCTTCATGGAGGTCGCAATCGAGCCGACCACCGATACTCCCGAATTGCTCGGGCCTGGTCCCGGCCCACTACTACCTCCCTACACGACAACCAGTGTAGCTTCGCAATAAGACAGGGGCTCTCGCGGCGGCCCGCGAGTGACGATCACCGTTCGACCTCTTTGGTTCTCCACCGGCCTGTTCTTAGATCCTCCGATCTAGATTGGCAGTGTTTTCGTCTGCTAGGATTTTAGTGCCACTCCGGATCGAGAGCGCCAAAGGGGAGGAAGATTGATACCGCCACCATCTGCAAATTTCCCTAAGCAAAGCCTGCGAGATACCACCGGCATTCCTGGTCTCGACAGCGTTCTGGGCGGCGGATTGCCAGCTCACCGGCTGTACGTGGTGGAGGGAGACCCTGGGAGCGGCAAGACGACATTCGCGCTGCAGTTTTTGCGCGAGGGCGTCCGCTTGGGACAGCGTGTCCTATATGTCACGCTTTCCGAGACGTTAGAAGAATTGAACGATGTCGCGGTTTCGCACAATTGGACGTTGGACGGCATCAATCTGCTAGAGCTGAATTCGCTCTCGGAGCGCCTTGATCAAGAAGCCGACTACACGGTCTATCACCCGTCCGATGTTGAGCTTGGGGATACGGTCCAGCGCATACGAGCGGAGGTCGAACGCCTGAATCCGGAACGGGTGGCCTTGGATTCCGTCTCGGAACTGAAGATTCTGTCGCAAACCAGCGTGCGTTATCGGCGGGAAATATTGGGGCTGAAACAGTTTTTCGCAGGCAGAAAATGCACCGTACTTGTGCTCGACGATCTTACAACCCGGGAAGATGAGCAACAGCTACAGAGCATTGCGCACGGTGTGGTTCGTATGGAGCGCGATAGCCGTGAATACGGAACCACCCGCCGTCAAATACACGTGGTTAAGATGCGCGGAGTCCGCTTCCAGGACGGGCGTCACGATTTCGTACTGAAGACCGGCGGCCTGGAACTTTATCCGCGATTGACGGCGGCTGGCGCCTCTATACACAAGCGTGAGGGCTACGCGGTGAGTGGTAGCCCGCAGATGGATATGCTGCTTGGTGGCGGACTGAACCGTGGTTCCAGTACACTTCTCATCGGGCCGGCAGGTTGTGGCAAGACAACCTTGTGCTCGCACTACCTGCTGGCCGCGCTCCGGCGAGGCGAAACCGTCGCCTGCTTTCAGTTCGAGGAAAGCCAAGAAACATTTCTTGCGCGTTCCAGGGGCTACGGAATGGACTTCGAGCCTTATATCGATTCCGGAAAATTTGCGTTAACTCAAGTTGATATCGCCGACCTATCGCCTGGCGAGTTCGCCTCACGAGTGCAGCGGGCTGTAGAAGAAAAAAATTGTAGCTTGATTGTCATCGACAGCCTAAACGGCTATCTGAACGGCATGCCAAGCGAACGCTTTCTCATGATCCACATGCATGAATTGCTGAATTATTTGGGCCAGAAAGGAATCGTAACGCTACTCACCGTTTCACAGCATGGCATGATGGGTCCGTCGATGAGTTCCCCTATTGACGTCAGCTTCCTTGCGGATTCCGTGATTCTCTTGCGTTTTTTCGAGGCGTCAGGCAGGGTTCGACAGGCCATCTCGGTAGTCAAAAAACGGCGCGGAGCCCATGAACGCACACTGCGGGAGATGAAGATCGGATCTGCAGGTATGCAGGTAGGCGAGGTGCTCGAGGAGTTTGAAGGCGTTCTCACTGGTGTTCCCCATTATCGTGGCAAAGATGCCCAATTGCTCCGTGACCCCAAGAAAATTTAGATGTTTCGTCGAAGCGCGCTGGAAATGCGAGTTGTTATTCTCGCGCCTGTGGGCCGGGATGCAACGCTGCTTGCGCGCACATTGTCCGCCTTAGACATAGACACAACGGTCGCCAGGGATGCGAGCTCCCTTATGGAGATGCTCGCTGAAGGCGCCGGCGCGGCTATTATCGCGGACGAAGCCCTCACAGCGGCCGCGCTTAACGTTTTAAAACTGTGGTTATCGGCGCAGCCTCCCTGGTCCGACATGCCGTTTATTGTTCTGACATCCGGCGGCGTGCCCACGCGGGAGAGCCATCTGAGGGCGCGCGAGCTGCGGGCCCTCGGTAACTTTACGTTGATCGAACGCCCCGTGCGGCCCGACACAGTGGAGAGCTCTATACTTGCCGCCCTTCGCGCCCGCATGCGTCAGTATGAGATCCGCAGCCGCCAGGAAGCCTTAGTTCAGGCGAATGCGGACCTGGAACAATTTGCACATTCCGCCAGTCACGACCTCAGGGAGCCGCTAAGAACCATAGGCATTTATAGCGACTTGCTGGCCCGTGATTATGGAAGCGAACTGGATGAACGGGGAAAGGAGTTTCTGAGTCTCATCGGCAGAAGCGTTTCCCGGATGGATGCTCTACTCGGTGATCTATTGAGCTACTCGCATGCGTCGAGCATTTCGGGAGAAGAAGTAGAACCCATCCCTTCGAATCGCGCATTGGAAGTTGCCTTAAACAACTTGGACGCGTCAATCCTGGAGAGCGACGCGAAAATCTCGATCGCCGAAATGCCAACAGTCCGGATGCGTGAGAGTCATCTGTCGCAGATTTTTCAGAACCTGTTAGGGAACGCAATCAAGTATCGGAAAGAGGGGGAAACGCCTGTAATTGAAGTCTCCACGCAGAGAGAGGAAGGCAATTGGATCTTTACGATTGCAGATAACGGCATTGGAGTTCCAGCCGCTTACAAGGATTCCATATTCGGAATCTTCCAACGCCTGCATACAGCCAACAAATACTCCGGCACCGGTATGGGGCTGGCGATCTGTAAACGCATCGTTGAGCGTTACCGCGGACAAATTTGGGTGGAATCTGAATTTGGGGAGGGCGCCCGGTTTTCATTTAGCGTCCCCAGTGGAGAACCCGAAGCGGAATATTCGATTACTTCTTAATGCTGTTTCAGCGGTTGGACTAGCAATCACGGGGGGTGAGCACAGTCCGGTTTTAAATCAGGACCATCCTGACCCTGGCTGTTAAGAAGCAAATATTTGAAGGTTTATGGTGCGCCCGGCACTACTCGAACGTGCGACCTTCTGGTTCGTAGTTGTACGGTACCCGTTCCACGGCTTCCATGGGTTTCTATTATCAGCACTTTAACGGGTCGGTAAAGGGGAAACCGTCCAAGATTTCCACCGATTTCCATCGCCGTGGCTCCCTCGGTGGCTCCCCTCTGGCGGGACTATTTCACACTGCGGAGTCGGCGCCTCGACAACCGCTGCGGATTGCTAGTGCGAAGGGCTGTTCTCGACAGGAATTGACGGAAGTCACCGCACACCATAGGGTAGGAATCGCTCGGCTCAATCATACTCTAGGATCGTTTGACGGTGCTTCGGGAATCGGATAACCTCTCTAGTCCTCTGACAAGATTCGTTCTAATCAACGCTCGTTATGCCCCCTGCTGCGCCGTGAACCGTGCAACTCAGGGCCATGGCTGAGGATCTCCGGCGGAAGCACTGAATAGCCGAACGCGTATACGAAATCACGCTGAAGTACAGTCTTCCGATCGCCGGAGCCTTTCGGCAACGAGCCAGCGAGCCCATCGGCGAACCTCAGGGTCGACCGCCACGAACTGCTCGCCTTGTAGCGCTCGCGCACAAGCTAGAAGAACTGGTGCGCTCAGGCTCTGTCCAAAGCTACGGAGAACTTGCTCGGCTGGGTTATATCTCACCGGCCCGGCTTTCCCAGATTATGATCCTCGCGCAGCTCGCACCGGTGATTCAAGAATATGTCCTCTTCCTCTCCGAACATGAGGACGGAGTAATAACAGAACTCGATCTGCGCAAAATCGCTCGCGAGCCGCTCTGCAGCCAACAACGCGCGCTCTTTGAGAAACATTTAAAGAGGTTCGGAAGATCAGCCAAGTAAGTACGCTTCCATTTCAGAAATCCACTTGCTTTCGGGCTCGATCGCTGCGACTCCTCGGCTAGTTCCAGCCCATGTCATCGAATACCTAGGCTAATGCGAACGCCGACCCTGTTAACCAGGCGGTTGCGAGTTCGATTACTTTGCGAGGAGCCAAATTCCCAAATACCGCTCAGACCCCTTGTTGTAGTTTTCTTTTCGAGAGTTTTCGCGGTTCGAATGCCGCAGAATCTCGAATGGTTCGAACTGGCTCGTTCGGTCGGACACAGATGCCCGGTTGATCGCGGCCCCAAGCGTCGTAAACTCGCTGGGACGCGACGATCAGTTCCGGCCAGCTTCTTTTTTTCGGGCCGATCTCGGGCGATCCGGGGGCGCGCGTGGCGCTGCGCTAATTTCGCGCCTTCCGCCACGCCGCCGCTAATGGTGCCAATCCCAACCCGCAAAGTAGGAGCAAACCTGATGAGGGTTCCGGCGTGGAGACGGCAACCACGCGCCCTTTTTCTTTTGACTGAGCAAGTATATTTTCGGTGTGATGGTGTCGGGCTTCAGGCTAGGGGGTTGGTCGCAAGTCTATTTCCGTTGCCGGATCTGCCCGGAGTTATACCTGGGCAACCCGCCTGAGAAATGGCCAAATTTACGTTTAGGGGAGCGCGCATACCATCTTCATTTTGCCAACGCGGGTAGCGTCGTATAGGTGTGGGCCGAACCAGCGGGAATGCGGATCCCCAACGCGCCAATCTGGCCATTCGCAGGCTTATCGAACTCGATCGTGCCGCGTATATTGGCGGTCCCCGGATACTTGTCGGTCACTAGCGTAAACTGCGTGTGTCCATTCGGGCTCAATGCGATGGTATCGGTTGCGATTTGCGTTCCCGCATCATTGCGCACCACTACTGGAACATTCACCGGCTGCGTAGACACGGCGTTGAGTGCGATACCGGTGGCTGTGCTATTCGTGTTATCGAATGCGATGACGTACCCGTTGGCGTTGCGGTTTTCCAGGGGCACTACCGCTTCTTGTCCGTTGTGCCGGAAAATCACAAAACCGCCAATGTTTCCGCTGGTTGTAAGTTGTGCAGACCCGGTGAGGAGTTGCGCCGCCCCGTTACTCACGATCAACAGCGTCGCTCGAGCTGCAATTTGCGCGGTATACGAGGGGGCCGTCATGGTGGTGCCAGCCCCGGATTGCGGAAATGAAAGGGGCAAAGACAAGGGAGCTCCCGTTTGATCGGCGAAGAAGCTGAGCGTCATTTGGGCGCTGCTGTTGCCGGTGTTGACCAGAACGAAAGTCGTTTGCCAACCGTCACCGCCCGATGCTAAATGCGCGATGCTTCCGCCCCCGGTTCCCACGTTAGCAAGAGCCGGAATAGTAGTAAGAGCGTTGTTCGGCGGCGTAAAGCGAATCCCTAAAACGTTTATCCGCCCTCCAGCAGGAGTATCGAATTCGATCGTGCCGCGTATGTTCGCGGTGACTGGGAATCCTGCAACGGGATCGGACAATACGAACGAGGTGTGGCCGTTGGCCCCCAGCGAAACCGTCGTCCCTGGTGCGCTAATGACAACACCCGAATCGTCGCGGATGATCACGGGAATAACGGCGTTTTGCGCTGAGAGGTTCGCCACTGCCACGCCCAGCACCAGGTTACTCGTATTATCAAAGGCCAGCAGGTACGAACTCGCGTTACGCGTCTCGAGTGCCACCACCGCTTCCTGCGTTGTCACGTTTTGATGGAAAATCGCGAAACCGTCCACAGGGCCCGTGGCGGACAATTGCGCCGAACCTACGAGCACCGGCGGGGTCTGGGGACCCGCAGAGGAGGCGATTAACGAAGCGTTCGCGGCCAGCGCTTGATCGAAGGAAGTGCCCAAAAGAGGTCCGGACAATCCTGTTTGTTGCGGAAATGCCAACGGAATCGTGAGAGGGCCGTTTCCGGTCGGGTCGCCGCCATCGCCGAACAGACTTAGCCGGGCGGTCGCCGAGTTAGCACTTTTATTGACGAGGGTAAACGT